>Ga0182210_1000155_pt1 | contig 14727 bp, 28 predicted proteins | sample G5R1MG_19_FD_129670 | JGI IMG/M metagenome (GOLD analysis project Ga0182210, IMG submission 129670) | Switchgrass phyllosphere microbial communities from Michigan, USA - G5R1_MAIN_03OCT2016_LD1 MG | ecosystem: Host-associated > Plants > Phyllosphere > Phylloplane/Leaf | place: USA: Michigan... | reverse complement strand
TCACGCCACAGCCCTCCACTCAGCCTGCTCGTCATGCAGGAAGTCGGAGTCCAGAGCCCAACCATGGTCACGCGGCGCGTCGAGGTCCGCCACCATGCCGGCAAAGTCCTGATCATCGTCACCCTGCCAGTCGATGTAACGCTGTGCAGCGCGGGTCCAATCGGACACTTCGCGGATAGACAGGTTGCAGTGCAGGACAGCGCGAGGACCATTGGCGATGATGCTGTAGGCCAGTTCCGTGAGGTACAGGGCCTCGTTGAATTGGGATTGCGAGAGCGCGTTCATGGCTGCTCGTCCGCGTCTTCGGAGAACGCCTCGCCGCGGTCTTCGTCGGCGGGGCCTTCCGTGGCGGCGGGGTTGCCTTGCGTGAGGGTGCCGTCGTTATTATCAGGCTTGGCCTGCTCCAGCAGCATCGCCGTAGATAGCGGCTGCACGGTCAGATCTGGACCTTGCGCGTAGTGCACGTCCTCGATCTCATCGGCGGTCTGGTGCCCCAGCATAACCTCTGGTGCGTACAGCCGGATCAGAAAGGCGGCGCTGCGGTAGCGCAGCATCACCTTCGGCATCGTTGTGTACTTTTTGTTACTGGTCCAGCCCTCGGCCTTGGCCATGACCATATCAACGTCCATCTCGACGCGACGACCACTCTTGGCCAGCGTGGCAAATGCCGTGACCTTGAGGTTGTTGCGATCACTTTCGTCGACGATCCAGTCGATCTCGTCGGAGAACTTGCCCGACGAGTTGGCCCGCGCAATCATGTAGCTGGACTTGAAGCCGGCTGTGCCATGGATGATGTGGATGTTCTGCATGACCGTCATGCGGTCTTCGCCCATGCGATCCGCGATCGACATGGCGATGTAGCAGTTGGCCATCGCTTGTTCTGGCGTCCCCTTGCGCAAGGCCTCAGGAATCAGCGGAGACATGGCGAACATGCGCGCCTGGCGCTGCATGAGGCCGAAGTGCTGAGCCTCGGGGGACAGATTGGCGTTGTCGGTGGTTGCGAGTTGCGTTGCCATATCAGTTTACTCCTTGAGCGCGGCGATCTAGCTCGCGCTGCGCATTCCATTTCAGGTCTGGTTCCATCGTCGCGTTGCCGAGCATCCAGTTGAGGAAGCCAGCCTCCACTTCGGCCCAAGGCTTGTCGCGGAACTTGCCGATCGGGCAGCGCGGCAGGAGGCGGGGCTCCTTAGTCCAAGCGACCATTTGCTTGCCGGTGGTGCCCTCGTTGAACAGGGCGAGGAGGATATGCGCGGTCACGTAGGCGTCAGGGCCGGCTCGGTGCGCGGGCTGCGTCAGTTGATGATCCGGGCTGATCTTGCCGGCGTCTTCTAGCCAATACCGAAGCGCGCCGTTGCTATGGCTTGGCGCCTCGGGCCACACGCGAAGAGCAGCCTTGTACGTGCAGATCACGGGCACTGGAGAGGCGAAGAATTTGGTTTCGAACTCTGCGTTGTGAGCCGCGATTGCGTCAGGCATGCCATACGCTTCGCTGAACATTTCCTCGGCATCGAAAGGCGAATTGCCGTGGCATTCCTTCAAGCTGATATGGTGGATCGCGCGCACTTCCGGCGGCATGGCTTCGACATTGCAGAGCCAAGCGAATGGCGAGTGCACCAGCTTAGCGTCCAGGTTGAGGTCGCAAATACCAACCTCGCAGACTTGCGCAGGAGGCTCGGTGCCAGTCGTTTCGAAGTCGATTACGCGGATGACGGTCACGCGGCTTCCTCCAGAACGGGGGTTGCGAAGTTGTCGATACGCTGGCGAGCCCAATGCGGCAGGCCAACTGGCGATGGTTCATCTGCATAACCGGGCCACCGGTTTGCTTGCAGGCAACGGTCAAACAAGTTGATCGCCCGACGATTGAGCATGCGTCCACGCTGAATATCTTCGGCAGGCAGTTCGTAGAGCGAGACGCAGTACGGCGCTTCGTTCTCGACAACGATGTGCAGCCAATGCGTCGGCTCTATTTCGTAGACCGCCTTAATGCCGTCCCAGTAAAACGCCGCGCTCTGGTGGTAGCCGAAGTTAGCCACCGACCTTGCAAACCCTTCTGGACTGGCATTGCTGGGTGCCACGAACTTAAGGTCTGCGACAACGCGCACCGCGCGCTTTAAGGGAATGCTATTGGGCCGGAAGTCAGGCCTGGCACGGAGCCAAACACCGGTTAACGGATCGCACCAGGCAAGCGTCTCTTCGGTCACGCCGTTGGATAGGGCGACCTTAGCGAACTCATTACCCTCAACGGCGGCTACAACCGCTTCGACAACCGCAGCGTCTTGGGCCCGCAAGACGGTTTTGCCCGCCTCAGCTGCCTCGTCCGCTTCAGCGATAGCGTCAGCGAACTTCTTGGTGGCTGCCCGCGAGAAGCCTTCTGGCGTGACGTGGTAGTGACCTTCCCAGCGATCCTTCAGCAGAATGCGATCGTGCGCCGCCTTACCGATATTGAAATGCGCTGCAGTGTCCTCACCGGGGCGGTCAGGATTAAGCGGACTACCGTGCCAGAAGTGCAGCGGCGACCTGCTCAGCAGCGTCTTTGCGCCAGAAGATGACAGCGACGGAGCCGGCAGCAGGTCGGGATTTCCGTGGTAGTCCTCAGCCGAGATATCCGCGTAGGCACCTGGCTCGGTGATCAGCGCGTTCATGCCCCCACCGCCGTCAGCGCAAAGCTAACCCCAAGCATGCCGCCAATTACCATGCCGATCAGGATCAGACTGATCGTGGTGAACCAGTCGGTGTCGAAGAGGGGAAGCGGCGAATGCATGAAGGGTCACTCCAACTTGCTGCCGGGGTACGAGAGGGCCGGCTGTTGGAGTGGTTATGCATATTGCGTTATGGCATGTCAAACGCATTTTGCATTATTTTACGCATTCAACGAAACGTGCGGGTTGAGGGGCTAGATGAAGTCGTCTTGAGAGGGATCGCGCTCTGCCGCGACGCGAATATCATTCAGGTTGTTATCAATGCGATCAAGCGCCCCGACGATCTGGCCTAAATAGTTAATGACCGCCAGTGCCGCAGCAGCCAGAAATGCCAGCAGGCAAACGCACACCGTTACCATCGCTCAGCCCTCAGTGCCGGCTCGCTGGTACCCAAGCGCCCAGGCTAAAGCGACGATGCCGACCAAGGCCGGCACTAGCGGTGCGCCAAATTCCTGGGTGGCTTGGTCGAAAGCAACTAACAGTGCGGCTAAACCAACCACCCATCCGAAAATGGCTTGGCCCTTGTTTGGTCGGTACCATGGCTTGTTCATACACTTATCCTCTTACGCCAGTGCCGGTCACTGGTTTGACAGCCCTCGAAGATAGCCAATTGCTTCGGCGCGCTTGATCGGCGGTAGATGGTCCAAGATGCTGATGATCTCGGCTTTCTGATCGCCGACTTCTCCCGGCCCTTCGCCAACGCCATAGAGCAGCCATTGCTCGCGCACCTTGAACTTGCGAGCGTAAACCTCCGCCTTCTTTGCTGGGTAACCTCGACTACCGTTCTCATGCCCTAGGTAAGTAGATACGGGGAAGCCGAGGGCTACAGCGGCATCCTTGGCGGTTTCAAAGCCCGCGCGGAGGCGAGCGATTCGTAGGCGTTCGGCGGGATCAGACATGCGCCGATCGTAATGCGATTCGTTATGCAAAAGGCGCTTGTGTTGCTGTGACGCATAATGCATAACGGCGTCATGACATCGCACCGCGACATTCTGAACACCGCCGGTCACGACCGCATTGTTGAATTGACTGGACGACCCATCACAACCGTTCGCTCGTGGGCGCAGCGCAACAGCATTCCTTCAACGGAATGGCGCGCTTTGATCGACGCGAAGGTTTGCGGTGCTTTCGACCTTATCGACGGAGTGGCCTTGCGCGGATCCAACCAAGAGGCTGCAGCATGACGCGCTCCACCATCTACCTGCGCCGTCATCGCGTGCCTCTGTGGCCGATGCTGATCGTTCGTGCGGCTGAGAAAAGGCTTAGGCAGCATTGGTGGGAGGTTGTGTGCCTCATCTATTGGACTGGCGCGACCGCTTTGGTTGTTAGCAACGAAACCGATCCGCGCTTCACTATGATCTTTGGCGGATTCGCGGCTCTTAGTGTTCGGGCAATCCTGCGCAAACTCGCAGGCAAGGAAAAGGCTAGCGAAGACAGCCGTGTCATTTCGACCTTGATTGCCGGGCTCATCATTGATTGCCTGGGGCAGCGTAAGTTCGTCGGCCCTGGTGTCGAGATAAGCACTCGCCGAGACATCAAGATCCGAGACCGGGACATCCAGATTATCGTGCGTGAGGCAGCCTAAATGCTCACCGACGCCCAGCGCCTCGTACGCCGCTGCACACCCCATAAGCCCGCCTGTGGACCCCATGCCACTCGCGACCTTGCGCAGACCTCGGTTCTCACCACCCCCCGACGCACCGAGGTCTGCGCTCTTTCTGATCACCGTTTCCATGCCAACCCGACTAGCTCGCAGGTGCAGCAAAGATCATGAGCGACGCAAACGAGATCGTACGGCAGCGTCAGTCTGCCATTCGCCGCGAACTGGATCGTCGCGGTATCGCCCTGAAGGCTGTCAGCTTCGACGCCTCCATTCCGTACCCCACGCTGCTGACCTACTTCCCGCAGGAAGGTGGCCGCGAGCCGGTTATGATGCCGATGAGCGCGGTTTATGCCTGCGCTGAGGGCAACGCGATCCCGGACGATCTGCTGTCCCTGCTGCTGCCCGCCGGCTGCGTCATGGTCCGAATCCCGGAGGGCATAGACTTCGACGAAGTAGAAGAGGCCTGCCGCGACTTCCTCACCGCGAAGGGTAAGGCGCATCGTCCTGACAGCCCTGGTGGCCGCGAGTTGGCGCCAGTCGAGACCACGGATCTGACCTGCAAGGTCGCGCACCTGCGGGCGGTGGCGGCATGACCGCCCTGCGCCAAGCCTATGTCGGCGGCAAGGAGTGGTTTTCGCAGTCGGGCTTGCCTGACGATCGCATGTCCACGCCGCGCACGTACGCGTACCGCCTGACCCGCTACATCAGCGATCCCTCCACGGTCCGCGCGCGCACGGTTGATGCGTTCGGCGCTGCACCAGGCATCGAGGTGATCCGCAAGATGCGCAGCGATTGGGTCGATCTGGTCAAACGCCGCGCGCAGGAACAGGCCGAGCATGGCTGTGTCATAGAGGCTGCGCCGTTGCCTGAGCCTATCCCAGCGCCAGAGCGCACGCCTGAACCCATCGAGCCCGAGCCCGAGCTTAAGTCCGTCGCCGCCCGTGGGTACATGCTGCACACCGCGACCGATGTTATCGATGCCTGTGCCGACGCATGCGGCATCAGCCACGGCGAGTTGATCGGCACGTCTCGGCAGGTGAAATTCACCAGGGCCCGCGGCCTGTGCGCAACGGTGCTGCGGGCGCGGGGCAACAGTCTGCCAAACGTCGGTCGCCTCATGAACGGTCGAGACCACAGTACCGTTTGCAACTCAATCGACCGCTTCTTCGCGCGAGACATCAAGGTTCCGGAGCTTGAAGCTGCATGGAACGCGCTGGCGCCATGCGTGCTGAAGGCTTGCCGCAGCGGGCTTGAGCTTACGGCTATGGCGGCGGTGCGGAAGTGAGGCCGCAACGCAAGCCCGAGCGCCAGACACGCACCCGCGAAGATCGCGCAACCGCGCTGTGTTCGCGGCTCATCATGGCGACGCCGGAGCGCGTTCGTGACCTTGTGCGCGACCACACCGCTGAAACTTTCGCCAAGGCGCACAATCTGCCGGTCGGCATGATCCGGACCACGTTCGAGCATGCGGTCGAGCGGAGTGCTGGGGCGTGAGCATCTGGGACGATCTCGAAACGCCACTTGATGAAGCGCCGCTGTTTCTGGTCGAGGACTGGAAGACGCTCGCGGATCCGCGTCGTGATCTGGGCGAGCTAGAACGGCAGTCGCAGTTCGTCGGCTTCATGAAGAAGGCCTGCCCGCACATGATGGTCGCAGCCATTCCGAATGCCGCAAAGCGAGGCTTCAAGGCTCAGCGTCAAGCCAAGCAGGAAGGCATGGTGGCTGGCGCCTTTGATACGCTGGTGACCTGGGATGTTCGCGACGCTCATCCTGACTGCCCCGCGACAATGGCGATGATCGAGTGGAAGGGATTTTCGGCAGGCAGGGCCGGCGCTCTTACCCGTCAGCAAATCGAGTTCGGCAACCGCCTGCACAAGCAAGGCCATAAGGTTGCCTGCTTCTTCTCGGCACGCAGCGCCATCGAATGGCTGCGGCAGCTCGGCGCACCGATCAAAGGTAAGCTGTCTGTATGAAGCGTCTTTCATCTGAGAAGCAGTTGGCGGCTTTGGAGCTAGCCAGGATAAACATTACTGCTGATTCATATCAGCGCGCAGTCATCAAGCGGGACCGCCCTCTTGCGGAAAGGTTGGCGAAATTTCGCGTCGTTAATGGCGAAGATGATTGTTGGGGATGGAATGGAGCCACTGACCCTAGAGGTTACGGCAAACTAGGCATCAACAAGAAAACACGGATCGCGACTCACATCGCGCTCGAAGTCGATGGCCGCCCCCGGCCCTCTAATAATCACTGCGCTTGCCACAAGTGCGACAATCCAGAGTGCACAAATCCTCGCCACCTATGGTGGGGCAGTAGGTCGGAAAACACGCGCGATATGATCGCCAAGCGCCGACACGGAAACGCAAAAAGCGGCCAGCAATGACCGAAAACCTCACTCTCAAGGATGTCGCGCGCCGTCTGGTGCTGCGTCTGATCGAGGCTGAGGCCGGCAACCCTGCCGAACAGAAACAACGCATCCTGATCGCGCGCGAGCACGGGCATTTGTCCGATTGCGAGGCTGAGGATTGGATCAAGATCTTGGAGTTGGAAGCAGCATGATCGGCCACAATAGCGCGACCCTTGACGCCACCCCCACAGACGAGCGCCTGCGCCTTCTGATCGAGCGCGTTGAGCGCATGGAAGAGGAAAAGGCGGCCATCGCAGCGGACATCAAGGACGTGTACGCCGAGGCCAAGGGCACCGGCTACGATCCCAAGATCATGCGCAAGGTTATCCAGTTGCGCAAGATGGACCCCGATCAACGCCGCGAGCAGGAAAGCCTGGTCGAGACGTACATGGCCGCGCTCGGGATGGCCTGACCCATGAGCACGCGCCCGGTCGAAGATACGTCACCAGCATGGACACGCCGCCGCGTCGCGGTGTTCCGTGGCCTGTTCGATACCAAGATCGATACGGGGGAAGAGTACGACACCCGTCCGCTGGCATCTTTCTTCGACATGGCGCCGTGGAGCAAGCCCAAGACCAATGGGCCTGCGTTCGTTCCCTCGACGTATCATGAGCATGACGCTCGCGAACACACTGCCCAACGCGAGCGCGGCGAGTTCGTCACGCTGACCGGCGACATCGACAGCGGCAATCACGCTCTGGACGCCGTATTCGATGCCGTTGAGGCATTTGCCGGTGACTCTGCATGGCTGATCTACAGCAGCCCGCATGCCCGTCCTGGCGACCTGCGCTGGCGCATCATCATGCCACTGGCAGAGCCGCAGCCGTTCGATGCCTGGTACGACGCGCAGTGCGCCTTCTTCGCGTTCATGGAGGCGCGAGGGCTACAGATGGACCACGCGTTGGCTCGCGCCGCGCAGCCGGTCTTTCTGCCGAACGTGCCGATCGAGCACTCCAAGTCTGGCACCAAGCTGCGCGGCGACGATAACAAGCCCCTCTACTACGTCACCATGGCGAGCGGCACTGACGCTCCCGGCCTGCCTATCAACAGCGGCCACGTCGCGGACGGCATGGCGCAGATCCGCCAGCAGCGCCGTGATGATGAGCGCTTGCGTGAGCGCATTCGCAGGGAGGCAGAAGCGCGCCGCGCCAATAAGCCTCGCGGTGATGGCGCCTCGCTTATGGAGGATTTCAACGCCGCCAACAGCGTCGCCACGATGCTGGAGCTGTGCGGCTATCAACAGTCTCCGCAAAATGCCGAGGACTGGCGCTCCCCGCATCAGACGGGCGAGACGTACGCCACCCGCGTTGTCGGCTCGAAGTGGATTTCGCTGTCGCAGTCGGACGTGTCCGCTGGCGTGGGTACGACGTTCAAGGAGGGCTGCTTCGGCGACGCCTACGACCTTCTCGTCCACTACAAGCACGGCGGCGACCACAAGTCTGCTTACCGCGCCCTGGGCGCTGAGCGCCGCGCTGAGAACGTCGTGTACCTCCAGCAGCCAGAGCCGCCCGAATGGCTGAGCGAAGCGCCTGGCTATGACGAAATGCCGGACTGGATAGATGCGGAGTCGGTGATGGATGAGCCTGCGTCCGCCGATGCGCCCCGCGCCAAGCAATCTGAACCCAAGGACCTCTCATCTCTGCCTGGGGTCGCTGATCTATCCGACTGGACGAACAGCAAGGCCCCAGATCGCGACTTCGTGATCCCAGGTTGGGTCGTGCGCGGCGCGTGCGGTCTGCTCAGCGGACAAGAAGGCGTCGGCAAATCGTTGTTAGCTCAACAGATGGCAACATGCGCAGCACTTGGCATCACTTTCCTTGGCCTGGAGATAGCGCACACCCCATCCGCCTACATCACCTGCGAAGATCCGATCGACGAACTATGGCGTCGGCAGGAGGACATCAATCGTTCGCTGGGCATCACCATGGCTGATCTGGATGGGCGCCTAATGCTGGTGTCGCTCAAGGGCCAACTGAGCAACGAGCTGGCGCTGTTTGATGCTCAGGGCCGCATCAGCGTGACCGAGCGCTATCAGCAAATCGAGATGGCGGTGAAGGCGTTCGGCGCGGGTTTGGTCTTCCTCGACAACGCCGCTCACTTCTTCACCGGCAACGAGAACGCCCGCCACGATGTTGCGACATTTCTTGGGCTTCTGGAGCGCCTTTCCGAGATTGTGAACGGTGCCGTTATCCTGCTGGCCCATCCGAACAAGCAGCACGCGCAGGGCAACAAGCAGGGCAACGAATACTCGGGTTCGACCGGGTGGAGCGCTCACGTCCGCAATCGGCTGTTCCTCGACTGGGCCCAGAAAGACGGCGACGGAAACTACCTGGGCGACGACGGCCGCTTGCTACGCAAGTCCAAGGCGAACTACGGCAAGAAGGGCGAGGAGATCACCTTCCGTTGGCACGAATGGGCGTTTACTCGCGATGAGGATCTGCCCGAGAGCGTGTCCAGTCAACTGCGCCAAGTCGGTCGCGCCAATTTCGAAAACGATTGCTTCCTCGCCTGTCTGAGGCAGCGCCTGGTGGAGCGTCGCGCGGTCTCTGAAAAGGCGTCTGCGACGTATGCGCCTAAGGTGTTCGAGGTCATGCCTGAGGCCCGAGGCTGCACAAAGGAACAGCTCACAGAGGCGATGAACCGCCTGTTCCGGATCAACGCTATCGAACGCGGCTATCTGTGGGTGAATCGCGGCGAAGGCAAGTCTGTGCACGGTCTGCGAGAGGTCGGGGCCGACCTTCCGACAGCCGAAAGCGTGGTTCCGATGACTTCCGATAACCTACCGATGACCGATTTTGGGCTGGAGGGCTGATTTTCCGATGACCTACCGTCAACCTACCGATGACCGCCCGATAACCTCGGTCAACACACACCTAGGCCAATTTTCCGATAACCTACCGATAACCTACCGATGACCACCGATAACACACCCCTCCCCCTAAAGGGGGAACCTACCGTTGTCGGCTCCCCGCTGGGGGAACTGCCGAGCGACCTCCACACCGGCCTCGCCCACTTCACCATGACCCAAGCCGGACTAGCCAAGATGAAGGATGGAAGATGAGTAGGTACTTTATCGACTGCGAGTTCGACGGCCACGATGGTCCGCTGCTGAGCATGGCTCTCGTGCGTGAAGATGGCGACAGCATCCATATCGAGGCGAATGTCGCGGCGATGGACATCTGGGTACAGCGGAACGTGGTGCCGCTCATGTCATCGCATCAAGCGTCGAAATCGGCCAAGGTCTATCACAACGAGGTCGGCAGCGTTGTCCTGGCATTTCTCGGCAACGATCCCGATCCGACCATCATCGCTGATAGTCCAGTTGATATCGCCCGCTTCTGTCGGGCCATCTCGACCGGCGCGGACGGCGCGTGGTCGAGCGTGCACCTGCCTTGCATGCGCTTCGAAGTTCATAACGTCGATTGCTACCCGACTGATCTGCCGGGTGCTGTCCAGCACAATGCCTGGTGGGATGCGATGGCTCTGCGCGCCAAGTTGTCGGGAACACCCCACCCATGACTGAAAAGTGCACCCGCTGCGAAGTGCTTGAGGACCTCCTCGATACTGCCACATCTGATCGGGACAAGGCGCGAGATGAAGCGGGCAAGGCTGATCGGGAGGCGATGGCCCTCAAACTGGCTGCCCGTGAAAGCGCAGCTGAAGAAGCGCGCAAATCCATCGAGTTAGTCTATTATTTTCGCAACTTGGCTGTTGCGCTTGGCGCCACACCTTCGCAACTCTTGGAAAGGGATTGACCACCCATGACTGACGAGAAGAGCTGGCGGGGAGACACTACTGCTGCCGCTGAGCGAGCTTTGAGAGCCCTTACGCCTGATGAGCAGCGTCAGGTCGTGGCTGCAACCTTGCGATTCTTCACTGGCAACAAGGCGCTTACGTGCCCGCCCACCACCTCACCGGAGCCCCGCAATGACTGAGGCAGAGATTACGCAAGCGGATCGTGAGGCGGCTGCGGAGTATTACGAGTTTCGACATGCCGTGCTTGGCAAGTCGGTATGGTACGGTGACATGCGCGAGGGCAACGAGGACTGCTGCCATCTCGTCCAAGCATTCGCCCGCCACCGCCTCCAAGCCCGCGCCGACGCTCTGGCTGAGGCTGCGGGGGTGGCTGAGGGCAATCGCACGGACGACGACAGCATGTGGGATCGAGCCGCTGATACGATCGCCACCGCAATCCGGGCGCTGGGGGAGAAGTGATATGAAGCGCAACCGCAAGAAGCAGGCACCCGCCGAGCCGATGGACATGCCGACTGCCGCACAGCTTGCCCAAGGCAGCTATGAGCGCAAGTTCGTCACGCACGTTGAGACCAACACCAAGAGCATGGCGTTCGTTTCCGCTCACGACCCCGTAGAGCGCTGGTTGAGGGATGGCAGGCTGTCGGATAGCCAAGAGGTCGCTATCCTCGCTGTACGGCGCTTGTGGAGGCTTACAGAGCAGGTTCGCTCCATCACCGCCAACTACGGGGAGCGCATCGGCGGCGGATCGGCTGAGCATCGGGCCATCAACGAGATCGAAGCTCGCGAGGATCTGCACAGGATTGTCGGATACTTCCCGGGGCCTCTGAAGGCCTATTTCGACGTTTTCGAAAACTGCTGTCGGTGGGGCATGCCCGCAGGAACGGCGGGGGCAGAGTTGGGATATGGCACGCGATCCGCGCAGGATAGGGCGCATCAAATCGTATGTTTTGTGGCCGATATTATTGCGAGCAAGGAACGCCTTTGAGTTGACCTTTTCGCATTAGGTTAGTAGACAGTTCTGTATGAAATCATGGAAATCCGTAGTTGGCTATGAAGATTCTTATGAGATATCTTCTAATGGCGATGTTCGGTCTATTGACCGTGTTGTGACATCCCTTGGCAGGGAGCCTCAAAAACTAAAAGGACGGATCTTAAAGCCAGGCATCTCGTCTACACAGTATCTATCCGTCGCTCTTTCCAAAGGCGGAAAGCCGAAGACAGCCATGGTTCACGCTTTGGTTGCCGCTGCATTCCTTGGCCCTCGACCCGACAAGTTCGATATAGACCACATAAACGGCGATCGATCAGACAATCGAGTTTCGAACCTCCGGTATGTCACGCATCAGGTAAACGGCAGGAATATCACTAAGGTAAACAGCCGTAGCGGAAAACTCGGCGTCTATCCGAATGGGAATGGTTGGATGGCTATGGTCAGCGTTGGTGACGATAAGAAATATCTCGGCACGTTTAGGACCATCGAAGAGGCGAGCGCGGCCCGCGAGCGTTATGAGATCGAACATGATCACCGTGGCTTCGTGGCTGACCTGGTGGCTATGAAGGAGCGCCTATAATTTTCATAGAGTAGTTGACAGTGTCAGCTACAGGCGCTAATTAGGGAGCAACAGAGCCGCTACGGCTCGGTCTTGGAGGACAGAAAATGACCACTGATCAGATCACCGCTGCCATTCATCGTAATCTCGTCGCGGCGAACAGCAGCAAGTTTGACGCTCAAATGCGTTCTATGTTTCGCAAAAACGCCAAAATGCTTGAAAAGCAATTGGGTGCCCCTGCAGCGAATATGATGGCTTGGTGATTTAAGTGGATATGCAGCAAGCAAGAAAGAAACTCGGCTTAACCATTGCGGAGTTTGCTGCATTACACCGGATAAGCACCGATGCCGCTCGCCGATGGGAAAAGGCAGTCAACTCCTCAGGATATCGCGAGCCTTCGGGCAGCGCTAAGGCGTTCACGCAAGCTCTACTCGATGGGTACAGGCCGAAATCTGACGCTTGACATTCACCGCGCCCATGATACGCCATGTTCCTAAGAGTTATAGCTACGCCCGCAGCCGAGAGGTTCGCGGGCGTTTTGCGTTGCGGCGACCCGGTTAGCCGGACCTGCGGAGAATGCACATGGAGCCTAAACTAGGCGCCAATACGGGAAACCGTGGCAAAGGTCGGCCCAAGGGCGTGCCGAACAAAACCACTGCCTTACTGAAAGACGCGATCCTTGAGGCGGCTGCAAAGGCAGGCGGCAAGGATGGCCTTGTCGGCTATCTCTCGACGCAAGCCACGCAGAACCCACAGTCATTCCTTCCGCTGCTTGGCAAGGTGCTGCCGATGCAGATCACCGGAGAAGGTGACGGCCCGCTGCAGGTCATCATCAACAAGCCCGGTGCCTAGCCTTCAGCTGCCGAACGAGTGGGCGCCAAGGAGTTACCAAGACAAGCTCTGGCGCTACATGCACGGCGGCGGCAAGCGGGCAATCGCGATCTGGCCACGTCGGCATGGCAAAGACGACTTGGCGCTGCACTACACGGCTTGCGCGGCACATGAGCGGGTCGGCGTTTACTGGCATTTGCTGCCGCAGCAGAACCAGGCACGCAAGGCCATCTGGGATGCGATCAACCCGCACACTGGGCGGCGTCGCATTGATGACGCTTTTCCGCGTGAGTTGAGAGACACGACGCGCGAACAAGACATGCTGATCCGGTTCAAGACCGGTTCGACGTGGCAGGTGATCGGCTCGGACAACTATGACGCGCTGGTTGGCACGCCGCCAGTTGGTGTTGTGTTTTCGGAATGGGCGCTGAGCAGTCCACAGGCCTGGTCGCTGATCCGCCCGATCCTGGCAGAAAACAATGGTTGGTCGATGTTCATCACGACCCCCCGCGGGCGTAATCACGCGCACCGCATGTTTGAGATGGCCGAAGCATCGGACGACTGGTTCGCTGAAAGGCTGGTAGCCACAGAGACCGGCGTGTTTGCACCTGAGGTGCTGGAGCGCGAACGGCAGGAGTTGATCGAAGAGCGCGGCGCCGAAGATGGCGATGCGATCTACCAGCAGGAATACATGACCAGCTTTAGCGCCGGCCTTCCCGGTGCCTACTATGCCAAGCTGATCGACCAGGCAGAGGCGGACGGGCGGATAACCTTCGTGCCGTACAATCCCGGCAAGCAGGTGCATACTGCTTGGGACCTGGGCCGTAACGACGCAACGGCGATCTGGTTCATGCAGCGGCATGGCGCGGGTTGGGATGTCATCGACTACTACGCTGGGACAAGCGTGGGCATCGACCACTACGTCAAGGAACTGAAGGATCGGGACTACAACTACGGCGAGCATCTTCTCCCGCACGATGCCGAGAATGAGCAGCTTGTCAGCACGACGGGTTCGATCGCAGCGACCGTAGAGAGCATGGGCCTCAAGCGAGTGCGTGTGGTTCCGCGCACCAAGTCTGTGGCGAACGACATTAACGAGGTTCGGCAGATCTTGCCGTTGTGTCGATTCGACAAGACCAAGACGGCCAAGGGCTTGGACGCGCTGAGGTCTTACCGGCGTGTCTGGGATGAAAAGCTGAAGGCCTATCGTGACACGCCGCTGCATGACTGGGCGAGCGATCCATCGGATGCCTTCAGGACGTTCGCGATCGGCAAGCCGGATGATGGCGACAGCTGGGGTTCGCCGATCAAGCAACGGACTCGGGTAGTTTAAGGCGGGGGCCTTATAGGAGTGAAGACGATGGTAGCATCCAAGAAGCCCGCTCCGGCGGCTGAGAATGTCGTGGCCGCTGCAGGCGACGCCAAGCTGGTCATCCAGTCTGGGCAGGCGCCGGAGGGAAACGTGCAGAAGGCCGGAGAGCGCGGCCCGAAGTCTGCTCTCGAAGGCGGCGAAGGCTCGCTCGAATATGCCAAGGAGCATTCCGGCGGCAAGCAGGTCTACAGCGTGCAGATTCACGACGATCAGCATGGCTTACAGGTCAAGTACTACCCTGGCGACAGCGGCGACGAAGCTGCGCAGAAGGCTTTGGCCGCTGCGAAGTACCGTGGCACCTCGATCCGTGGCGTGACGCCCGCCAGCGATCCCGACGCGAACAGCATGGGTGGCGAGCGCGATGCCGCGATCATGATGAGCAACGCCGAGAACACCGGCAACATCATCAACACGCTCGGCACCGACGCGAACGCCAAGGCCACCGTCGAGCTGGCCAAGGCTGACGTGACGGAGTTGGGCGAGTAATATGCTGCGCGCCACGCACATCAATT
>Ga0182210_1000154_pt1 | contig 14730 bp, 7 predicted proteins | sample G5R1MG_19_FD_129670 | JGI IMG/M metagenome (GOLD analysis project Ga0182210, IMG submission 129670) | Switchgrass phyllosphere microbial communities from Michigan, USA - G5R1_MAIN_03OCT2016_LD1 MG | ecosystem: Host-associated > Plants > Phyllosphere > Phylloplane/Leaf | place: USA: Michigan... | reverse complement strand
CAGCACCAGCAGCACCAGCACCAGCAGCACCAGCACCAGCAGCACCAGCACCAGCAGCACCAGCACCAGCAGCACCAGCATCACCACCACCACCACCACCACCATCATGCCTTCTCCCCCGCGCCAGCCTCCACAGGAATCCCATTCGCAGCCTGCGCCTCCCCAAACGAGTCTCTCCCCTCCTCAAACACCTTGTCAAAGTCATACTCAAACCACCGGATCTCCGGGCTCAGCCCAGCAAACTTCCACACCCCGTCCACCTTTTTGTACCAGTGCGTATTCGCGCTGTGCGCATGCCCTTTGACCGCCACCGTGGCCCGCGACGCATCCGTGTACCGCTGGTGCGGCACGCGCAGCTGGTGGAACCCCGTCATCTCGTCTTCGCCCGTCTTCTCCCACCGCGTGCCGCCGATGAAGTGCTGCGTCTTCAGCAGCGGGTTGCCCAGCACATGGGGGTCCGACGCCATGGCCACGAATTCCTCGGCCGGCATCGCCTCCCACATCTTGTTGAGAAAGGAGCGGTAGTCGATGCGCAGCGTAGGCGCGATGCATTTGCGCAGCCGGTCCCAGTCTTTGCTGTCGTAGCTATCGGCCCACTCGTACACGGCGGTTTGGCAGCCCATGACGTCTACGTTGCTTAGCTGGCCATGGCCTCGATATACCTACTTCTCCCACCCGAGGCGTACCGTCGAATGTCGGCTTCAACTTTTGCTCGGCCATGATGGAAAGGAAGAGCGTGTGGATCGGTGGATCGGTCGAGGCAGTGAACCAAGAGGCAGGTAGTCCCGTCGTGTCTTGCAAAGCCCCCCTTTCCATGGCCCTTAAGTACCTACATCTGGCTGCACTTGCTGGCGGGAACCCGTCGGCTCCCCGCCCCACGGCACTCCGGCATTTCCGGGCCGCGGCGTTGTCCTAGAGCCATGCACGTGGCGGCAATGGAGCCGTAGACGGGCAGTTCGGGGGGGCGCAACCTCTCTGGCCATTTTTGGGGTTTCCTTGGCGGAGTCTCGCGTTGTGGTGATGGATTCGTTGTACCGACCTCTTGTATGGGTACGGAATGGGATAAGTGGTGTCCGGGACTACCTGATTCAGGTAAGCTCGCCTACGCTGGAGCCAATCGCAAGACCTGGAATTGCAGCCACGGTCTCGGCCACTCAGCCAGTCAGCTTGTGGCCATGGGGCCCCTCTTCCGCGCTAAAACGCGCTTGGACGCGTTAGCTGCACCCCTCACTACACGTCTTGCTGGCACGTGGGAAATCTACTTTGTACAGTGACAGAGATAAGTTTTGTCTGTAGAATCACAGGCTCTTCCTTCGCCGATTGCTGGGACCCAATGAACCCCAGCTGATCTTTATCGGACCGACTGGAAAACTTGAGTGGCGAGTTCGGTAGCGTCTTGGATTTACCCTTCTGAAAACGTGAGCCTCTTCGCATAGCGATCTGCCATAAGCGTAGTATTTGTGAGAATATATGAAGCGCACCACGCAGGACCATCGGACAGGAGATAGCTGATTGCTGTCAGCCCTGTAGCTATTATGAGTAGGTATCAAGGCCTAGCATTATGACTCTGAAAGTCTGAGCTCCTTCACACAAATATCTGTCATGATTGTAGTGTTTATGGAAATACAACAGCACCTTGTACCGCCCAGATTCGGCAAAAGTGCTTCCAGAAATAAGGACCTCACAGGCGGTGCTAAAGACGCTATTCCCTCAACCGGCCGCCTTGACTAACATCAGGATACACGTCAAACCGGCGCTGGCCGTACAAAGGAACGCCTTTGCGCGTCTCCTCAATCCTGCCAGCTTGCAGCTCCTGCACCAGCGTGCCTTCCTGATGATCCAACTGCGCCAGCACCGTCGCATTCGGATCGACCACCAGACTATGCCCCCACGCATGATACTCGGCGCTCATGTTCCGCGCCGGACTGCACAGCCCCACGTATACCTGGTTATCGGTCGCGCGTGCCCGCGCCAGCAGCTCCCAGTGCAGCGCGCCGGTGACGAGGTTGAAGGCCCCAGGGTACACGAGCAAGAAGGCGCCCTTGCGCGCAGCGATGGTGGCGAGTTCGGGGAAGCGGATGTCGTAGCATATGGCGACTGCGATGGTGCCGTACTCGGGGAGCTCGACGAGGGTGATTTTGTTGCCGGGGGACAGCACATCGGACTCGTGGAAGGAAATCTTGCCGGGGATGTCAATGTCGAAGAGGTGGACTTTGCGGTGCGTGGCTAGCAGTTCGCCGTTGGGGGCAAAGGTTAGGCTTGTGTTGTAGAGCTTGTTCGTTGCGGTTTCACGCTCGGGAATGCTTCCGCCGACGAGATAGACGTTTGCCTCTTTGGCCAGCTGCGACAGGGCGTGGAAGGTTGGGCTCTGGGCTTCGGTTGGCGGGCTGGGGAGCAGCGTTTCGGCGTAGTTGGCAAAGTACTTTGTGCCGTAGGGCGAGTTGAAGCATTCGGGGAGAACGACGAGGTTTGCGCCGCGCGTGGCAGCCTCAAGGACTTTGGTGCGTGCATGTGAGAGGTTGTGTGATTTATCGGCGCCTGAAGCGAGTTGGACGAGGGCGAGTCTTAGGGATTTCTTGAGGAGTGCGGCCATGGTGATCTTCCGTGTGGGAGTCAGCCTACGGACGTGGGAAGCCAAGGGGCAACGAGACAGAGGAAACTGCTTAGAGCGCACGTGGCTGCGATCATAGTGGTGGTGGCATTCTGGGGACGTTGGAACAGGCCGCGGAGAGGTGGGGTGGGGTGGCTGCAAAGTCCGGTCGTAACTCCGCCCCATTTCAGCCTCTTCGGCGCAAGTATCACACACAGTCCACCATGAACATGCCAAGCGATTATTGAAGCCAGCGATGAGATGCAGTGAAAATAGTAACACAATTAACACAATATGTTACAAAGAGCACGCGTCTCTTGTAACCATACTTTGCAGCGATGAATTGATCCACGATGATGCCATCTGACCCAAAACCTCAGTCATAACCCCATTACTAAAAGACAAAGAACCCCTGTGTCAACGGCAAAGAGTCCGCAGGCTCAGCCTCACAGACCATACCATCCGCCTTGACTGTATATCTTTCTGGGTCAACTTCCATTTTGGGCATTGTGTCATTGAACTTCATGCTCTGCTTCCCAATATTCCTACAATTCCTGACGGCTTCCACTCGCTTCTTGAGCCCATACGAAGCTATTTTTCCGGAATCAATCGATGCTTGCGACACAAATGTTATGCTGGATGCAGGTACAAGCGGAGCGAACATGGGGCGCATGAGTATGGGCTCCACGGTAGGGATTGAGGCGTTGGGATCGCCCTGTAGAATGTTAGTGATGTAGTCGGCCACCGATGTGATTGATCAAAATTACCATCTGCGCCCACGAACACCATCCACTCTTCACGACTAGGGAAGGCTTGGTGCCAAAATTTCTTGGTGTCCAGAGCACCAGATCGGCCATCTTGCCCACTTCAATGCTACCGATGACGTGGCCCATGCCTTGCGCAATGGCCGGGTTGATGGTATACTTGCTTATGTACCTCTTCACCCTGAAGTTGTCTGCATCGGTTCCGTCATCCTCCTTGAGCGTGCCACGTTGAACCTTGTTCTTGTGTGCCGTGTTCCAAGTGCGGAGAATAACCTCGCCACATCGGCCCATGGCTTGCGAGTCGGATGACATCATGGAGATGGCACCCAGGTCGTGAAGAACGTCTTCCGCTGCAATGGTCTCGCCGCGAATGCGCGACTCGGCAAAGGCTACATCCTCGGGAATGTTGCGTGATAAGTGATGGCAGACCATTAACATGTCAAGGTGTTCGTCCAGTGTGTTGCGCGTGTACGGTCTCGTGGGATTAGTGGAAGACGGGAGTACATTCTTGTGCTCGACGACGCTGATGATATCCGGGGCGTGGCCTCCGCCTGCACCTTCGGTGTGATAGGTATGAATTGCGCGGCCCTTGATGGCGCCAATGGTCTGCTCGACAAACCCCGATTCGTTGAGTGTGTCAGTGTGGATGAGTGTCTGAATATCGTAGTCGTCGCATACTGTCAAGCACGCGTCGATTGCAGCTGGAGTACTGCCCCAATCTTCGTGCAACTTGAGGCCACAGACGCCTGCTTCTGCCTGCTGTCGGAGTGGTTCTTGGTCCGAGTCGTTCCCTTTTCCCGTGATGCCATAATTCAAGGGCAACGCGTCCGAGGCCTGCAGCATCTGCCTGATGTGTGTTTCGCCGGGTGTGCATGTAGTCGCATTGGTACCAGTGCTGTCCTGCTTAGTCTCTCTCATGACTACGTCTTCGAAGATGCATACCTTGGCCCAGTACCACCACCTAACATAGTGGTAATTCCCGAGGCAATGGCTTCTTGTGCTTGTTGTGGGCAAATGAAATGGATGTGAGTGTCGCATCCTCCTGCCGTGACGATCTTGTGCTCGGCAGCGATAACATCTGTACAAGATCCGACGACGAGATCAGGGTGAACGCCCTCCATGACATCGGGATTGCCCGCTTTGCCGATGCCAACGATGATACCGTCCTTGATACCAATGTCGGCTTTGAAGATGCCAGTCCAGTCGATGATGAGCGCATTGGTGATGACTGAGTCAAGGACGTCCTGGTCTGCTCGGCCTCCCGCTTGCCCCATGCCCTCCCGCAGCGTCTTGCCGCCGCCAAAAGCGCACTCGTCACCATACGTGGTCATGTCCTTTTCGACCTTGATCCACAGGTCTGTCGCACCGAGTCTGACTAGGTCGCCAGTGGTGGGCCCAAACATGCTGATGTAGGCGTTGCGCTCCATAGTGCAAATGTCGATATGGGCTGCGTCACCAGCAGGCTCCGGTTCGTGAAGAAACCCACCAGTCTTGAGTTTTTCCACAATACCGGCGGCCACTGGCGGGTCTTCGATGGAGCCTGTCGCAATCTTGTTGCCTCCTCGAACGACCTGGTTACCGGCAATCTTAACCAGCGTCACGGTCTTGGTGTCGCCAGGCTCGAAGCGTACAGAAGTGCCGGCCGGGATATCTAGCCGGTAGCCATGTGCTCGTATGCGATCGAACTGCAACTGAGGGTTGGTTTCCACGAAGTGGTAGTGTGAGCCGACCTGCAAGCAGTCTGTTAGTCGTGGGCCCTGCAGCAGCCGTGTCGCCAGCGTCGTCACGCACCTGGATAGGTCGATCTCCCATGCTTTTGACCTTGAGCTTGATCCTCTCGCGCCCAACATTCAAGCGGATGGTCCCTGACGCGCCCTTGACTGCGACGACGGCCCCAGGCTGCTTCGTGTGCTCGTACGCACTCGCGTCGGGAAGCGGGAACATGTCGTTGGAGGGAATGGGCAGAAAGGAGCCATAAAGGGCCTTGGCGAGGTCTCCGTCGTCCGAGGCGATCGGATGGTGGACAGTCACGAGATAGGTGCCGGTGGGAAACGTGCCTTCGACCATCAGGGCCGACAGCGATGCGACGACCTCGGGCTGGACATGGCGGCGACCGAGCATAGTCGTGCCAATATACATGAGGTCGGCGACCGAGTGGCGGCCATCCCGAATGAGCTGCACGCGTTCAGCCGGCGGCGAGGAGCGGGCGCGGGCGGGGGAGGGTTACTTCTTGGAGGTTGTTCGCGATGAGCGCCTGGTCTGGTCAGTGAGACGTCTGCCCTCACCACGGGCTACCTGGTTCTTACCGTGGCCTCGGAGTGGTTCAGCTTGACTCCTCGCGCCAGCCGACGCTGCGCCAGCTGGCCAAGCTGCGAGATGACCAGCTTGTCGAGCTGTTGCGTAGACGTCAGCAGGGGCAGCCACATGGATGGAAGAGCCGCCGTCGCACCTCCTTTGGGCACAACTGCATTCTGCAGACACGGTCAAGCAGCCAAGGAAGAGAGATGTCGCGGCTGTCTCCAGCCTTGTCGTGGCCCAATACCACTTCCTACACAGCATCCACCCGCCACACCCACCGCACACGCTGTCATCGCCCTCCAAGCTTCACCGTTTCGGGGCAGTGCGGGGTGGGGGCCGGCCTGCGATAACCGATAAGCACCACCTCGTGGCCAGCAAGTCATTCACTGCCAGCAAGTCATCCACTGCCCTTCCTGACTCCGTCCCGCGTCGCCCTCTCGGCCGCCTGTGTGTGCCTGCCGGCTGCCACCAGTGCGCGATGCCTGCACTGCCTCCCAGATGCTGACAGCCTCAAGCACCACCGCCCCAAGGCCGTCCTGCTCGAAAATCGAGTCCATGCCCGGCGTGCCCAACCGTCCCCAACAGAGCGACGACAGCGCTCGGGGGTACTGTGAGCCCATGGCGAGAGATCATGTGCCTCTTTTGGCGCAGAGGGTCAGCCTCTGATCTCCGGGCCGCCTCGGCCACGGACTGGCTCACGTTCTCCTTTGCGCAGCCATCGTCTTCGTCTCTTCGCTTTCTTCCAACGATGCACTCCCTCTAGCATCACGAAAGCAGCCGACCAGTATCACTGCCCTCACGAATCCGCCTCCTGTTTCACGAGCCCGTGGCTTTTGGCTGCAACGCTAGTTCGCTAGTTGAGCGACGCTCAGACTTCGACGGCGCCCGCCCGTGGGTTTCCGTTGGCTCCGTGCTGGTGATGGCCTCTCTCCTGCAGCGCCTCCGCAGAGGAGAGGGAGGGGCGCAGCCATCGCAACAGGCTCCACGGTCAACTGCACGGAGACGAAGGGGCTTCGTCTACGCTCCATCCAGCGACGACCCAAACGTGCCCAAGAAGCGCCTCCAGATCCACCAGCGATGTCTGTATGAGCGAACCCTTCCAGGCAACGCCTTTATTTCTGCACACGTCAATCGCCTCCAGCATGGGTACTACCATTCGAGTGCGCTTCACGAATCGGTGGTTGACAATGTGTACTTCGTTTCCGTGCATTTTGTCTTTCACCCCCACGAGCCCAGGTCACATCGATTCAAGAGCGCACGGATCCAAGTCTGTGTGGGAAGCCATGAAGATACATCCGCCTCAGTCAAAGATGCACAACATCGGCCACATGCCCGCATTTTGAAGCATGCACCGGTTTTGATGTTTGGCGCAGTCTCGCCAGAAAACCTGCAATGGAACTTTAGCCTCTCGAGCTCCTTGGGAGTGTCGCAAGCACCCGTGTCTGCTTCTCTCAACCCCAGCGGCGGTATCCGGGGCAGCTACAAAGTCTTCCACATGATGAGTATCCAAGGGAGCGTGCGATCCAAGAAAAGTCCGCTCGGGCCAGACTACGATGTCCAAGATGCCATGGCCGTGTGGACGCTGGAAGAGAATGGGCTACAAAAGTCGGGCTTGCCTCGCGAGTTTGATTTCGTCATGCTCATCCACAAGCCGGACGACGTTGAGAATCTGTACATGGCGGTCAACGTCGACGCAGACATTAACGCCTGGTATGGGTCGTATCCGCAGTGGTATACGAATCTGTCTCGATTTATGCCCAACCAGGACTCTACCCTGGACTTCCGCCGTGATATTGGACAACAATTCTTGCCGAGGGATCCAGAAAGAGGGTTCAATTTCGGCAGCCTCCCACACTCGTTGGACGAGTACGTAATCATGCCGGGCACCGTGTATCCGACCAATGTAAGTATTCCGAGACGAATTCTGAGATTCATCCCTGACACACGCGTAGGACACGAAGCCAGAGTCGGAGACGCGATTTAGCCATGTCCGAACCTTGGATCGTTTTGGCACGACGGGCAAAGCGACCGAAGTGCTTCCACTGCCTCCTCCCATGCAGGAACCGACAAGCCCTCCAGGACGCATACCAACACGAGAACCAGTCCCAGAAACGCAAAGCAAACTTGACCGGGCGCACGAAACGGTAAACGTTCGCGTTATTCTTGAACATCAGTATCCCCAAGGTCTTGATCCACGACGATTCGCTTTCCCGCCGCGGGGCGGTCCGGTCCCAGCTCCACATCCATCGATACGACGTAGAAAGTCGCGGTCAGGGCTGAAGGATTACGGCGCGACACAAGCTCTGCACGAAATGGTCCAGCTTGGGAACAAGGTGGAAGAACGACGAATGAAGGGCGTCCATCCGCTGAAGGAGGTTACCTGACGCTCGCGGTCCACGCTGGTAGGGTCATCAAAGACGTCCAAACGACAAAGTGAAAGGCTCCAGGTAGTGTAGGTTGGGCGCGAGAAAGTGAAGGCACTTTCACCACGCAGTCCAGGGCCTGTGACGCGCAGGGACAACCGCTCAGCATGCGCTGGTTGGGCTCACGGGTGCCCCCGTGCCTCACGCAGCGGAGAGGAGTCGTTGTAGGAAGCTGGAGCCAGCGGCAGAGGCTGCTTGCTTGCGTCCACCGCTGGGCTTGTGTCGCAGTGCCGCCAGCCATCGATGGCGTCTGACTGGTTCGTGGCAAGCCACGCTAGGCAGGGGCACACGACGACGACATCCACCCACGACGCAGCATCGCTTGGTGTTGCAGCACGAAGCCGCGGTAGCTGGAATGGCCATGGCAATGCATGTCGAGATGCTGGGACGTCGGTGGAGGAGCGGAGGCGCCGGCCGTCGGTGGCTCCGGCATGGCGTGGGCGTGCTTTCCTTTCATCCATCCTCCTTTTTCTCCAATCCGTCCATTTCGCCTCGCAGATGCCTCATAAGACGGCATCGTGACTTCTCCGTGTCTGCTGCGTTTACCATCTCCTTTCCAGCTGTGTGCCTTGCCTTGGTTCTGTGCTCGTGGCAACACCATCTCGACACTGCAGACCCCACTCGATCCCAGCACACCAGCAGCCAGTGAGGGGGCAACCGCCACGACCGGATGATTCGATACTAGGGGGACGAGCACAATCCAGGACGCGGGCCTGGGTGCATTTCAGCCGTTTTGTGGACAGAACCACCAACTGCCGCCTCCATCCCTCGGCCCCCCAATTTCATGGCGTTGGAACGATTATGCATTTGCTAGCATCTTGCAAGAGTGTGCATACCAAGTTGGTGAAGACCGTGAGCCCTGATTACCATGGTGAAGGGTACTTTGGCGGCCAGCATGGCTACAACCCAACCTGGCTCGCCTTCACCGCGAGTCTCACCACAAGCGTTTGCTGGCCATCTGATCACGCCTGGCCATTCTCCCCGCCACTCTATTGCGTCCTCCACTTCGTCCCGAACTCCTGCCTACGCCCTTACTCTCCACGAGTACCGCAAGCAGCAAAACACGCCTGTTGTGCCTGAGGAGACAACGCTTCGCAAGACAATCCGGCGAAAAGCTGCAGCAGATACTTTGGATCTGGTGGAGCTTACGCCACTACTTGCAAACGCCTCTTCGTTACGTCCATCACAATCAACACAACAACCCCACTCCCACCTCGCCCCACGGCCACACAACGCCCTACCCAATCTTTCCTTGTATGTCCCACCAACTGACCTTCATACGCAACGGAGGAGCATCTCCAGCACCTCTACTGTTCATTCTGTTGAAGAGGTGCGTAATTTGAGCGCAAGGAACAGGCTATCGAGGCCGCCTGCTGCCACAGGTCCTGTATTGTCTTCCTCTCCTCCTACCCACAGACAGACTCCGCATTTACAGCCCTCACTATTGCCTACTTCTCTGCCTCTTTCTCCAGAGAAACGGTACTCGAGTGAGGTGCAAACAACGCCAACGCACTCGACATTTTCGCTGTCTCAATTCCCGAAGCCACCTCAGCAAATCAACCCTTCATTTTCTCCCCCATACAATGATCCAGGCTTCTCCCGTGTAAATGCGCTTAGTTACTCGACGAATGCACCTGCAACACCGCCTGCAACGCCTGCAACGCTTCACTATTGCGGTGCATCGTTTGACCTAGTCAATCCACACCATTCGCTATTGCTGCATAATATAGTGACCCCATCCTGGCAGTTCGATTCAACCGAGCACCTATTGTCACAGGAGTCAGAGGATTTCTTTACAGAAACAGCAGAGGTTGGTTGCTTTACCTGTCACTAGAAACGCCTTACTAACCACGCAATAGATGGCCCATAAACGCCCTCTGTATAACGATATCAATTCAGCACGTGCAGGCATTATGAGGCGACCTGGAGATGGACTTGATGAATCCAGTCTTGAAGCACCGCTCTATCCGGAACCTGCTGCAGTCAGTCCTAACTCGTCTGCATATACCGCGCCGCTTTATAGCCCCGAGTTTGTTCACGCGCCTTCCCCTCTGGCAATTAGGAAGCCGACTAACGATTCACGCTTTTCGCTTAAGCAGCTTACACGTAGTCTCACCAAGAAGATCGTGAAGAGCCCTGACAAGGATTGTGAGGAGGAACTACAAGAATTCAGCCATGGCTTTCCGAGGGTCAGTCGAGAAGAGGAGCCTCAGCAGCCGCCTGCATATCCCTACGTTTCAACTCCCCAGGCTTCGTACTTTCCTCCGAGTGCTTCATCACCAATCACTTCAACCGGCCCGGAAGTATATCGCGCCTTTGGCGTGGAATATCGTGCCATGTCACCCTTGAGTAGGGGAGTCCAGCATCCACGAAGGCACACTTATAGTTCAGAGCCTCTGGCATCTCTGATGACGGATGACCCTTCTACCCAGGTTGGCCGCATGGAAGACTCTCAAGCACTACTCCCAGAGCAGACCACGGTTACAAATCCGTATTACGACGATCTTGACTCTATCTATCCGAGCTCTTCGATCTACACTGGAGATGGCCAACGTCAATCCCGCTACCAAGAAAGCCTTATTGGAAATCGGCAGAGCAATCCATATTTGCGACTCAGCCTTCTGAACCCCAATGGAATGGCCAACGAGTACAACAGAGGCAGTGTAGGTGACTTCAGCGATAACCCAAGACAAAGCGAACAGCCATCGGGACTCTTGACCCAGGAGCTCTATCATCGTTCTGTCCATCAAGGACATCCAAAGACAGACACAATCAGTAAACTCATTGATGAGTACAGCCCCACAGAGCTCGCAAGCAATCCATCGCAGACAGGGCTGGATCGGGCTATCATTTCCTACAAAGACTCCATGGCAAAATCCAGCGCATTTGGTGACGATTATTCAGTTAATCGACGAGAGAACAGGGGAAGGTTTTCAGAAGAAAGCCAGTTTGAGTTCGAATCTCACCAGGACGCAGAGTGCTGTGATGATCCTGGCCTGATCCGAGTGGGATCTGTTCCGACAAGTCGGCCAACGATCACTCGAGATGCCGGTCTGCCTCCATGCCAGGCTCTGCCATTCGCACCCGCATTTCAGTATGACGAAGCGCCTTTCATCCCCCCGCGTGCCGATATATCTGGAATGTTTTCAAACGACTCTGCCAACTCCTATGGCGACACTCGAAATCTGCTGCAGATGGGTCACAGCGATGCTGCATTGCAAGAAGTTCCTACCCGAGCCATCGAACCCTCCTCGTCTTACTCTCAGACCGAGGCTGGTGTACTTGAGCCGTCGTCTTCCTACTCTCAACCAGCTCCACAGAGCCCGCATACCCCACAACAGGCTTTGGAGGATGCCTCAAGAATCTTTCGAGATGTAATTGCAGCGCACAAGCGCCAAGAGGAAGAAGATATTCCGGCCATGTGGGCTAGGCGCAGTTCTGGGGGTCAACTCCTAAGCAAGAAGATTCTGAGCCAACCTTCCAATGTGTCGCAGGATGCTGATGCAGGTTCATTCAGACACAGCAAAGATGTAACCATGGAGAGAGCCGACTGGGAGACTGTCGGTGGCAATAGTCAAGGCGAATGCGACTCGCTTGACAGTCTTGCCGACTACAGCAGCAGCAGTTGCGCGAGCACTCGGAATAGCCTGGAAAAGAATGCTGGGATTCCATTGCCAGATTGGGACGCAAGCCGTTCCCGTCGCCTGTCTCGCTATAGTCACCACAGCCGTCGTCTTCCTAACCAACCAACATCTCCTTTTGCTTCGTCACCCCGTACAGCGCCGACCTTGTCAGCCTCGCCACCTCCGTCCAGTCCCCCGGGCTCAAGAACAGCACCCTTGTTTCACTTCAGTAACCTGCCTGGACAAATACTCGGCCGAGGGGCGGTAGAGGAGCCGTATGCCTTCACCCCATGGGCAGATCCGTATGCTTTGAGCGACAAGGAAACACAAGAACTGCTGGCTTCGGGTCCCAACGACAACATTATCATCGAGAGCGATACCGGCACTCCGGAGCCACTTTCATCGATCAATCATCAGAATTCGCGCCGCGATGTGCTTGCCACTTCAAGCCCCTTTGAGAGCAGTTCTGCCAATTCGGTCGGATTGGAGCGTGTGAACACTTTTGAGAAGTATTCCGTCGTGGGACCGATGGGCAATCTCACGGGGACACCACATGGCACCGGGATGCAAAACACTGGCAGCAGTATCGCAGATAACAGCAGTCCTGGCCTGAAGCTGAGCTCCACGGTTGGGCGCAATAAGGTGCGAAACGAGCGCAGCGAGTATACCGGATTTTACGCCACGCCCTTCCCAGCCGTGGGCAGTATTACTAGCATCAACCAGCCCCGGCGTCACAGAGAGGTCAAGGAAGAACGCCCGCCTTCTCAAATGACGCTGTTTTCGAGTGGCGATGAAGGAAGCCCGGTGCGAAACTCACCGTCACCGCTTTCTGCTGCAAGGAATCGTCGCCAGCCTCTTCGCTTCTCAACGACATTCCATCGTGCCCGGCGCATGAGCCGTCCCGCGGTGCCTGGTCAGACGAAGCTACGTCAGATGTTTCTTGCAGGCGAAGGCCGAGCCACGGCATCCAGCCAGAGGACAAACTTCTCGCGCTTGCTGACCGCAAGTGACCGTCCTTCCACAAGCGATACCAACACCCCGCTCTACCGAAGTCATCGCAACATGGATAGTTTGCCCCACGTAATCCGAAGGCCCATGGCTCACCAGAACTCTCCTCACCTTCTCTGCCTCGAGCGAGAGGCGAATGCAGAGGATGAAGCTCGTCGTCGCAAGCTCTCCTGGGCGATATTCGCCATGTTCTGCATCCTCCCGCCATGCATCATCCTCTATCGCTTCCTGGGTGATGGTGTCATTGCCTCGGTTACCAAAGGTCGGCTGGGACATACCACGGCCGAGACCAAGAGGACTGCCCTCATTGCCGGGATTGCTGCCAACGTTGGCTTGATCACGGCGATCTTAGTCCCCGTTCTGGTTGCGAATGCAGTCAAGGCTGTCTGAGATGGATGCGAGCAGGCAGGCCAGAAAAGGAGCTGCCCCTTTTGAGGTTTTGCCGCTTTCGGGAGAACCTTTGATTTTTTTTTTTTCACTCCTTGCCCTGGAATCAATCGGCTCCGACGTGGGAGCGGGAGGGTGACTTCCTGGTCATGCTAAGCGCGAGGGCTAATTGTCGCCTGGATCACATGGAAATGGTGGAGTGTTCTGCCTTGGAGCCATGGACAGTGGCGAGTTATGCGATTTTTGACTGCGTAGTCCTCTGCTGCTCTTGTGGCAATCTGTTTTTTTTGCCTTTTTCTTTTCGTCTTTTTTTTTCTCTCTCTCTCTCTCTCATGGAGATACGATTAGGCGGACACGGGCACGGCGAGCATACTTCTTTCGTGGTAAGGTAGGATACCTGAATTTTCGTCAGGGTAATGGAATGAACAGGCTAATAGGGCAGCCTTTTTTTCTTTTGGTGATGCATGTTGCACATGAAAGTTGGTGGGTTGTGTGATGGATGGATATGAGAACATGGTTTTTATTGGATTCCTCATTCGACCTCGCTACGCTTGGTTCAACTCCGCAATCTGCAACACCGCCTTTCCCACGTTCTTGCCCTCGAGCATACCAATGAAGCCATGGGCAGCGTTGTCAATGCCCTCGGTGACGCTAATCTTGGCCTTGAAGCTGCCGTCGGCCAGCCACTTTTGCAGCTTCTCCTGATGCTCGCGGTAGTGCTTGGGCCCCATGTTGTCGTCGCCGACAATGAAGCCGCGCATGGTCAGCCGCTTGGCGACAAACTGCATGAGATTGCGGATGGGGTAGGCTTCGGCGGGCCGGGCGTTGTACTGGCTGATCATGCCGCAGGCGACGATGCGGCCAAAGTTGTTCATGGCGTTGATGGCGGCCTCGAGCTGTTCGCCGCCGACGTTTTCGTAGTAGATGTCGATGCCGGCGGGGGCGAGGCGCGCCAGCGCGTCGGCCGGCTTCTCCGTCTTGTAGTTGAAGCCGGCGTCGAAGCCGAGCTCGTCGGTGATGAGCGCCAGCTTGTCGTCGGACCCGACGCTGCCGATGACCCGGAGGCCCTCGTGCTTGGCCAGCTGGCCCACGAGCTGGCCGACGGCGCCCGAGGCGGCCGAAATGAAAATCGTCTCGCCCGGCTTGGGCTGGCCGATCTCGTACAGCGACGACCAGGCCGTGAGGCCGGGCATGCCCAGCGGCCCGAGGAAGTACTTGAGGTCGAGCTGGTAGGGGTTGTCGAGCGGGTAGCACTGGTCGGCCTGGTCCTTGGCGAGCACGGTGTATTCCTCGATCGGCGTGGTGCCTCTGCTCTTGAGCGTGTCGCCCTCGCGGAACTTGTCGTTGGCGCTCCTGACGACCTTGAAGATGCACGAGTTGGTAATGGGCGCATCGAGGTCGTAGGGCGGCGAGTACGACTTCTTCTCGGGCGCGCGCATTCGGCCGCGCTGGTACGGGTCGAAGGAGGCATAGTAGTTCTTGATGAGGATGGCGCCTGGCGCGAGGGGCTGGGCGAGGTCGATGGGGCGGTCCTCGACGACGAGGTGGGTGCCGGCAACGGGCCAGCCGTCCGGGACTTGGCTGAAAATCAGGGCTTTGTTCTGGACCATGGCGGGGGGCGGGTGGGATGCTGTTTG
>Ga0182210_1000152_pt1 | contig 14765 bp, 16 predicted proteins | sample G5R1MG_19_FD_129670 | JGI IMG/M metagenome (GOLD analysis project Ga0182210, IMG submission 129670) | Switchgrass phyllosphere microbial communities from Michigan, USA - G5R1_MAIN_03OCT2016_LD1 MG | ecosystem: Host-associated > Plants > Phyllosphere > Phylloplane/Leaf | place: USA: Michigan... | reverse complement strand
GGCGATCACGCTGCCGGAGAAGGTGATGGCGCCGATCGCGACGCCCAGCCCCATCTCGACGCGGCTGACCGGATCGATGAGCGCGACCGCGCCGTCGGGGGTGAGAACGGGCAGCGCGATCCCGAACGCGACCGGGTTGAGGTAGGCGGCGACCGCGACCAGGACGGCGGCGAGGCCGACGAGGCTGTGGAAGGCGGCGACGAGCTGCGGCATCGCGGTCATCGCGATGCGGCGGGCAATGGTCAGGCCGATCACCGCGCCGAGGGCGATGGCGGCGAGGATTTCGCCTATTGAGACGAAGTCGGGGACGAAGGTGCCACGGCCGAACTCGTCAGGTACGGCAACGAAGCCCGGAACGTGCGTCGCCAGTGTCGTCAGCACCGCGATGGCCATGCCGATCATGCCGAAGCGGTTGCCGCGCTGGCTGGTGGTGGGGCTCGACAATCCGCGTAGCGCGAGGATGAAGCATACGCCCGAGACGAGGTAGGCCACCGCCACCCAGGGGTTCACCGCGACGTGTTCCATCTTCCCTCAACCCCCTCGCCGTTACCCCAACGAAGGTTGGGGTCCATGGCTGTTTAGATCGCGTCCACGGTCGGCAACCTGCCTCGGCAGACATGGACCCCAGCCTTCGCTGGGGTGACGGTTACTTGTGAGCAGCCCCCGCGGGCCGCTCCTTTTTCTTGTACATCGCCAGCATCCTCGCGGTCACCGCGAAGCCGCCAAAGATGTTGATGCTCGCCAGCACGACGCCGAGCAGGCCGAGCCATTTCGAACCGGGCGCCCCCGACGCGGCCGCCGCGATCAGCGCGCCGACGATGATGACCGACGAGATCGCGTTGGTCACCGCCATTAGCGGCGTGTGCAGCGCCGGGGTGACCGACCAGACCACGTAGTAGCCGACGAAGCACGCCAGCACGAAGATCGACAGGATCGCGACGAAGTTCATGAACCGTCTCCTCAAGCCGCCGCGCGGCGTGGTTCGGGCACGGGGAAGCCCATCTCTTCCGCCGCTTCCATCCAGCAGGCGATGGCGTCGTAGGCGTTGGCCAGCGCCTCCTCGGGCGTTTCGCCGTCGGACATGCATCCAGGCAGGTCGGGAACCCGCGCACCGAAGCCACCGCCATCTTCCGCGGAGAGCGGGCGGATCGTCACTTCGTACTCCTGGGGGCTCATGCTTCCCTCCGAACCTCGTCAACGAGCGCGACCAATGCACGGATGTATACCGGCTTGATCGGCCGGTGCGCCGGGATCGTCAGGACATGCGGCCGGCTGCCGTGCTTCACCTTGTAATGTGAGCCTTTCGCGGGTGGGCGGCAAGCGATGTCGTACGCATCGCACAACGTCACCACGTCCCCGATTCGCCAGTCGCGCGGGTTCTGCCGCATCTGCTCCAGAAGCTTGGCGCCACGGCTCACCCGGGAAGGATCAAGAGAGTAGCCGCTGGCTGACGACCTGCCCGCCCCGGGTCAGGCGGATCGCGTCGCCGATTTCGGCGTCCAGGACGGGGCGGCCGGCGTCCTTGTCCCAGAATGCGGACAGGAAGTTGTAGAGGTTGCGGGCGTAGAGCGCGGAGGCGTCGGCGGCGAGGCGGCTGGGAACGTTGCGGTGGCCGACGATCTTCACGCCGTGGCGGGTCACGACCTCGCCCGCGGTCGCGCCCTCGACATTGCCGCCCTGCTCGACCGCGAGATCGACGACGACACTGCCCGGTCGCATCGAGGCGAGCTGCGCGTCGGTGACCAGCCGCGGGGCGGGGCGGCCGGGGATCAGCGCGGTGGTGATGACGATGTCCTGCTTGGCGATGTGGGCGGACACCAGCGCTCCTTGCGCGGCCTGATATTCGGGGCTGGTCTCACCGGCATAGCCGCCCTTGCCCTCGCCCTCGATCCCGGCAACGCCCTCGACGAAGATCGGCTTGGCGCCGAGGCTCTGAATCTGTTCGCGCGTTGCCGAGCGGACGTCGGTCGCCGACACCTGCGCGCCGAGGCGGCGGGCGGTGGCGATCGCCTGAAGCCCGGCGACGCCGACTCCCATCACGAACACGCGCGCGGCCGAGATCGTGCCCGCCGCGGTCATCATCATCGGAAAGGCGCGGCCGTATTCGGCGGCGGCGTCGAGCACCGCCTTGTAGCCCGCAAGGTTCGATTGCGACGACAGCACGTCCATCGATTGCGCGCGGGTGATGCGCGGCATCCATTCCATCGCCAGCGCCTCGATCCCCGCGGCGGCATAGCCGTCGATCCGCGCGCGGCCGCCTGCGCTAGTGGGATTGAGCGTCGCCACCAGCCATGCGTCCGGTGCCGCGCCGCGAACCGTGTCGGGCGCGGGGCCCTGCACCGCGAGCACGATGTCGGCGCCGGTCACGACGGCGGCACGGTCGGCGACGACCGCGCCCGCTTCCGCAAAGGCGGCGTCGGCGATACCGGCGGTGAGGCCGGCGCCAGCCTCGACCGCGATGTCGGCACCAAGCGCGCTCAGCTTGCGCACGGTCTCCGGCGTGGCGGCGACCCGCTTTTCGCCGTCTTCGATCTCGCGGAGGACGGCGATCTTCATGGGATCAGGCGATCAGCCAGATGACCAGCGCGACGACCATCGCCGCGGCGAGGCCGCCCCACTTCAACAGGCCGATCATGCGATCGTAGGTCTGGACGTGGGGTTTCAGGTTGGTGTTGCCAGCCATGGCGCGGAGAACCTCTCGAACATCGGATAGGACACTTGTCGTCGACCTTATCCACCGCGTCCGCTCCCCTCAAGCCCGTCGCTGAAAGCGATCGGGCGCTTAAGCCGAACTTTACCGGCGCTGTCCTATACGTCCCGCAACGGGATTGACGGCCCGACCACCATGGCGGGGAATGGGATGACGCGGAACGGACAGCGGCTGCTGCTCCTGATCGATGACGAACCGGCGCAGCGGCGTCTGGTGTCGGCGCTGGCCGCGCGCGCCGGCTGGCGGTCGATCTTCGCCAACGATCCGGAAATGGGCGTCGCGACGCTGGGCACCCAGGACGGGATGCAGCTGGACGCGATCCTGATCGATCATCGCGGGCCCGACGAGGCGTGCGCGGCGCTGGTGGCGGAGCTGCGCGCGCGGCGGCCCGCGTTGCCGATCCTGGTGCTGACCGCCAATGGGTCGGCGGCGAGCGCGGTGGCGGCGATGCGAGCGGGTGCGACCGACTTCCTGGTCAAGCCGCTGGCACCCGACCGGCTGATCGCCGCGCTGGAGGCGGCGGTGCAGGGGGTCGCGGCGGGCGAGTTGCGGCCGTTGACCGAAAAACTGCCCGCGACGCTGGCGTTCGACGAGATCGTCGGGTCGGCGCCCGAGTTCCGGTCCGCGCTGGCGATCGCCGCCAAGGCGGCGCGCGCGCGCGTACCGGTGCTGATCGAGGGCGAAAGCGGGGTCGGGAAGGAGGTGGTCGCCGAAGCGATCCATGCCGCCAGCCCCCGCGCCAAGAAGCCCTGGGTGGTCGTCAATTGCGGCGCGATGCCCGCCAACCTCGTCGAATCGGAGCTGTTCGGGCATGAGCGCGGCGCGTTCACCGGCGCCTTCGAGCGGCGGGTCGGGCGATTCGTCGCGGCGGACGGCGGCACGTTGTTCCTCGACGAGGTCGGCGAGATGCCGCTCGACGCGCAGGTCAAGCTGCTGCGCGTGCTGGCGACGGGCGAGGTGCAGCCGCTCGGCGCGCGTCACCCGGTACCGGTCGACGTGCGGGTGGTCGCGGCGACCAACCGGCGGCTCGCCGACGAAGTGTCCGAGGGGCGGTTCCGTGAGGACCTATACTACCGGCTCAATGTCGTGCCGGTCGCGATCCCCCCCTTACGCGAGCGGACGGGGGATATTCCGGGGCTCGCGCGGCACCTGCTAGCGCGGCTGGGGCAGCAGCCGGGGTTCCGGCCGCTGGGGATCACCGACGACGCGCTGGCGCTGCTGGTCGCCTATGACTGGCCGGGCAACGTCCGCCAGTTGCAGAACGCGCTCTTCCGTGCGGCGGTGCTGTGCGAGGGGGCGGCGTTGACGCGGGCGGATTTCCCGCAGGTCGCGAGCCTGGGGCATCGTCCCAAACCTTCGAATGCCGGCGGGGCGGGGGGCGTCACATTGTTCGGCCCCGACGGCAACCTGCGCCCGCTCGACGATATCGAGGCGGACGTGATCCGCCTGGCGATCGGCCATTATCGCGGGCGGATGACCGAAGTCGCGCGGCGGCTGGGGATCGGGCGGTCGACGCTGTACCGCAAGCTAGGCGAGTTGGGGATCGACAACGCCGCCTGACGCGGATGACACCCTGGACGGGATGTTTGACCGCCCGATCGTTTCCGTTGGTGCATTATCGTCAAAGAGCGTGGCGTGATTCCGCTTGGGCCATGCATGGTCCCGAGCGTGTAGGACAGCGGTATCGCACTACACCGCGCGCAACCGTGCAGAATCGATGTGCCAGCGGAGCTGCGCGGGGGTCGCGCCGTCGACGCCATTGACGCGACGGACGACGTACGTGCCGCGGAAATGCTGGCGGCGGCCGTTCTTGAGAGTCGCGCGGACGTCGACCGGAACCTCGACATAGGTCGAACCGGCGGCGCCTTCGGGCAAAGTCGGCCGCCCGAGGGCGACGCGGGTGCGCGCGGTCTGGGCGAAGCCGCGGGCGAAGGCGGCGTAGGTCTTGCCCGACGCCGCGCCGTTGTCGCCCCAGCTGCGATATGCGGTGCGGAAGTCGCCGCGGTCGATCGCCTGGTAATAGCGCGAGACGACCGCAGCCGCATCGGCGGACCGATTCTGGGCGCCGAGCGTGGCCGGCGCGGCAAGGAGGACGAGGATGGCGATGGACAAGGGACGCATGGGGCTCCTTTCGATTCGGGCATCAACATAGCGGCGCGAATCTGGCTCCCCGCTGACCGACGCGGTAATCGTTGGCGATGACCGATCGAACCTTGCTCGTCACCGGTGCCGCGTCGGGTATCGGCCTGGCCGTCGCGACGCGGCTGGCGGGACCGTCCACCCGGCTGGTGCTGGTCGATCGCGATGCGGGCGCGCTGGCCCGCGTCGATCTGCCGGGGACGATCGATCACGTCGAAGGCGATGTCGCCGACGAGGCGTTCTGGGACGCGCTGGCGCCGCGATTGACGGGGCTGACCGGGGCGGTGGTCAATGCCGGCGTGGCGGGGGCGGGGGCGATCGCCGGGCTGGCCTTTGCCGAATGGCGGCGGATCCTGTCGGTGAACCTCGACGGCGCGTTCCTGACGCTGCGCGCCGCGATGCGGGCGATCGAGGGGCCGGGCGCGATCGTCGCGGTGGCATCGGCGGCGGGGATCAAGGCCGAATCGGGAATCGCGGCCTATGCCTCGTCGAAGGCGGGGCTGATCCAGCTCGTCCGGGTGGCGGCGAAGGAGGGCGCGGGGCGCGGCCTTCGCGTCAACGCGATCGCGCCGGCGGGGGTCGAGACGCCGGTGTGGGACGCGATCCCGATGTTCGCGGACCGTGTCGCGGCGATCGGGCGGGACGCGGCGTTCGCGGAGATGGCGAAGGCGGCGACGCCGCTTGGCCGCTATGCGCAGGCCGAGGAGATCGCGGCGCAGGTCGCGTTCCTGCTGGACGATGCATGCGGGTATGTGACGGGATCGGTGTTCGTCAGCGACGGGGGATACACGCTGTAGGATCGCAGCGGCGAGGGCTCTCCTGAGCGCCTGCCTCTCAGGCAGTCGAAGGGCCGCGTCGTCGAACGCGGCAGAGCCGCGCCGGCCGGGCTAGCGCCTGTCCTGCCACAGGGTGCGGCAGGCAGCGCTGCGCCCTACCACAACACCCCACCTTCAGGCTTCAACGGCTCGGGTGCGTCGTCGCCGATCGCCTGTTTGAGGTCGATCTCGATCGTCCGGCACATTGCCGACAGCGGCACGTCGTGGATGGTGTTGGCGAACGGATCGACCAGGTCGTCGCCGATCTGGAGCACCGCGAGGAACATCAGCCCGGCGACGGTCGAGCCGAGCGGCGTGGCGATGCCGAGCGTTTCGACTAGACCGATCGGCAGGAACACGCAGAACAGGTGCGCGAAGAAGGTCGGCAGGAAGCGGTACTGATTGGGGAGCGGGGTGTTCTTGAGCCGCTCCATCCCGCCTTGCGCGTTGGCGATGTCGACCAGGATGCGTTCGAACGAGGCCTGCTGGATGGTGTCGATCCAGCCCTTGCGCACCGCATCGTCGACGCGGCGGCCGGTGCCGTCGAGCAGGCCGTTGGCGATGTTGGTTCGCTTCAGGGCGGGCTCCGCCTCGCCCTTCGACAGCTGGCGCAGCACTTCCTGGTCGGCTGGCTGGCGGCGCAGCTGGCAGCGGAGCGCGTGGACGTAGGCGATCTGGCGCAGGACGATCGACCGCTTGAGATCGCGCGCATCGGAGTCGGGCATCTGGTTGCGGGTGATGCGTGCGAGGCTGCGGCTGGCGTTGATCATCGCGCCCCACAGGGTGCGCCCCTCCCACCAGCGCTCATAGGCCGAATTGACGCGGAAGCCGAGGAACAGCGCGAGCGCCGAACCGAACAGCGTCAGCGGCAGCGCGGGCGCGTGGAAGGGGAAGAAGGTGTAGGTCACCGTGACGATGACGTCCCAGAGGAACAGCGCGAAGAGCGGTTTCCAGACCTCTTGAGCGATCTGGCGGAAGCTGGGTACGGAATCGACGATCATGCGCGCGGCAACGGTTCGGGGCCGAAACGGTTGCTTATGAACTCAACGCCTGGTCGCGAAGACCACGCCAGACGCGGACCGCCTGCACCGTTTCGGCGACGTCGTGGACGCGCAGCAGCTGGACGCCCGCCTCCACCCCGCGCAGCGCCAATGCGAGGCTGCCGCCGAGCCGCTGGTCGACCGGTGCCTCGTTCGACAGCGCGCCGATCATCCGCTTACGACTGGCGCCGAGCATGATCGGGCAGCCGAGGCCGTGGAACAGCGCGAGCTCGTTGAGGAGCGCGAGGTTGTGGGCGAGCGACTTGCCGAAGCCGATGCCTGGATCGACCAGGATGCGGTCGTGGGCCACGCCGCCGGCGACGACGGCGTCGATCCGCGCCGCGAGCCAGTCGAACACCTCGGTGGCGACGTTGCCATAGGCGACGCGGCCGTGGCCGCCGTCGCGCGGATCGGGCGAGTGCATCAGGACGACGGGGCAGCCGCTGCGTGCGACCACGTCCAGCGCACGGTCGTCCCACAGGAGCGCGGAGACGTCGTTGACGATCCCGGCCCCGGCGGCGAGCGCGGCCTCCATCACCGCGGCCTTGCGGGTGTCGATCGAGACGAGCGTGCCGCCGCCGGCGAGCCGTTCGACGACGGGGCGGATGCGGGCGATCTCGTCGCCCTCCCACACCGCCGCCGCACGGGGGCGGGTCGATTCACCGCCGAGATCGATCAGCGCGGCGCCCGCCACCGCCATGTCGACCCCCGCCGCCGCCGCCGCGGCGGGGTCGCCGGCATGCGCGCCGCCGTCGGAGAAGCTGTCGGGGGTGACGTTGAGGATGCCCGCGACGAGCGGCTGGTCGAAGCGCAGCGTCCGGCCGCCGAGCACCAGCGGGGGGCGGGGGGCGGTGATGCGGGCGTGGAGTTCGGCGGCGCGGGGGCCGAGGGTCGCGATGTCGGTAACGGGGATCGTGCGGGCGTAGCGGCCGCCTTCAAGCACGTCGTAGGCGGCGAACCACTGCATCCCGCCGGCGAGGCGCGCGACGCTGCCGTCGGGGCGGCCGATGGGGGTGGGGACGAAGTGGGTCGGGCGGAGGTGGAGGTCGGTCATGCGGCGTCACCCCGGGCTTGTCCCGGGGTCCACGGTCGTGCGCACCTCGGCGATCGGCCCATGCGCCGACGTGGATGCCGGAACAAGTCCGGCATGACGGGATCGCCTATGGCTGGGTCGCCAGAATGTAGGTCTGGCGGAGCGTGTCGATCGGTTTGAGGGTGGCGCCGTCGTCGAGGTGCCAGAAGGTCCAGCCGTTGCAGGCGGGGGCGTTCTGGAGGGTCGAGCCGAGTTTGTGGATCGAGCCTTCGGCGCCGCACGCGCTGAGCAGCGAGCCGTCGGCGCGGACGGTCACGCGGAAGCGGCGCTTGGCATCGACCAGCACCGCGCCCGGCGACAGGAAGCCGTTTTCCACCAGCGTGCCGAACGCGACCTTGGGCTGCTGGCGCGGGCTCTGCATCGTCTTGAGCGCCGATTCGTCGAGCGGCAGCGCAGCCTCGATGCGGACGTGCGCGGCCTCGATATAGTCGGGCTCGCGCTCGATCCCGATCCAGTGGCGCCCCAAGCGCTTGGCGACCGCGCCCGTCGTGCCGGTGCCGAAGAACGGGTCGAGGACGACGTCGCCCTTCTCGGTCGTCGCGAGCAGCAGGCGGTAGAGCAGCGCCTCGGGCTTCTGGGTCGGGTGGACCTTGTGGCCGTCCTTCTTGAGGCGCTCGGGCCCGCCGCAGATCGGGAATTCCCAATCGGAGCGCATCTGCAGCTCGTCGTTGAGGGTCTTCATGCTGCGATAGTTGAAGTGGTATTTCGCCTTCTCGCCCTTCGACGCCCAGATCAGCGTCTCGTGCGCGTTGGTGAAGCGGGTGCCGCGGAAGTTGGGCATCGGGTTGGCTTTCCGCCAGACGATGTCGTTGAGGATCCAGAAGCCGAGATCCTGGAGCGCGGTGCCCATCCGGAAGATGTTGTGATAGCTGCCGATCACCCAGATCGCGCCGTCGTCCTTAAGCACGCGGTTCGCCTCGGCGAGCCAGGCGCGGGTGAAGGCGTCGTACTGCGCGAACGAGTCGAACTTGTCCCAATCGTCGGTGACTGCGTCGACATGGGTGCCGTCGGGACGGAACAGCTCGCCGCCGAGCTGGAGGTTGTAGGGCGGGTCGGCGAAGACGAGGTCGACCGACTTGTCGGCGAGCGCCTTCATGTGGCGGATGCAGTCGCCCATCAGGATGGTGTCGAGCGGGAGCCCGGCCCGCGGATCGGACGGCGCGACGACCGACGCTGTCGACCCGGCCCGGGCGCGTTCCCGCGCGACTGTTCCCGTAACGCTCATTCAGACCCCCCTGGAGCCGCTAATGGAGGCGGAGGCGGTGACTCCGTCAAGCGTTGATTGGTTAACGATCGAGGTTGAGATTTCGTGAAGATCGCGGCTTCGGGGGCGCCTGCCACCAGATATTGGGTCAAGCCCGCAGGGCCCTCCACAGCGGGCGGCGTGTGGCCCGAAAGACTCTCTACAGCGGGAGTTGGGCTTGCGCGCAGGGGGCGAAGCTCATCCGGTGGATGGGGGAGGGGCCGTGTTCCTTGAGCGCGGCCATGTGGTGGCGGCAGCCATAGCCCTTGTTCGACGCCCATCCGTAGTGCGGCCATGATTCGGCATGGGCGATCATGATCGCGTCGCGAGTCGTCTTGGCGACGATTGACGCGGCGGCGATCGAGGCCGATAGCGCGTCGCCGCCGACCAGCGCGGTGGCGGCATAGGTCCAGCGGGGCAGGCGGTTGCCGTCGACCAGGACATGGCCCGGATCGCAGCCGAGCGCCGCGACCGCGTCCTCCACCGCGAGCGTCATCGCCTTCATCGTCGCCCAGTGGATGTTGAGCCGGTCGATCTCGTCCGCCTCGACGATGCCGACCCCGACGACGGCGCGGGCCCGGATCAGCGCGGCGAGACGGGTGCGTTCGGCGGGGGAGAGCTTCTTCGAATCGTCGAGGCCGCGGGGGATGCCCTTGGGCGGCAGGATCACCGCGGCGGCGACCACGGGTCCTGCGAGCGGACCCCGCCCGGCCTCGTCCACCCCGGCGACGGGGGCGAGGTTGAGCCGTTCGTGCTTCAGCCCCGGCATCGGTCGAACGGTATCCGGCCGAGCGCGTGCCCCATCGGGCCGTGGCCCGCGCCGATCCCCGGTGCTGAGGCGAGCGCCGCCTGAACAAAGGCAATGGCGCGCCCCACGGCATCGGGGAGGCTCATGCCGACCGCCAAGCCACAGGCTATTCCGCTCGCAAGTGTGCATCCGGTGCCGTGGGTATGTTTCGTGTCGATCCACGGGTGAGTCCACACGAAGTCCTGGCCGTTCGGCAGAACGAGATTGTCGGCGATGAGGTTGCCGCCGGTCGTTCCGGCGGCTTCCATCACCTGTCCCGTCATTTCCGGCGAGCGATGCCCGCCCTTTGCGAGAACGGCCGTGCCGGTGCTGCGGGCAAGATCGGCCGCCCACGTGATTGCATCGGCCTCCGTCGGCGATCTTTCGCCCGAGAGCGCCTCCAGTTCCGGGATGTTAGGCGTCACCACCGAGGCGATCCGCATCAGCCGCGCGAACGCGGCGATCGTGGCGGCGTCGGCAAGGATCGAGCCCGAGGTCGCGACCATGACGGGATCGAACACGATCGGGACGTCGAACGCCTGCAGCGCGTCGGCGACCGCATGGGCGGTTTCGGCCGAGCCGATCATGCCGATCTTGACCGCGTCGATGCCGATATCGGACGCGACCGAGGCGATCTGGGCGATCACCATGTCGGTCGGGACGGGGTGCACGCCCTGGACGCCGCGCGTGTTCTGCGCGGTGATCGCGGTGATCGCGGTCATCGGGTGGCCGCCCAGCATCGTGACGGTCTTGATGTCCGCCTGGATGCCAGCGCCGCCGCCCGAGTCGGAGCCGGCGATGATGAGGATGCGGGGGATCATCGTAACTTCAGGCAAAGTTCAGGCGAAAACGCGGTGGGTGCGCTATTGCTAGGCGTTCGCAAGTTGAAGTCCGGACGGCTCATGCGCGACCCTTGTCACGGTTGCGGCGTGTAGGACAGCGGCTAGGCCGCCGCCGCGCGCACCGCGTCGCAGATGCGGTCGACCGCGGCGGTGACCTCGGCCTCGTCCTCGCCTTCGGCCATCACGCGGATCACCGGTTCGGTGCCCGAGGGGCGGAGGACGAGGCGGCCGCGGCCCGCGAGGCCGGCCTCGACCTCCGCCACCACCGCCTTGACCGCATCGTCCTCGAGCGGCTTGCCGCCCGAGAAGCGGACGTTCTTGAGCAATTGCGGCAGGGGATCGAAGCGGTGCAGCACCTCCGACGCGGGTGCGCCGGCGCGCTTGACCGCGGCGAGCACCTGGAGCGCGGCGACCAGGCCGTCGCCGGTGGTGGCATAGTCCGAGAGGATGATGTGCCCCGATTGCTCGCCGCCGACATTGTAGCCGCGGCTGCGCATCGCCTCCAGCACATGGCGATCGCCGACCTTGGTGCGGACGAGGCCGAGCCCCTGCGCCTTGAGATGGCGTTCGAGCCCGAGGTTCGACATGACGGTGGCGACGAGGCCGCCGCCGCGCAGCTTGCCCGCCTGCGCATAGCCGGTCGCGATCGTCGCCATCAGCTGGTCGCCGTCGATCACGCGGCCTCGTTCGTCGACGACGATCAGCCGGTCGGCATCGCCGTCGAGCGCGATGCCGATGTCGGCGCCCGACGCGGCCACCGTCTCGGCGAGCGTCTGCGGATAGGTCGAGCCGACCCGGTCGTTGATGTTGGTGCCGTTGGGGGTAACCCCGATCGCGACGACCTCCGCGCCGAGTTCCCACAACGCGGTCGGCGCGGTGCGGTAGGCGGCGCCGTTGGCGCAATCGACGACGACCTTGAGGCCGTCGAGCCGCAGGTTTTCGGGAAAGGTCGCCTTGGCGAAGTGGATGTAGCGTCCCTGCGCGTCGTCGATCCGGCGGGCGCGGCCGATGTGCGACGCGTCGGCGAGCGGCATGTCGCGTTCGAGCAGCGCCTCGATCGCCTCCTCGTCGGCGTCGGACAGCTTGAACCCGTCGGGGCCGAACAGTTTGAGGCCGTTGTCGAAGAAGGGATTGTGGCTGGCCGAGATCATCACGCCGAGATCGGCGCGCATCGACTGGGTCAGCATCGCCACCGCGGGCGTCGGCATCGGCCCGAGCAGGACGACGTCCATGCCGACCGAGGTGAACCCCGCGACTAAAGCGGATTCGAGCATGTAGCCCGACAGGCGCGTGTCCTTGCCGATCACCACCCGGTGGCGATGATCGCCGCGCAGGAAGTGGCAGCCCGCCGCCATTCCGACCTTCATCGCCATGGCCGCGGTCATCGCGCCGGCGTTGGTGAGGCCACGGATACCATCGGTGCCGAAATATTTTCTTGCCATTGTCTGCCGATCGGGTCCGTCTAGGGGTTCGCGTCGCTTTAGCGTGATGATTGTATAAGGGCGAGCATGTCGCAACCTACCCGTATCTTGCTCGCGCTGGTCGCAGGTCTTCTCGGCGGCATTGGCCTTGCGCGGATCAGCGTGTCGGCGGCCGATGTCGGTATCGCCATCGCCGGGCCGGTCGGTACCGCCTGGCTGAACGCGTTGCAGATGACGGTCATCCCGCTGGTCGTGTCGCTGCTGGTCACCGGAGTCGCGTCGACCGCGGAGGCGGCGTCGGCGGGGCGGCTGGCGGCGCGGACGATCGGGCTGACGCTGGTGCTGCTGGCGATCAACGCGACCGCGGCGGCGCTGATCACGCCGCTGATCCTCGACCTGGTGCCGATCCCGCAGGAGGCCGCCGCAGCGCTGCGGGCGGCATTGACCGGGGTGCCCGTCGTCGCGACGCCGCCGACGATCGGCGAACAGTTCGCCGCGATCATCCCGACCAACGTGTTCTCCGCGCTCTCCGGCGGCGCCTTGCTGTCGCTGATCGTCTTCACGCTGGTGTTCGCGTTCGCGCTGACCAAGATCGAGGCGGGTGCCCGCCGCCAGCTGGTCGGGCTGTTCGCGGCCTTGCGCGATGCGATGCTGGTGGTGGTCGGATGGGTCTTGTGGCTGGCGCCGATCGGGGTGTTCAGCCTCGCCTTCCTGGTCGGGGCGCGTGCCGGGTCGGCGGCGTTCGGGGCGCTGATCCACTACATGGCGGTGATCTCCTCGATCGGGATCGTCGTGACGCTGGTCGCCTATGCGGTCGCGGCGGTGGGATCGAAGAACGGGGTCGCCCGCTTCGCACGCGCGGCGTTGCCGGCGCAGGCGTTCGCGGTGTCGACCCAGTCGAGCCTCGCGACGCTGCCCGCGATGCTGAAGGCGGCGGGCGAGATGGGGGTGCCGCGCACCGCGAGCGGCGTCACGCTGCCGCTGGGCGTCGCGATGTTCCGCGCGACCCAGCCGGCGATGAACCTGGCGATCGCGATCTACATCTCGCGCTGGTTCGGGGTCGAGGTGCCGATGCTGGCGGTGGGAGCGGGCATCCTGGCCGGCGTCGTCACCTCGTTGGGGTCGATCAGTCTGCCGAGCCAGATCACCTTCTTCGCCTCGGTCGCGCCGATCGCGTCGGCGATGGGCGTGCCGCTGACCCCGCTCGGGCTGCTGATCGCGGTCGAGACGATCCCCGACATCTTCCGCACGCTGGGCAATGTCAGTTCGAACCTGGCGCTGACCGCGACCGTGACGCGCGATCAGCCTGACGACGAACCTGCGTTGGCCGACCAAAGTTAGCTTAAAAGCCCTCGCGCGCCGGGTGCCGCGCGCCCATATCGTTGGCGATGCCTGAGAATATCGACGACGTGCTGGCGCCGGGCGCCGGCGATGGCGACAAGTTCCGCTGGATCCTCAAAAGCGGGGCGACCGGGCGCTGCCCGCGCTGCGGCAAGGGGCGGATGTTCACGTCGTGGCTGAAGGTGGCCAAGACCTGCGACGTCTGCGGGCTCGATTACCGGTTCGCGGCGCCCGACGACGGGCCGGCCTTCTTCTCGCTGTGCCTGATCGCGTTGCCGCTGAGTTTCATCGTGGTGTGGATCCAGGTCGCGTTCAGCCCGCCGCCCTGGGTGCATCTGATCACCAGCCTGCCGATCATGGTCGCGGGGTGCCTGTTGCCGCTGCGGCCGATCAAGGGGTGGCTGGTCGCGTCGCAATTCGTCAATCGCGCGCAGGAGGCGGGGACGGGCAAGCTGTGGGCGCAGCTGCATGGGGAGGATGAGAAGCCTCTTTAGCCTCCTTCCGTTCATGCTGAGGAGGTATTGAGCGAAGTCGAAATGCCGTCTCGAAGTACCGGTCCTTCGAGACGCGTCTTCGACTTCGCTCAGCCGCTCCTCAGGACGAACGGCCAGTCGGAGGCGTGACGGCGGCCGGTCACACCCACTGCCACACGCCCGCGGCCCAGCCGGCGAGCGGGAGGTGGGCCCAGGTGGCGGCGAGCCAGACGAGGAGGCCGCCGGCAAGATCGTGCGGGCGGAAGCCGCCGAACCGCGCGCGGCGCTGCGCGATCGCGGCGAAGGGCCAGTAGCTGGTGCGATGCTGCCATTCGGGCCAGCGGGTCGGCTGGAGCGCGGCTTTCTTGCGGTCCTGCAGATGCGCGCCGAACAGTGCGAGGACGACGATCGCTCCCGCCAGCACGGCATTGGCGGCGATCGGGTAGACCGCGACATGAACGAGCCCCCAGATCGCGAACGCCCACATCATCGGGTGGCGGGTGATCGCGTAGACGCCGCGCGGGGTCGGTAGCGGCTTGGCGGCCGTCGTGGGATCGGGCAGCGCGGGATTGCCGATCAACGATCCGACGAACAGGACGCTGGCGACCAGCATCGCCGCCGTCGCGACCGCCCAGATACCGTCGCCGACCGGCCACCAGAAGGGGGTGGCAGGCGCCGCGCGATAGGCGACGACCAGCCACCACAGCGTCGCGATCGCCACCACCGAGTAGACAAGCATGAACCCACGCTCGCCGATCCGCGCGACCAGGGGGCCACGCAGCGGATGCGAGAGCAGGACGTGCGTGCCGACGAAGGCGACCGCGGCCAGTACCACCTGCTCCATGCGCCTACATCCTGGGT
>Ga0182210_1000151_pt1 | contig 14787 bp, 13 predicted proteins | sample G5R1MG_19_FD_129670 | JGI IMG/M metagenome (GOLD analysis project Ga0182210, IMG submission 129670) | Switchgrass phyllosphere microbial communities from Michigan, USA - G5R1_MAIN_03OCT2016_LD1 MG | ecosystem: Host-associated > Plants > Phyllosphere > Phylloplane/Leaf | place: USA: Michigan... | reverse complement strand
GACAAGGCGAGTGCGGATGCAGAGCGAGTGAGGGATGAGTTGTAGACGGAGAGTTTTTTCTTTTGATGTGTGCAAACGGAAGTAAAGAGGGGGGGGGGCAAGGCAGTCACGCCGTGCTGTGCGCTAGCAAGCCAAGAAAATAGATGATGTCGAATAACTCGCGTAGACAAAATAGTAAAAACCTAGCATAGTAATCCATGGACATTTGGCTATTCTTGTTTGGATCAGAACTGCATTTGACATGAAGATACGATTGGTGTTTGCCTTGGTTAGCCTTGTATTTGTGGCTGCTGAGCTGTGCCTACGGAAGCAGTGGTGATAAAGTCGTGCGTGCTGAGTGGGGTGTGTATAAGTAAGGTGGAGGGGGTGACCAATGTCAAGCTCTTATATAGTAGAGAAGAAAAAAACCGAGTGATTTTTCAAGGAATAAAACATAAAATTGGAGATGGTGTCAGCGAATAGTTATGTACAAAGTAGCAAGCGTGGCATTTGCCTTGCACGCTCGCACCAGGCCATCGGCTAGCTTTGAACGAGAGTTGAGCGGATGGCGTAATCAATCTTGAAATGGCACCCTTCTGTGTTCATTCAATGAGAATCCCCGCCACCGTAATATATGTTAGGAGGGGTGGCATCCAAGTGCATGCAGTAAAAACGAGGTTGAATGGTTAGCTTCGCATGGGGTATGCAAAGCTGTGTGCATGGTTCTGGAATCGATCCGGTACATCGCAGCAAGTGCTGTCAAAGCAAAGACACCATGTTCGTGAGCCGTAACTCAACCAAGGCGACAGCACTACAAGTGTCCGACGTTGAGCAGGTGGCGTTTCTTGACTATTCATGGTAGGCGATCTTCGTCTCCTGTCGACGAACGATCACGGATATCACCCCTCTGGTACTGAGTAGTTGTGTCTGCGTATATCAAGCGTTGGCTCAGCGGGTATTGGCAAAATCGCGCGCGTGGTGGGCCAAAATGGCGAAGGCCACAGCGGTGGTAGCATTTCAAATAGTGAACTGCGTTGCTGTGTGTTCCAATCCGATCAAGATCGATGGAACCGAGTGATCTTTGGAGGCCTTGCCAGTGTCTCACGTCGGTGCAAGCTCAGTAGCGTTTGTCCGCCTCTTGCTTACAGGCGATCCCGTGGACATATGGCCCTCAGTCACAGATCGCATCATATCCGGTCGGCGCCTTATACTGGGCAGGTCGAATGGGCTTGCATGATCATGTGCCGATCCTGGAACACCAAGTCTGTTCCTGCCACCGGGTGTAGCTACTGGATCTACCGGCATATTCAATGGCAGGGATTCAGCGAGGGGATCCGTCAAAAAAATTGAGAGAAGCTTCTCCACGACATCGCGCAGTCGGTCTGGTTGAGCATGCAGCGGTTTGTCCGCAATGTGCTTCCTCTGAATGAGCGTCAGTCTCTTCCTTACAAGAGAAGCATGTTTCCACTCACGAGTGCTAGCGCTGCACCTTTATAGGTTTGGTGGTAGAGCAATTTGTATTCGTCGTCTTTCGCAACCTCCTCAGCGGCAGTATCCACATCCAATTGCCTCGACTCATCCACACTTGGAACTGAAGACGTGCCAGACGATCTGCTCTTCTTTTTTTGCTGCAGTCCATGCATGCGCATAGCGGCCATAACAACCTTGGACAACGCTTCTTTGTTTCTCGATTCGGTAGTTGGCTCTTCATCTTGAGTGGGCACCACGGCGACTTGAGACAGGGTGGAGCGTTTGCAATGAGTGTCGAGCTGCTCTTTTCGGCTCTGAGGTCTTGTATCGGAAGAAAGACTCGATGAACGGGAAAGACGACGTGAAACTGGTCGCGACAGAGGACGATTTGCTGATAGCGATCGCGAGTCAGAGATCGAGACGCCTTTCAAGTCTATCGAAAGTGACCTGCGGGGATTATACGATTGCTGAGACTCATTTCCTCTGGCTGCAAGAGCAGCGATCACTTGGCCCCCCTTGCCTCTTACTTTTCTGTTCGCGATCGTAGCCTCTTCAAATATGTCACGTTTTCGCTTCGGCGATAGCGGCATGGACAGACTATCATGCAGTGGCCGGAGGAAATGGGCCTCTGCAGTGTTAGACGGATTCACGTCTCGGCTTCGGAGCAGGCGGGAAGATAATGGTAACGCATGGACTCGTAATTCCGGAAGCTGATCAATCGCTAAGTTGGTAGAGCCTGACGACGCTGGTGTTCCGTTGGGACTATCAGCAGCAATTGTGCCGTAGAAGAGTATCTCGGTGACGTGAGAAGTACTATTATCCTCTTCCCCCTTCTGTACCTGAGCCAATATGCCAACCGGGGTCTGTGAGCGCGCCAAAGTCCACCATTTGCGCGTGGTAACTATGTCAGGGGCGTCTGTCGTAATGTTGGGCCAGCTGAAAAAGATTGACTCGAACCATGCTTCAGTAGCCTCACTGGTGGTCCAAACATCTAGACTTGGCCCCGCAGCAAGATATAGTGGTATGCGAGCTGTATCGACGGTGGAGAGGAAGCGTAGCTTGACGCTGGGAATCGCTGGCGACGACGCGACATTCTGAGAGGCAAGGCCGATGTCTGCGGGATTTCGTATCAACGTGCAAAGTGCAGTCGGAAGCACATACCTGTGACCGAGGTACCGTTGGGAAGCAGGATATCCCCGCTCCATACATCAGTCATTACAAGGCGTGGGCTTCGGATGATATGACGTGTGCGGTCAATGTCGAAGGAACGACGCGTCTCGATTCACGCTAAGCGTACGCGGCTACACGTGACCTTTGCAGCATTTCCATGAATGAGGAACGATGTGGAATCCAGAGCTCATGGATTCAACATGAATTCTGGCCGATGAAACGCATTATAATAGAGCCTCGCATGGCATTTATATGGCTTGGAGCAGTCACCTTTAGGTAATCCAAGACGTCCTGATCCGCCCAATTATCCGAATAATCCAGCCATCACCATCCCAATCATGCCCATCACACTTCCGTACCCCCAGTGGTTCCAATGGTTTGTCCCAGATTCCTTGCCAACCACATATCCATCGACGCCGGCGCATGCGCTTGCTGCCAACAGAATCAATCCTGTACTCCTTCGGGTACCGAACCACGTTGACGCGACGATAGCCGCGCCTAGAAACAAATCCTTCGCGCCGAATAGCACCATCACGCGTTTCATGACCTCCCAGTCTGTGCTGCTCGTTGGCTCACTTGAAAACCCAAAGAGCGAGTAGCCGACGTGTGGGTAAAGCATGTATGTGAGACCGAAGCCGAGGAAGATGGCGCCGAACATGGTGGAGAGGTAGCGGAGAATGGGCATTGTGGAGAGGCGAGGCATGATGGAGACATAAACCAATATCCGGAGAACAGCTGGAGAAAGGCGTTGTACAGAGTTGAGAATGGAACGGCACACATGCCCCGCCTTTCGTAGGTATTTACCGGCTATGAGAACCCGAGGAGCGTGTTCCGCCACCAAGCGATGCCTAATCAAGCATGCTGCAACACAAAGACAGTCAGTCGTTGTTGTAGGTAAGCAAATCCTCTTCAGTCTTACAGCAAGTTGACAAAGACTTGCAAAGCTAGGGCTTCCACGGTACGTCTCAGTTGTACGAGAAGTAAGAAGAAGATCAAGTCACTGCAATTCAAATACCCCACCATCGACATAGACGATTTCGTATTCCTGTGCGTAGATGAATTAGAAAACGAGTAGATGGACACGTATATAGCTAAGCCAGCCAATCCTTCTCAACCTCTTTCAGCAAGTCTCTAAGCCATGGCTCGTCCTCCTCGTACATCTCCGCATCAAACCCATGCTCCCCCGGCGGCGTGACCAGCTTCAATCGTGTCTCTGGAAAGAGCCTCTTTACCTTCTCGACAAAAGCGTGCGACCACTTTACATGCACGACTGTGTCGTCCCTACCGTGCACAATATACGTTGACACGAAGAATTTGGCGTCGTCAAGTCTCGTGTCAGGCATTAGATGCTTATCCTTACCAAAGAACTCACCCCAGCGGCCGTAAGCACGTAGCATCGCCGAGACCCAGTCTCTGGCTGGTGGTGTGACGCTACTGATGATCGTTCCTGGGACTATGCCCGCAAGAAACTCATCCAGGACCTCGCTTCTTGGGATAGCTTCTCCAAACACAATATAATCGGGGGATGTGGGGAATGCGTTTGTGACAGGGTATTGGAGGAGGCAGGCTGTAAACGTGAATTGGGGCTGCGAGAGAATGGACTGGAGCGCGCACCAACCACCCGCACTGTCTCCGGTAACAAGGACTTTGGAGAGATCAGGATGCATGGCCTTTTCCTTGGATGCGATGTAATCCGAGAGTGAAGACCTCAACCAGGTCCAAAAATCGGCAACGTCTTCGAGGATATCGTTGCCTGTATGCTCTGGAGCCAAACGGTAATTTGGCAACACGGCTATGGCCTTGTTCCGGTGCAAAAAAGGCACTAAATACGCAGCAAATCAGTCTGGATACGCTGCTGTTCCTGTAGTCTGGTGCTCATTGTCAGACTGAGCTGCTTGACGACGGCCATGGCCCATAATGCTTACCAGCCCACCGCCATGCCATTTGACGAGCAACGGATGTTTCCCTGGTGTGATCCCTTTTGGCACGAGAATACTGACTTCTATTTCATGGTCGCCAATCTTTTTGTATGAAGTGCGGTAGAGGTGGAAGCTGTCAAAGCGAGTAGCCGCAGTGGTGCGAAGCGACATGTCGTGCAGTGTGAAATCGTTGGAGACCCCCCGTCGGTGAGTTGCGGGAAAATGGCAGAAGATCTAAGGATTGACAAGGTGGTCCTGATTGACCGAGTGGGAGGCTTCAACTCTTGCATCCTCAGCTAATATTGTGGACTAAGTAGGATTAAGAAAGTCCCGCCTTCCGATTATTAATTAATATTTCAAAGCCGTTACAGAGGAAAGAAACCAGGTATTATTCTTACCCATCCCACGTGCCCGATCGTGTCCTTCTATTCACCTCACCGTCCCATTTTCGATCTGCGATCTCCCGAGTTTTCACCAGAACTCCTTTCTTTTCCATCGCCAATGACGCCGAATTCTCGGTATACAGGCGGCGACCAACACCAACAATCCCACCGACATTTCCTGCTCATCTTGTCCTCAAATATTCTGGTCAGCTCGCTCACCTTGGAGACTTCTGATTTTGTTTCGTGATGTGCAATGCGCTGCTCGCTTATGAAGACATCCAGCGGGTTGGTAGTGTTGATAATGGCTTGTTGGCGACGTATGCGGGCGGCTATGAGTGAGACTCGCAGTAGATCATCTCCGGTACGCTGCTTTGGTGGGATGGACATGATGCACTACAAAGTTGACAGGTGCGAACGGGGAGGTCACAGTTATAGCCTTCAACAATGCAAGAGGGGACTAAGAGAAAATTAAGAAATATATAATGAGACGGAATTTGAGACATTGTGTGCCAACAATGTCTCTGATCACGATGAAGCTCAACCACACCGCTCGACAATGTGAGCTGTAAAATTCGCTACTCAGTGCTACGCAATGGAATTCAACTAGGTGTGCCAGAAAAGGTTTCTTATTTCCAGACTAGTCCTCTTTGAATCAAAATTGAACTATCATGTTGTTAGGCAAACAGTAATTGCGCGGTAATTCACTGCAATAAAGCAAGCTACTAGTGTGGTAGTATCCACTTTGACGCTAAGCTTTGGTACTTATTTTAATATCTGTCTCACCCTCTCTATAATAAATACGTCTCCACTTACATTTCTTAATCGCTGACCCCATTTTTCCACTACCTACAACTAACACTCTAAACGCTTTAGACATTCAATCACTTGCATCAATGTCTAATCTACTTGAATTCCCACCAGGCAGACTTCCACCAAATGATCGCTCGTCTTCATATGCGGTATTCGCAATCTGGGGGATTGAGATCCAAAATGATCTTCCGCCCTATATTCCACTTAATATAGTCCTGCACTTCGCTCCAAAATGTAGGGATTGGCTCCTCCCAGCTCGACCGGCAGCCTCCCTTCCTAGACCACTCTGTCAATTTGCGCTACGCAAGCCCTATTGTGGGATTGATGTCCGTTGCGATGGTGTTACCGTCATCGGCTTGAAGTGGGTGGTACAAAGGATGCTGCAAGCGTCCGGGATTGCCCACCCAAAAATTATATTTCTCCCTCTACCTAACATCAACGTCTCACTATCAATCTACCGCACATGGATAGCGCTCGAGCTCCCAGCCGCAGGTATCACCAATTTAATCACGCATATTCACTCTCAACTTATGATTGGTGTTCGAGTCACGGTTCAGGAAATGGATGCTGCTTGGGCAGCCTTTTCACACCATTCCGACCTCGTGCGCAGTGTGGGCAAGAGCTTTGTCCGTTCACAAGCCAAATCTGGAAACTTCTCCACAGATTCTTCGGCCATTTCCGATTGGTGCCTACAGAGTGATGAGCGGCGTGGGTTCTTCGAGTCTCTAGGGCATATTTTTCCTGACGCCAATGCGCTACTGAGAGTGGAACATAGAGCCTATGGTAATAGTATTGGCCTAAATATAGAAGAGACTTCAGATGTTGAGGAGGACAGGCAGCTTAATAGCCCGGAAAACAATGAAGTCCAAAAGCTTTTCGCGAGTGTGGAAGGCAAAAGAGCAGAAGAAGCGGTTTCAAAAATGGGAATGTTACTTGAGAGAAACAGGACGCGGAGAGTTAGTGCCCAGGAGAGGAGGGAGCGATTTCAGCAAGACAACTTCGCCCTGAAGCAGCGATTGAAGAGGACAAAGTCAGATGATAGCATAAGATCAGTCGAGACAGCTATCTGGAACCCGTGGAAAGAACTTGAAAGCGACTCCTGGGCATGCAAATGGCGTGAACCTCGAAGCTTCACAAAGGCTGAGATCATTGCCATGAGTACAGAAGAAATGGAAGCTGCTAAGAGACACCTATCGGAAACTGAAAAACAGCTTTTTGAAATAAAGGCAGCGAGATACCGAGGCCTCAATGGAGCCAGAGGACTACAAGCAATTTCTAAATCTATGGTCCAAGCTACCAGCCAACCGCTAGACGTATATCCAATTGCGGACTTGGATGCCGCCTCACCAGAGAATCAGCCGAAATCTGATAAACTTAGCGAGTTTCATGCTATAAAATATAGAAGGTTTGCAGAAATGTACAGGAGATCTGGACGTGGTGTGGTCAATCGAGGTACCTAGAAGCGTTGAGTTTCTTCACAGACCTATCGGTCATAGCAGCTAAACTGGTGGCTATGATGATCAGGAAGAGAATAGAGACACCATCGATTAGATTTCTTAAGACTATGAGAGGGGTCAATAAAGGCCATAAGGAAAATGAGCACGGTTATAGTGACATAGAAGATGAAGAGCGAGCCCTTGCAAAATACTGCAAATATTAGGTCACCCCATAGCCTCAGATAAATAATCCAGGGGTTACTTACTAGCCAATAACATAAATGCAATGGGGATAATGTGGAGTTCTTCAGACTCTTGTGCCACGCGCAATTACCCGACCAGATCTGATCTAGAAGTGTATTAATAGAAGCGTGCAGCACCTTCGGCGGCCTACTTAAGATCAGCTAAATGGATACCGTCGTCATAACACAACAGAACATTATGCCGCTATGGGTGATGTGACAAGTACAACAACTAATGAGACAAGATCTATAAAGGTACCTGCAGCTGGGGCAAATAGTGAGAGCGAGCCAGTGGATGGTCATTATTCATTTGTTTCTGTGTTATATCCCTGCGATTTTTACCAAGTTCCAAGGAGTCTTGATTTGCGACGATAGTATTATCACCCTTAACCGAGCGAGCAGATGCATTGCCTTTAAGTGAAATCTGCTTAATGGCATCTTGTCTATGCCTAGCGGTAGCTATAGACTCTCCTAACAAGTTATTGGAAAGGCTTTCCTCGGCCGTAGCTGGAGCCATGGTTTGCTGAGCAACTAGGCCCTAGAATTGACAGCTAGGCAAAACTGGAAGGTATAAGAGACAATACGACCACGTTCTTAAGTGCATCGTTCATACTGTATGATTCGGGATCCATAGTGTCCGGACAGGAGATGGGGTTGCTGTACAAGAAATGTATGATCTCCAAATCCCTGTACAATGGGGTGATGGAGAATGGATATGTGCCTCGATAACAGGCAAGCCATGTAGTTAAGTACCTCCGCCAGCGTCACTTTACACCCGTTACGAAATCTCAGCGGCATCATATATTTTCTCCGATTCTGCACATGTTTACAGATATTTCGGAATTAGCTGAGTGATGAAGCGGAGGATAAAACATTGCTAAGCAATCAGTTCTGGTCGAATGCAGTCTAACTAGTTTTAGTTGCCACTGAAAATGGCATGGTCTTCCTGCGGCGTAGTTGTAATACTGATCCCAGAATCTGTGAGACCGCTGTAAAAACACGGTCGATGTGGATGCGGGATGATACCCGAAAGCTTGAACCTTCTCTGCGACCTCTCTAGCAATTGATCTGTCTATCTAGGCAACATAATAATTTGGATTCCATCGTTACAAGAGTTAGTATTTACTAGGTGTGACTTCTCGGGGTTTGAGAAATCCAAGCATCACATCTGGTTGCGAATCGAGCCCAATGTAGGCAGAACGCATCTACTCAGCGCACGAGCACATTAGTCATTAATGCAGCCGGGTCTTTGAAGGGCATCACGTATATCTTCCACGGCTCTTCTTGGGGTCTACTCAGGTTTCAACCCACCTACTGCTCTAATCATCGGCTCAAAACCTGCCGTGCTTGGCATCTCTCGTTAACACATTGGCAGACATATCATTGGACAGCCCAAGCTGTGTATAGAGACCGGCTCCATCTGGAACTGTAACAGAACTTGTCAATGATGCCTCGTCGCAATGTTCCGCGGGTCCATTCAGCACGTCCTGTGCTACCCGATGGAAACGAGACTTGAGCTGCATCGTACCCCACCCGTTGTGTGCATCGCCTCCTCGCGCCACGCGCCTGATGTATCACAGTCGTCTTCCATGAGCTGGGAAAGCTAGGCAATCAAAAAAATTTCATGCGACCTTGTGGCCTCATGATAATGCTTTTTTTGTGGCTTGCACGTCCCGATTCAGGCCACTGATTTTCTGGCGTCGTCCGGAAGTCCGCGCTCCTGAGCATGAATCAAGTAGAAGGTAGGATTAGAATAGCCCAAAAGGGTCGACCATCCACTCTTCACTCTATATGGCATGGGGAATAGGATCATCACTAGCGTTGAGCACGACCCAGACATCTTGAAGCAATATATACTTGGCTGGTACCGAGCCCGGAACTCACTACTTCAACGTTTGATCCATTCGCCTCCTTTGCTATTTAAAAATATTGCTCCACTTTTTGCACCATATTCTCGTCTCCTTCCCATCGTCTATTCGTCGCCGGCGACGAGACCGCGGGCAAGTTAGGAGTAACCCGTCAGCGTAGAATAGGACTACTACAGGCAGTACGTCACCACTTTAAGCTTTTAGCGCAAGCCTGTCCGCATTTCCCCTCGTAGATTTTTATAAAGAAGTTAGACCACTATCAATTCAATCAATCCATTCAATCAACTCTTCATCTATTCTTCGCCGGCGACGAGGCAGTCGGCAAATCAATAATACAGTTCTTCGACAATCTTTTCCTAGAAAACTTACCCGTTTGCTATTGACGGTCAATATGGCCGACGCAGTTGTCGAGAAGCCTGTGTGTGGCAGCAGTGCCGATAGTGCTGAGTATAATTTTCCTCTGCATGTGGGAGCTGTCTGTAAGTCAAAGTTCTCCCCGTTGCGTCCCTGGACTAATCTTTGAACAGTCATTGTATCCTTCGCTTCTATCGCTGGTTGTGGATTTCCAGTTGTCGCAAAGAAGTTCAAATGGATGAGAATCCCTTCAAAAGTTTTTTTCTTCTGCAAGCATTTCGGCACTGGTGTGCTTATTGCCACTGCCTTTGTCCATGTAAGCTATCTTCTTGCATAGTACCTTCAATAATTTCCACATTGTAGCTCAAATGAAGCGACGCACTGTGGAAATTAAAACGAACAGTGCTGATCATTGTAGCTTCTGCCAACTGCTTTCGCATCTCTCAACAACCCATGTCTACCAGAGCTTTTTACCGACAAGTACCCTGCTCTACCTGGCGTCATTATGATGGCTTCTCTCTTTGTGTTGTTAGTAATTGAAATATGGCTCAACTCCAAAACTGGTGGTCACAGTCATGGAAGCCCTACTGGAGCCGAATTCGCAGGAGGCCCGCAACCCGTCAATCCCGTGCACGGTATCCAAGCTGCATGCAAAAATCCAACACAGCGCATGGAAAACTACGATTCGCAGGAAACAATTAAGGAAACACGAGAAGAAAAGCGTGACTGGGTCGATCACACCCACCCTGTCGGCAGTTTTGCGTTTCGCAAGGGCGCAAATGATGAACCGGATCCACAGTCTGAAATGCCCTCTTGGTTTCTTGTCTTCTACAAGCAATACGCACGTCAGCACGATGAAATTCTCAGCCTCGTTAACCATGCCATCCCAACTCTACCTAACTGCAGGCCTCAGCCACCTGCAACTCAGGGACAGTCGTACTTTGACGATGATGTTGAGCAGGCCGTCGATCTCATGGCCCTCAAGAAGCAGTCTATGCAGATAATACTTATCGAAAGTGGCATTCTGTTTCATTCCGTGTTCGTTGGCATGACCGTCTCAATCACCTCCGAGGGTTTTATCATCCTCCTGATTGCCATTGTATTTCACCAGGCATTTGAAGGTCTCGGGCTCGGGACTCGTATCGCGGATGTACCTTATCCCAAGAACAGCTGGAAGCCATGGATGCTCGTTGTCGCTTTTGGCACCACTGCTCCTATCGGACAGGCCATTGGACTTCTTACGCGTGGCTCCTACGATCCAAATAGTGCGTTTGGACTGATCATAGTCGGTATATTCAACGCGATCTCATCTGGCCTTCTGATCTATGCGGCCCTTGTGGATCTACTGGCCGAGGACTTTTTGTCCGAGGAGGCTCAACACTCTTTGACTGGACGCGACAAGACTTTGGCATTCATATACGTTCTTCTTGGAGCGGCAGGTATGGCTATTGTGGGAGCTTTCACATAAAAAACGACTATAAGGAGAGCTATTTGGAAAAGGTGTGCATTAGTCAGGATTCACTCACGGCGCGACTTTTCTACGCTTCCTATCGGGATTCTCGGTTGATTTCATGCTTTAAAACGTCTGTATATGAATTTTCGGTGGTTATCATTATCCAGTATCCAAGAAGATCTGTCACCTTCTCTTTTGTTATGCCTTTAATTTCTGGAGGCCTCGTGCCGTTTTGGGTGTTATGTTACGTCACCATGGTTCTAAGATATTTTGGCTCAAGACCCGACGGTTTCATTGCTAGCTTATGGAATGCGGTGCGGTCCGCTTGTGGGTCCCGGTAATGCCAATTGAGCCGAAGGGTCTTCTTAGATGCGTGCTATATCAATCATGGTAGCTAATGGTAGTTTCAGTTCGCAATGAAAGCGTTGGTAGGATATGCTATATGTTTTAAGTATTTGGGGATTTTTTTGTCTCTGATCAATGCTTGTGCCCATCTGCTCTCTAATACCTGTACGCGATTTTGCGTCAGCCTTCTTGGAAATCAAAGCCACACGTAACTATGGATGATCTGGTACATCGCATAAGTGGAGCCATGTTGGCGTTCGTGATCAGTCCACACTTACATATCCAGTCGCAGTGATCTTGTGGATACAACTGAATCTTCTTGCGTGGACTGTTATTCCGCGCAACAAGATAGTAAACAAACCCCAAAATGCATACGTTCTCTTGGTCAATAATAAATCTGATGGACCTGAGTGTGCGATGGTTTGGTACCGACCGGCTTTGTCCTGCTGTACCAGGTAAACACTTCTCGTTATTATGCTGGCTGCCCTGTGCTCGGCCTGGCCCCAAGCTATATACCCAGGACATGCCGTTTGATTTGAACAAAATCATTTCTTGCAAAGTACAAGCGCGCAAGAGAATTGGTCTCACGAGTCATCACAGCAGGCGCGTTGTCAGTACCGTGGGAGTAGTGCGCCGAAGTTGCCGCCATTAGCCGAAGCTAAATGAACCTCCACCGCCGGTCCTGGCCATGGAACCGTCAATATCACACAACAACCGCGCAATATGTCCACGACTGAGGACACCCTTCACGGCACAGACCTGCAGGATGCCACAATAGGCTCGAAAAAGCGGACCCACCCAGATGATTTCAAGCGCGCGTATAAGGCTTGCATCAACTGCCGGCAGCGCAAAGCCAAATGCATTTTAGGAGCAGGTCCTGATGGTGGTGAGCTGAAGCCGCCATGTCAAAGATGCAAGCGTGAGATGCGCGAATGTGTCTTTAGATCCGAGAGATCGTGGGTGAAGAGACGGAAGCCTGGTGAGGTGCACGATAATGAGGAAGAAGAGCCTGCTAGGCCACATTCAGGCTCGATTAGCACTGCGCGACCATTGCCAATGCAAAGGCCGTCGCATTCGGCGCATGGATTGACCCCCAGCCAAAGCCCTCATATGAGCAATCATCGCCATGCTATACTATCTCCAGACAGCCATCTACGCCGCGTCTCATCTTCCCAAGGAGATCTTGCCCACTCGGTGATGAGGACCGTTGTTTCTAGTGGAAGCGATGCGTTGAACCTACTGTTCGAGGCTGCACATCACCGCGATGCGATGGACAATGAACAGCAGTCTGGCTCCCAGGCCTATGAGACTCCACGATCGGGGCCGAGTGGTTTCGAGAATGGCGTTCCCTCTTCGCCCTTCCATACCTTCAGAGCGCAGCCTGTGCAAATGTCAACGCCGTCACCGGACACGTTGAAAACTTGGACATCCTGCCGCTTTGTCCAGATGGGTTGGTTCTCAGCGCACGAGGCCGTAACCTACGTGGATCTGTTTTTCAAGAACTGCTCTCCATTGTCGCCTATCCTAGGAGAATTTTATTCGCATCATGAAAACCACTACACATTAATCGCGCTTGACCCTTTCCTGTGTACGACCATTCTTATGATATCATCACGTTACAATATTCTCCCCGGCGTTGGTGGAGCATCACGGGGCTACTTCGTACATGACAGGCTCTGGGAGCAATGCCAACGCTTTATCATGAAGATCATGCTTGGCCAAGTCAAGCCCTCCAAGGCGCAGAGCCGGACGATTGGATCCATCGAAGCCCTCCTGTTACTGTCTGAGTGGCATCCGCGTGCTTTACACTTCCCAACCGCCGCTGATGGTTGGGACTGCGAGTTGATGATAGGCGCGAATAATACGACTGAAGAGGGTGCAAAGCTCCTTGAAGGTGATGCTACGTCAAGTCGATGGCTTGAAGATGTTATCGAGCCCGCAAAACGCTCGGACCGGATGTCCTGGATGCTGATGGGATGTGCATTGTCCTTGGCACAGGAGCTCGGCCTATTTGAAGATAACGCTAGCATCGACAAAGATCAAACCTCGTACCCTCCATTCACCACAGAATTCCTAATTCTGCGAAGGATTCGAGCCAGGAAGTTGTTGTATGTTCTGCTCGAGCAACTCTCATGGCGTCTGGGGTGTACCTCGATGATCCCCCAGAGCCTGAATCATGCCCTGATGGAGAAGATACCCGTTGACTCTGTAACGGGCGCTGTCGAGCAGTGGCAGTCATTCATGAGTGCTTGGGTTGAACTCACAAAACTGGCTCGCTCAGTTTCAGACACTATCTATCCAAATACCGCGACCACACGGAGCCTACTACGGACTGGCCGCTACATTGGCCTTCTTGAACATTTTCAACCCTTGCTCACATCGTGGAGGAAGAAGTACCTAGATCCTTGTAGTATGTCAACGTATAGGCATCGTAATATCACAGCGCTGAATGTGCACTAGAACTCAAGGTCGGCCTGCACGATATGCTGCACATAGAATACCAATATGTCCGCATCTATACCAACTCGCTAGGAATGCAAGCTGTCGTCGAGCGTACACTAGCTGAAACAGATCCCGACGTACCACAGGAAGACAACCTGCCCTTCAATCTTGAACCTCGAGACTATGATTTTATCCAGGAGGTGGTCGACGGAAGCTGTCAAATTCTCCAAAAAGTTTGCCAACTATCTGAAACCGGAGCTCTGCGTTACTCGCCTGTACGGATCTTCCTGCGGATAACGACATCGTCCATCTACCTCATCAAGGGTCTAAGTCTGGGATCACGTAACCAGAAGTTACAGTCATCGCTCGACATTCTCGATGCCGCTATCCGAGCTTTACGTGCGAGTACGTACAGAAATGCACGACTGGACTAGTATTCCTGACATACGACAGGTACTCTCGATGATATGCACCTCGCATCTCGCTACGCCACCCTTCTGGACTTACACGTAGCGCGACTCCGAGAGAGCTTCGTCGTCTCCTCACGCCCACCCCGTCTTCCATCACGCGCTACGTCTGCAGATCTCAAGGGCGCAACACTCGGTATGGACTTCCTGAATAACCACAACGCTGGACAGTCAAGTCTATCTTCCTTAGCCGACAATGTCGCCGACCTGATGCCCGATGATGACTGGCTGGCGCTACCTTTTGATCCGGCCATGGCGCCTTTCGGGCTCGACAATAATCAGCAGAGCTTCCAGGGATTTGACGATGGGACATTGGACTTCATTTGGAATCTGCCCATGTGAGCAGGGAGACATGAGCGAAGACCGTTGTAAGCATTTCATTTTTTTTTGTGGTTGCACAGGGACGAAAGCCAACGTGACAACTAATGTCTAGTATTATATGCAACACT
>Ga0182210_1000150_pt1 | contig 14807 bp, 13 predicted proteins | sample G5R1MG_19_FD_129670 | JGI IMG/M metagenome (GOLD analysis project Ga0182210, IMG submission 129670) | Switchgrass phyllosphere microbial communities from Michigan, USA - G5R1_MAIN_03OCT2016_LD1 MG | ecosystem: Host-associated > Plants > Phyllosphere > Phylloplane/Leaf | place: USA: Michigan... | reverse complement strand
GGAGGGGAAAAAAAAAAAAAAAAAAAAAAGTACCTTGTATAATTGATTGAAATTGGCAAGAATAATGGCATCCTCGGGCAGGTTGGGGAAGATTTCTTTGCGCATTGCCCATCTTCGTTGCTGCTCTTCTTCCCAGTTTGGCTGGGGACCCTGCGAGTCCGGAGCGCTCTGTCGGTGGTCACAGCAGAAGAAGGTATCGCGGCAAAAGATAATGTTCTCTCCATAGATCCACTTCTTGTCTTCGCCCCCACTGTTGTCGTCCAGGAGAGCGTCTTCCATGTCGATGTTTCGGCGCCAGGGGCGTAGCGTGTCCGGAGGCACGGCCGTGTCGTCAGCAAGCAGATAGTCGCACCACTCGGCACCCAACGTGCCTGCAAATCCCATAAAAGCCATTTGGATCGGCGCAGCGCGGGCGGCAAAGACTTCGTTCCTCGCCCCTCTGGTGTAGCCATTGAGATTGACGAGCACGTGGATCCCGTCGCTGATAATTTGCTTGACCAGCCTTTCCGCCGTCCATGAACTTGCATCATAGAAGACAGGGGATTCCCGTTCAATCTGCCGGCGGTGTTCGGACCCATCGCTCGCTGTCGTTGCATAACAGTAGGCCTTGGCACGGCTTGGATTGTGAAGACCAAAGACAGACTGCATCAAATGAGCCAAGGGATGGTTGTTGAAGTCCGAAGAGACGTAGCCTATGTTGAGATGAGGCGTGGGCGGCGCAGGTGGCTGATAGACCGTCGGAGGCAGCCAGGAAACCCGGAGGGTTGAGCACGAGATGCGCAAACCATTCCGCTGGGAGATGAGACGGATTTGTTCAGCAGACATGGGGCATGTGAAGGTATGGAATGGGAGCACGGTAGGGGCGGCGGGTACGGTCAGGGACCCAGGCAATTGGGGTCGTTTGTAGGCCGCCAGAGGTCGTTGCTTGCCCAGGACGTAGAGGTCCTGGTACCATTGCCAAGTGATGCAGCGGATGGCGCGCTCCACAAGGCGAACCATTCGAGCTCCTTCCCAGTGCTGACCCTTCCACCTTACCACGGCCGATGCCAAGTGGTCTTGCTTTGCTTTCGCGTCTTGCGCACTGCCGTGGTTGGCCAGGGCCAATGGGCGCATCACATCGCGCAGGAAGTGATCGTCCATGGAACCTCGACCCCATGCTTGTCCATCGACAAGCTGCCTCTCTACGAGCTTGACCACTTTGTGGATCCAGCCAAAGCTGGAAGCACCTGGAAGGCTTGCGTCGAGCAGCATGCCGTTGTTGTCGACGTGCCATCGATCCCGCGCGCCACCGTCCTCGGCAATGCCTCCTCGGCCAAGCCATTCGCAGACGGAATTATGGGCATTGGCAAGCCCACAAACGGCCTCGGCAAAGTCTGGACTGGCATCGACAGCGCGCCTGTAGTACTGAATCGCATCGCTGATTCGCCCCTTATCCTTGACCGCATTGGCCAGGTTGGCGAGAGCAATGTCGAAGTTTTGATCACAGGCGACGGCCTGTTCGTACATGTTGATGGCAACATCCAGTTGCCCAATGTCTTTCAGCAGACTGCCGAGGTTGGTGTAGAGGTGTGCGTGTCGTTTGTCTAGTTGCAGCCCGTAGTAGTAGTATGCGAGGGCGAGGGCGACGCCACTACCGGGAACGAGACCGGGTATCTGCTGTCCCGGCGCAAAGTGGGATGGCGCGGGCATCAGATGCGGGGGCGCGGATTGTTGTACGCTCGCGAGGAGAATGCCCACGTTGTTTGCCGTCGACGGGCTAGGTTGCAGGGAGAGGGAGAGATAGTAGAGTGCCAGTATTTCCCGAACCCCGTAGTGGCTCTGGCGAACGGAGCACTTGGGCGAGTTGTTGGCCATGCCGTCCTGGAAAATCTTGGCCAAGGACAGCAAGGAATTGCTCGTAGTGGAAATGGCAGCTTTGCGCGCCATGCCATCGCCGGGGATGTGGCGAAGGCCCGGCAGTTGGCCATGGGGCGGGAAGCACAGGTGTGCCGTCCTGGTGGCTGCTTCTGGTGGGAGGAGGATGGGATCCGAGGACGGAGGAGGAAGGATTCTACCGGCCGGGTCCATTGGGTTGTGGCCAACGACGGCAAGTATGCGCATGATGAGGCCGTCGATGCCATTCGCTTGTAATCCAGCGCCCACGAGCACGGCGTTCTCAAAGGCCCTGGCGGCCCCAGCATTGTCACCCAAGGCGTACAGCATATTGCCTTTGGCATGCACCAGTGCCAGAATACGGCCATTGTCGCTGCCCGGGACGGCATAGCCACTGGAACCAAAGCCCGGCTGATCAGAACCAGGGAGGCTGTCCAGCTCCTTGACAATGGACTCGCCGTCGCCTTCAAATTCAAAGACGGGTCGATCGGAGGAGGATGCCTCGGACAGGTCCGTCGACTCGCTGGCGGATGAGTGAGATCGTTCACTTGCCGCTTCCAGACTCCTGAGGGCCTCGCCTCTTTTCACAAACCGCAGGTTGCGTTCGACCTCCTCGATGATGGCTACGGCTTCTCGGCCGCGATGGTCACTGCACAGCAGGCCAATGAGATGTTCGACTGCCTCAAAGTAGCTCGGACGCAGCCTGACGGCTCGTTTCCAGTGCGCCTCGGCATCTCGCTTCTGCTGGAGAGCCAGAAATGTAGCCGCGAGGTTGGAGATGGCTTCGACGTGGTCTTGGTCTAGGGTGAGAATGTGCGTGTACCAGTCTTGGGCCTTGTGGTAGTCCCCTAAGGCGTAGGCAAGGCAGCCGCCAAGGAGGATACCGTCTATCCAGTTCCATTTGCTTTGTTCGCAATGCCGAGTGACGGCTTCCAGGGCTGATGCAGCCGTCAGGCTTGGGGGTACGTCGTGCCGCAGCCCATGCTGTGCGCCAGCCACGGATGCTGAGATTCGCCGCAACATTCGTGGAGGAGGCTCCATACTCGAGCCTTGAGGGAGCATGGACTGCTGAGGCGGCCTGTCTTGCCAGGAGTGTCGATGGTGAAGAAGCGGTGTGCCGCTTAGCCAGGCGGAAGAAGCGCGTGCGTGATACCGGGTAGGAGGAGCTGGGTACGAGACGCGTCGCTCGAGTGCTTGACGATTGGTGCCGTTTGACGACAACGAAAACAACGACGACGACGACGACGATGATGATGATGATGATGATGATGATGATGATGATGATGATGATGATGATGATGATGTTGATGCCGAGGATGCTGATGACGAGGATGACGGCGCGGATGAAAACGTGGCTCCAGGCTGCCGCGGAGGTTTGGGGTATATGTGCGGTCGTGACTGGGTGCGTCCAGGATCATGGTGTGGGTGTGCCTTCCTCGTCGCCTGTAGATATCGCAGCATGTCGACATAGACGGTATGAGCCCAGGCAAAGACGCGCTCGCGTGATTGGCCATTGGGTGAGTCTGGGCCGTAGTCTTCCAGTGGGGTGGTGGGCGGGTAGCTGTCTTGAATCGGCGTGGACTGGCCGGAGTGCAGGTAGTCCTGGGGGGGTTGGGTAGGTGGTGGTGGTGGTGGTGGTAGTGGCAAGGATGAATTCTGGTGGTCTGGGGCAAAGACGGGATGCGACGGAGGATACGGGGCGTAGGTCAGGGAAGTCGGGCCATTGTTGTCATGGAAATTGGCTTGGTTCGGAGGCAGGAGAGGATATGGCTGCAGGTTGGCACGGTTGGTGGAGGAGGGGTTGTATGGGTAGGGTGGATAGGCGGGCGGAGGTTGCGGGTGGGACCAGGGGTGGTGGAAGCGGGGATCGCGCATGGCAGCAGGGCGGTAGGGGATGTAGGTGCCGTCGTGACGGTAGGGACCCACAGGGCCTTGGTCGTTGGAAGCCGTGGGTCCCAGAGGCATCTGGAGGGGTGGGCCCAAGGGTCCAGCGTAGGCCTGTCCCCACAGCGGATGGGGCAGGAGCGGCTGCAACGGGGGCACTTGGTTGAGCATGGAGTCGATCTGAGGCAGATGCTGGGCGGCGTGGCCGGAGCCGGAGCCGGTCTCGAAATAGAGGCTGGGGCTCCATTCCGCGACAGGCTGGGCCTGGGGCTGGACGCGCGGCGAGCGCATGGGCAGGTTCTGTTCGAGGGGATAGGCCAAGCCCGGGGCGGCGGTGGCGGGCAGCAGGATGTGCTTGGTGGCGTGGGGCTCGCCGTGGTGCTCGACCGAGGTGCCGTCGTAGGCCGCGGGGAGGATGCCCTTGGGGGTCTTGCGGCGCAGCATGTGCTCGGGCGGCTTGAGGGGCTGGCCGGCGACAGCGGTGTGGTGCGACAGCGGGTAGGCATACTGCTGCGGGCGCGGGTGGTGGTTGTGGGGGACGAAGGAGGGCGGTGGCGGCGGGGCCAGGTGGTGGTGGTAGGGCGCAACGGGGGTGGGAGCGGGAGGCAGATGCGGCTGCGACGGCGGCGAGCGGGGATACGGGTGGGCCATGGCCATGGTGGCGAGAGAAGAGGAGGCCGGCGGCGCACGGCACGGCTTCTTCAGCACAAGCGGCCGGGATGGAGGGTGCCGATGCCTTCGCGGAGTCGTCGTCGATGGTCTGCGACTACTGACATGTCTCTGGGGGGGTAGGGGCGGTGGTGGCAGGCTGGGTGCGACGAGCGCGTGCGGGTGTGGGTGTGGGTGTGGGTGTGTTGGCGGGCGCAGCGGTGGTGGTGGTGGTGGTGGTGGTAGAGGTAGGTGGTATTTGCAGGCAGGCAGGCAGGATGCAAGGGCGGGGCCGAGGAGCCAGCAGCGGGTGGCCTAGCCGGGGAATCGATATGGCTAGACAGGCGTGTGCTGGGAGGTGTGCTGGTAGCAGGACATGGTGGCGTAAGAGGAGTGCAGGCAGGCCGGCTGCTGGAGGAGGAGGAGGAGGAGGACGACGACGACGAGGAGGAGGACGACGAGGAGGAAGAGGACGACGACGACGGCGACGACGACGACTGGGTACAGCAGGCAGAGAGGCAGTCGGTTGAGGGGAAAGAGAACGAAGGAGAGAAGGCGGGAGAGAGAGAGAGAAGGTGTGGCTAGCCAAGCATGCATGGGAGAGTGAGAGGATCCACTTTTGGCCGCCACGGTCATGCAGCGTCGACGGCTTAGCAGCTCGTGTGTATGGACTCTGCCATCTGCACCGCCGTCCTCGCCCTCGTCGATTCTCTAGCCGCCAGAGACTAATGGGCATGCTGGCCAGGCGGGCGCAGCCAATCAGGCCGACGCCTCCCACACACGGCTGAGCTGACGACGGCGGGTGGGCGAGGAAGGCATTCCTTCCTTTCGTCCCGGGATTCCTTTCGTCTCGGGATTCCTTTCGTCTTGGGATTCCTTTCGCCTTGGGATTCCTTTTCCCTGCGGCACGAGGAGCGGCCGGTCGCCATCCCAGCCATGCCGGCGTCGACTACGGCGGATGGTCCCGGTGGTGCCTGCCTGTTGTCCTGGCCGCGCTTTCCTCGTACGCGTCGCGCCTGCCAAGGTGACATGGCCGACGCCCGTCGCGCCTTCCCCATGCATCCAAGGGCTGCTGCGGCCCGTCACGTGACGGCCCGTGCTACCGAGTACTTACGCCCTCTATGTACATCGCAGTCCGCCCGCTGCCTGCGCGAGCGGCCCATACACGCGTACGCTGCAAAACAAAAAAAAACAAAAACTGGCCATGTTGACCGCACCAAAGGACCGCGCCAGCCACGCCCGAAGCCAACGGACGGCGCGGTGAGTAAAGGGCCACGGGGTTGCTCTTCTTCACGCCAAAATAGGCCTATGCCATGGTCCCGTCCGAAGAGCGGTGGCAAGGGCCAGAGTGTTGGTGAAGTGGTGAGGAGAGAAAAAAAAGGGTACATGGCGACCACGGCGCCGCGGCGGGGGGGCCGTGGACCGGCTACGATGGGCACGACATCCATAACATCGAGGACATGGCACATGCGCCAGGGCGGAATTTCCTCTCGTTCTAGCAAACAAGGAAAGAGAAAGGGTGGGCGATGCGATCCTTCTGCCCGTCAACCGCTGCCCGCGAAAATTTATCCGCGCCAGCCTCGCTTAGTCACCCCCCGGCCCGACCTTTCCCCCGCCACCGCTTTCTACGTACATACTGTACACACATGCCGTAGTGCGCTCCCCATCGTCAACGTGCATTGTGGCCTTACAGGAAACCCCCGTCACGTGACAGCCGCCCTCGACGCACCCTCCGCTTTCCACCCAACCCTCCCTCCCTCCCTCTCCACTCTCCCCTCCACCCCCCTCCCACCCACCCCCCGCCATGAGCCCCCAAGGCGCCCCCGGTGGCTCCCCGCCTCAGGGCGAAGCCATCTCCATCCCGATCCCCCTCGGACCCAACGGCGAGCGGCCCACGCCCGAGCAAATCCAGCAGATCCAGCAACAGCTGGCCGCCGAGGCCCAAAAGCACGGCATCTCCATCCAGGAATACGTCCAACGCCTGCGCCAACAAGCCATGGCCGCCCAGATGCAGGCCCAGCAAGAGGCCCAGCAGCAGCAGCAGCAACAGCAACAGCCAATCCAGCCCGGCCCGCCCAAACCCGAGGCCCTGGCCGTCGCCAACTGGCTCAGGGCGCAGGAACTCAAGCCCCGTACCGTCATCCACGATGAAAAGAGAAAAGACATGTTTCGAGGTAGGCCCTCCCCGCCGCGCGCGCAGGCCGTGGCCCCCACTAACCATGCCCTGCAGTCAAACGAGCCATCCGCGCCCTCCAGTCCCCCGCCTACCAAAAGGCCCGCGCAAAGAACCCGCTTCTCCCCGAAGTCCACGACCGCGCCTCGGCCGAGAACACCTTCAAGCTGCTGCCCCTGTCCCTGCTAGCGCTGCGTGTCACCAAGGTCGACCAGGACGCCCACGACGGCCACAACCACGCCAAACCCAAGCGCGTCAAGGGCCTGTGGACCGTCAAGATTGAGCAGCACCAAGAGGCCAACGACGACAACTACTACATTTGGCTGTACGAAGGCCTGCAGATGAAGCAAAAGCTGTACGCCGCCGGTGCCCTCGTCCTGGTCATTGCCATTGTCCTCTTCCCCCTCTGGCCCCTCATGCTGAGGCAAGGCGTGTGGTACCTCAGCATGGCCATGCTCGGCCTCATCGGACTCTTCTTCGCCATGGCCATTGTCCGCCTGATCATCTTCATCATCACCATCTTCGCCGCACCCCCTGGCTTCTGGCTCTACCCCAACCTCTTCGAAGACGTCGGCTTCTTCGACTCGTTCCGTCCCGTCTGGGCCTGGCAAGAGGTACGTCGCTAGCGTTCGCCAAGCTGACAAACCACCATGACTAACCCACGCCCTCCCAGACTGCCGAAGACATCAAGAAGAAGAAAGCCGCCAAAAAGGAGAAAAAGGCCGCCAAACTCGCCGCCAAGGCCAACGGTACCGCCAAGCCAAGCAAAGCCCACAACCACGCCCACACCCACGCGCACGACCACAACCACAATCACACCCACGACCACGGCCCCGTCGCCGTCGACCCTGCCCCGCGGCCCACGGGCAAGGCGCCCGCACACGAAGGCGCCCTGAGCCAACGACCCCCCCGCGCCACCGTCGAGGAAGCCGACGACGAGTAGTGACCTTGCTCGGTACCCTGTCTTTTTTTCTTGTATCTCATGCCACCACCCTTGCTTCGCGCCCACCCCCAGGTACGTTACAGGTCCCGTTCCATTCCTTCTGCCCGTGGGCGTGATGACGGGTCTACTCGGCGTGTTTTGGACTGGGCTTGGGTTGGTGATACCATTCGTTGTGGCTTAGTTTGGCGTGATGGTGTGTCCTGCGGGAGGCATGCGGGTAACGACCACCTCCTGTGCTCGCTCGGTTCGTCACCCTTTGCCGCGGCCGTGGGGTCGGGGTGTGTATGTAGGGGCGGGCTGGACAAAACGTAGACGGGGCTGGGCTGGGGGCCTTGGGGCAGCCAAAACCAACTTTTCACCTTCATGAACCCGACCCGGTTTCGCCTTGTTGTAGCGTGAAATAGAGGTGAATACTTGGATGGGGTATAGGTATCCACGTGAGCCTAGCCACCCGTAGCCTACTGCGTACTACGTACATGGAAAACCGTGAGGAAGTAACGACCTCCAGGAACAACCAAAACCCTGCTTCAGCTTCCGTAAAGGCATGGTATGATGTGTGTGTGAGCGAGAGAGAGAGAGAGAGAGAGAGATACACCCAAAACGTCCTAGCCTCCATGAAGAGGGAGGGGAAAGAAAAAGGAGAAAACAACGCCATTGCTATGCATGAAGGGTGCGTACATTCAGACAGACGGACAAAGACACCCGAGAGGCATGACGGTCAGGAAAGCTACTGCGACCACGCTGTGGGGGATATCATAGAACGACAAGCAAGACAAGGAGACATGGAAAGAGGGTGGTGGTGGTGGTGGCGGCAGTGGCGGCGGTGGTGGTTATTTTTTTTTTCTTTTTTTTTCTTTTTTTCTTATTTTCTCCTCGACTGGACGTCTACTCGGCGGGCGTGGGATTCGGATTCGAGGCGGCGAGTTGGCGTTCTTGATGGGGCTACCGTTAGCTGCTTGGAGGAGAGCAGGGAGAGGAGAGGGGGTTCAAAGTACCCAGTTCGCGGATGCGCAGCTTGAGCATCTGGTTCTCGCGCGTCAGGTTCTGGGTTTCGGCCTGGTAGAAGGCGGCTTCGTCGCGCGAGGGCGAGGTGGTGGGGGCTGGGGCGGGCAGCGGATCGAGGTGATGTTGTTGGTGGTGGTGGTGGTGATCGTGGGGACTGGTAGTGGTGTCGTGCTGGTGGCGGATCATGGTGAGCAGGCGATTGACCTGGCCCTCCTGCTCGTACTCAAGTGCCTGGTGGAGCTCACCCAGGCTCGGGGCGCGCTCGTGACGCGGGCTGGTGAGCGCGTGCAGCTCGCCTGCCGCGGGCAGCGTGGAGTCGTTGAGCGCGAGTGGCAGCCGGATGCTGGAGCGCCGGCGCGCGTGCTCGGCGGAGCGCCGGATGCTGGCGCTGCCCGACGACGACCGCTGCGCGTCGTGGCTGTGCATGCCGGCGTTCAGCACGGCGGCGGCGGCCAGTGAGGGCGGCGACGGGATGGCGGCAGGGACGTGTGGGGACGGCGGCAGGGTGTTGAGGTCGGGTGGCATCGGGGCGCGTTCATAGGCGGCGTAGAGTCCGCCACTGCGGTGGAAATGCAGGATGTTGGCGCGCGAGGCGGCGTCACCCAGGCACGTGACATGCTCATCACGTGACCGGCCTTCATCAAGCACTCAACACCAACGACCCCTTGATCGGCAATGCAATTGTGCCCGAGGGCATTGTGCTCGTTGCTAGATAACGTCACCCCACCACGAACGCGGCCGGTGAGGGAGGTCAGGCCGGATATGCTTAGCCGTCCTCGAATTACGCCGACACGTGATGTTTTGAGGTTCGCTCGTGATGCGTCGACTCGAGATTTCTCCCAAATTCCAACCACGGCACGCGCGGAATCAGGCACGGCATTCCGCAACACCACGCACCACACCTCGCATGGGCTGCGGTCTCTCTATGGCTGGATCGGCGAGGCCCGGCTGATTCCTCGTCCGACCCGTGCTGGGGCGCAGCGTCGGGCCCTGCTGCTGTCAAACACGGCAGACGCCACGCATCGTATACTCCCTACCGCGCTGCCGACCTGGGGCACCTCGTTACCTACCGCAGCTACAAAGTACGTGCAATACGGTACGCCATGTCCCATGTCATCATCGCATCCATGCTAATAGTACTCCATATGGATAGGGGCCGCGCGGGTCTAGCGGCCACCCGACCTCCTAGTCCGTCCAGACTAACCTCGACCACCTGTTTCACACACAGACTTCAGCCTGCTTCCGCCTGCTTTCTCCATCGACCCCAACCCTGGTCGCGTGCATTCAAGCGCGTTCATTCCACACCGGACTCCTGCCCGCCGTCCCACATGCTGCATCCTCCCACCCCCACCCACCACCTGGTATAAACCACCCACGCCCTCCGGCTCTGTGTCGGTCGCCCCACGCTGCCGCCGCCGCCGCCGCCATGTCTACCGTTGCCCACGACGCCCCGCCAGCCTCGCGCTGGCGCTTCACCCGCTCGGCCACCAACCTGCGCGAGGCCGCCTTGCACGCCGACCCTTCCCTCCCCGCTGCGCCCCTCTCGCCGACTGCCACCACGCGCGAGCGCGCCCCCTCGTCCAAACTGTCCATCTTCACCCTCTTCACCCGGCCCAAGGTCGAACGGGCGCGGGGCCACACCGAGCTCGGCCTTGCCCTGCCCATGCAGCCGCATCATCAACAACAACAACAACCCCCACCGGCTTCCCAGATGGCTGCGCCCAGGTCCTCGCTGCGTCAACACCCATTACCCCCCTCCCAACAGTCGATCCGTGCGCGGTCCAGCCAACTCTTTCGTCCCGCCTCGATGCGGCCCATGACGCCCCATAACGACTTCGGAGACTGGGAGCCGCCGCCGCTGTTCCAGGCCTTTCCGCAGTCGCTGAAGCATGCCACTGTGCAAGCCTGTATCTTTCCTCCCGAACTCCTCCTGCGCTCACAAAGCCAACGGCGTCCGGTCGACGCCGTGCGGCAGCGCATGGAGAGTGTGCGCGATCTTTCCACTATTGCCGAGAATGGCGCAGACGCAACAAGGGCCGACAAGGCCGACAAGAACCACAAGCGACTCATCTCCAATGCGGTGCTCAGCGCTGCCTCGCCAACGCCCGAAATCGTGGACAAAATCTACATTTTGGTCGCCGCCGGCTACGTGCTGCAGTATGCCGGCGAGGGCCCCTTTGACCGCACGCCGGAGAAAATCCTCAAGCTTGGTAAAGATTCGGCCGCTTTTGCCTGCGATCTGATCCCCGGCAAGCATTGGGTCCTGCAAATCTCCAGCCATGCCCACCACGACGCCACCGTCGAACCCGGGCCCAAAAACTCGCTGCTCTCGCGGCTACGCACGCCGAATGCCGCTACCCCGGCCCCCAAAACCGGCGCCACCAGTTTCCTGCTAGTCCTGGAAAGCGCGCAGGAGATGGATGCGTGGATGAGCGCCATACGCAAGGAAATTGACGCCCTGGCCGGCATCAAATCAAACCCGGAATCCGTGCGGGCCTCGTCGTCATCCACCGATGACGCCGCGGGAAAGTGTTCGGCAGACACCATCAGCCACCGTCCCATGGTCCAACGTGATCCTGAAACCATTAGCAAGGTTACCCCCTGGGAGACGCCCCTTGTCCTGCCGCGCTCGGACTCCCAACGCCGCAGCGGCGCGAGCCTGGCTGACTCGACGAGCGGCCAGTCCCACCAGTCCCATCCCACGGCCAACGCGGCCCACCACCGTCAATCCGCAGAGTTGTCTTCGCTGGCATCCACGCCCGTGTCTCAGCACCAGGTGCAGCTGGACGGCCTTCGCGGCCGGTCGCGATTTTCCTTCATGTCCAATGCAACCTCCACGTCCGGCCCCGGCACGCGCAACACGTCCCGCGAATCCTCGCCGGCCCCTACCTCGCCCCGAAATGGCGAGGCCGAGCCTTTGCGCAGCGCCATGTCGCTCAAATCATTCCACATGAACCCCAATAACACCAGCGCCGCGTCGCGGCGCAGATCCATGCAGCCGCTGCCCACCACCAATGAAAACTTCCCCCACGCTATGCACACGCCCGCCCGAAATCAACGGCATTCATTGCATAGCAGCAGCCCTGCATCATCGCCCGACGAAGCATCCAACGCTGCAAAGGATTCCGACCACGCAAAAATGCATGGCCAATCTCGGAATGCCCCTGCGCGCAATGCAGCGGAGCCCTGTCCGGATCCACCCACCACCATGGCTACGCGTGAAGACAGCCCTGTGAGAATGGATGCGCGCACCTTTGGCATTCCACCTCGACGAGAGGTCATTTCGCCTCCGCCGTGTGAACCCGCTCCTTTGCCGCCCGCTCCGCCCAGGTCCCAGTCCGCGCTTGGAATTTCCACCGCCTACTCCTCCCTTCCAGGAGCCTCGTTGCTCTCCGGCGCTGCCCTGGAAGCCCGGGCCCAACGTAGACTATCCTCCACCCCCAAGCCATTCCTGCGGCCTCTGCCTGTTCGCCCCCAGACGCAACACGCCGAGGGCTCCATGATAGTCCCCCGAAGACAGTCGTCCCTGGCACCCACCACCGCACCTGCGCCTCTGCCGTTTGGCATCAACGTCAATCGCTCCGTGACGGCGCCGGCCAGATCCCCTTCGGCCGCGGGCCATCCTTCCCCGACATCCAGTCCCACCATTCCCCCATCCGCCCTGCCATCGCCACAGCCATTGCGCCGGCCCTCTTCCGTCCAAATCCGGTCTGATCCTGCTCCCTTTCTCTCTTCCTCCCGTCCCGTGCGCGCAATTCCCTCGACGCCCTCGTTCGTGCCCGGCCAACGCGCCTCCAGCACCCACACCCTCACCCCCACCGCGCGTCCTCTGCAGTCCGTCCCAAGCATCGAGACGCTGAGGCAACAAGCACTCGCACATCGATACCAAATGCAGGCCATCACCACGCCCAAGCGAAGCATGCCGAGCTTGGGCTTGCCTCCTCCCGCCCCGCCGCCTACGATGCCCCTGCCCACCCTACCCCCCAACATGCCTCTCCCACCCACTCCACCCACCGTGTCCACGCCCAACGGCTCTGCGCTCACTCCACCCACCATGCCTCCTCCCAGCATTTGCCTCCCCTCCACCCCGCCAACCATGCCCTCGCCCACCCCACCCCCCAGCGTGCCTCTTCCACCAACACCGCCCGAGGCCGCAGCAGCAGCGAGAATCTTTGCCGCCTAGTCCGCCTGTCTGTCTGTACTTTCGATACCCATCTCTCTCTTTCGACCCGGCGTTAACTCCATGGCAATCCCAAACCCTTGCGGTGGGCGACGAGGAACAAAAAATATAGCGATGCTTGGGGCAATAGGACAGCATGTTTGGTTCATTTCTTACTCTGTTAATTTTTATTCTTTATTATTTTTCACGCCCGCTCGTCCTTGACGTACCGTTTTTCCTTTGATCATGGGTTAATTTTTTTTTTTGATTCTTTGCGGGGTTTTTGGCCTCGCGGTCGCATGATACCACTGTGTGTGTTGAGTATTGTAATCCATGCTTGGATTTTCGTAATCCCCCACCCTTGCCCTCCCTCCCCCCCCCTTCCACGCCTTTCCTTTTGTCGAGAACCGAAAATTCGCTCCTATCTCACGATTTCCTCGCTCTCGTCTTCCGCCCGGGAAAAACGACGCGAACACCGATGGAGACGATGCATTCCCATGCACGGCCCCGTTGTTTCTTGGCTGGGCTGGGCCTTGCCTGTGTCCATGTGTGTATAGCTGGCGCCACCACATACACTCGTTGCGCTCATCCTCTCCTCCATTCTCATTCCGACTCTGCTTTTGATTGCCCCCCTCCCCTCCCCCATTCCCCATTGTGCCGTTGTCTTTTGGGAACCTGTTTGCGCTGCTTTAATGTTTCTTGCTCCCTTTTGAAGGAGTTTTTCTTCTTCTTCTTCTTCTTCTTCTTCTTCTTCTCCCCCCGCGGGATGGGGATGGGAAAGCTACTTTCTTCTCTTGGGGTAGTTTTTCTTGTCACGCTGCTGTTCCGTGGAGACGGGTTTCTCTCCACGTGGATGCTGCCTTTGGCTCTTGATTCCCGCATGTAGCACGGTAGATCTCGTGTGTACCTATAGGCTTGGGGGACGTAGCGCCTCGTCGGCTTCTTCCTGGGGAGGATAATTTGGTGGGTGTTGTTGGGTTGTGCATGCGCATGGGTGCGTGTTTTGGTGGGGGTGGGAGGTAATTCTGTGCAATGGAGATGTTTTGGTTATTCCGTGCGTTCTTGTCCAGTGTATGGCCCGCTCTTCCTGCCCGAGTGTGCCGTGACGACCATGGGGCGCGTTTCCACCAGGCCACGCATACATGCTCCTTCTACCCAACCCAAAGCACTCTTCTCTTCTACCCAACCCAAAGCACTCTTCTCTTCTACCCCAAGCCCAAACCCAATTTACCTACTCTCTCCTCTCCTCCCCCCCGCACCTCCCAGCACCGCCGCATCCCCGTCGACAACGTTACATCGCCCATGTCCGGCGCACCCACCCACCTCCGCAGCGGCTCGTCCTCGGCGTCCAGAGACTCCCCCATGTCGCGCAGCGAGATAGTATCGTCCCCCTCCCCCTCCTCCCCACCCACCCAAATCCTCACCCAAAACCCCCACATCCTCAGCCTCAGATGCGAAAACACATGCACCAGCGGCGCATACGCCGCGACACGCTGCGTGCGCGCGGCAGCGTAGTCGGCGGCGTCATCCGCGCAGCGCAATAGCCCCGCTCGCAGGACGCGCCGTGTACACTGCTGTGCGGCGGCGGCAGCAGCAGCAGCAGCGTCAGCGTCAGGTCCAGCGTCGCAGCTAGCGGCGAAGGGCTGGTTTGGGAATTGCCATAGGGAGGCGAGGAGGCCTTAATTTTTTCGAAAAGAAGGAGGGAGGGTGTTAGTTTTTTTCTTTTTTTTTTCTCTCTTGGAAATTGGGAGAGAGAGAGGATAGAGCGGAGTGACATACCTTTGTCGGGGCGCTGCTCGACGAGCCATTTGCGCGTGCCGTCGGCGAGGCATAGTTCTATCATGCAGACGGCGCAGTCTTGCGAGGGGATCTGCTTCTTGGTGGGTTTCTGCGGGAAGAGCGCGCAGTAGGAGAGGATGTGGGCGGGGGAGGGGGGCGAAGGGGGGGGTTTTCGTTTTTGGGGGCGCGGGGTGGTTGCTTCGTCTGCTGGGCCTTCTGCTTCCAGGTCTGGTTTGGGCGGGTTGGGCGTGCTGATGGAGAAGTAGTGGGAGAGGGTGTTTGTTTGCTTTGGTGCTGTTTTTCGCTTCTTGAGGCCGCGCTCGTGGTCAGGTGCGGCGTCGGGC
>Ga0182210_1000149_pt1 | contig 14820 bp, 15 predicted proteins | sample G5R1MG_19_FD_129670 | JGI IMG/M metagenome (GOLD analysis project Ga0182210, IMG submission 129670) | Switchgrass phyllosphere microbial communities from Michigan, USA - G5R1_MAIN_03OCT2016_LD1 MG | ecosystem: Host-associated > Plants > Phyllosphere > Phylloplane/Leaf | place: USA: Michigan... | reverse complement strand
TCTCGCCGTGGTCTCTGAGGGAATTGAGCAGGCCTGGTCGATTGGCACCTTTCTCGGTGTCCTGCACGAAGCGTGATGGTTCCGCGTCCTGCCGCTAACCCGAAGAGGAGAGCTGATTGGATTGTGTTTCACCGCGTGCAGCAAATTGCCAGGTGTGCACGCTAACTGCGTGTATGATGGAAGCAATACGTGTCCCGGCTTGCCTGCTGTGGGTCTTCTGGATTGTATAGTCAGGAAAGGTCCTTACATCAAGTTTGGGCTATCCATCTGTCTAAGCCTAATCTTTAAGATGCTCCATGCTCTTCTATTTCTGCAAAGAGCTGAGCAGCAGGTAGACACACTGCGCTTTGCACACTACTGCCAGGCATAATATCTATATCTAGATGAACTGCACAAGCTCGCTTTCAGTATGCTCTGACCGTCAAATGGTGTCGGACCTCGTTACAATTACATTATATCTTCATCAACCGGATACGCACGGGCCCTGCTATAGATCGTGATGTTCATACCAAGTAATTGCTCCACTGTTCCAAGAAACCTAGCTAAGTTCTTTCGAGTCCAAAATGTCCAATCACAAGGCAAGCCGCCTCGAAATAGAGCTGGATCTCCTCGAGGCCATGTACCCGGCCCAGATTCACTACGACACTCCATCACGCCAGCTGAAGTTCTCGTATGGGGCTTCGGCGCTCCATCTGCGATTACCCGAGAGCTACCCGGACACAGGACTGCCTGATGTAATCTCAGCAACCAACGCATCTAAGACCGACCTGCGAGTACGGACCAGAGATGTGGTCAACGAGCTAGGCTTGGTCGAGGGAGAAGAGGTATTGGATGTTATCATCGCAGCTTTCCAACAAATCCTGGAGACCAAGGTGGATTGCGCGGCACCGTCACATAGAGAGTGTGAACAAAACACCGAATTACCCCGAGCTGGCCAGGGCCAAGTAAGGACAGTGATCATTTGGCTCCACCACCTTCTCAATACCCATAAACGGAAACTCGCCCTCTCACCGCCTCCTTCATCACCACCTGTCTCAGGGATAACCAAACCCGGCTACCCCGGCATCCTCATCTACCATAGTACTCTGGCCCCTCTGTAGCTGTATTGGAGCACGTCCATGCGCTCAAAGCCCAAAACTGGCAGGCATTTCAGGTCAGGTATGAGGGCGATGAGTTGTGGGTGCTAACGCATGGAGAAGGTGTAAAGGAGGTGGAGAGTATGAGTGATGTTGTCAAGGCTATCGAAGGTACGGTTGAGCAGAAAGCGGAATTTTTGAAGGCTGTAGGGATTAAGTAGAGGTAGGATGTCATATCATCTATGAGCTCTACAACCTACAGGTCTGCATAACGGAATCACTGATTAGATTCCCTGCTCCAACAACCAACACCAGCCACCTATTATACAGTCTCATCATTTGCTGTACCCTGAATTTTTAATCCCAGCGAGTCTCCTTTTTAAGTGGCTTTTCCCAGTCTTTAATATGGTCTGTAATCACCTTGGCAGCCTGGCCAGCAGTGAAGTTTCGACCAATCGCTTCGACAAAATCGCCTTCAGGGTCTATAAATGATTAGTCTTGTGTCCATGGAGGTGCAGCAGCTTATCTTCCGAGAGCTAAAGGCAGATAGGAGTTGTTGGCTTACCCATCAAATAGAAATAAATGCTGTGATCTACGAGATAGTCCTCGCCCGGTTTCACGTTTGAGGGCGTACTGAAGTATACCCTGTACGCTTTGCATGTAGCCTTGATCTCATCGTATGTGCCTGTCAAACCAATGAAGTCGGGGTGAAATTCCGTCAGATACTCCTTGAGTACTTTGGGGTTGTCGCGTGCTGGGTCGCAGGTGATCATGATGGGAAGGAGAACTTTGCCGCACTCAGCAGTGACCTTATCGTACATGAGGGCCATCTTATCGAGCTCGTCAGGACAAATATCTGGGCAGTGTGTAAAGCCAAAATAGACCTGAGAACCTTCTGTCAGCATCCTTTCCATTAGATTCAGAAGCACCCACATACAAGCGAGTATTTTCCCAGCATGTCCTCACTGCTGAATGTCTTTCCGTCCTGGTCCTGGAGTCGAAACGGTCCTCCAACTTTCGGCTTGCCGATTCCCTTTGTCTGTTCTGCTATCCGCTTTCGTGTCATACGCTCCTTCTCATATGTGAAGTATGCCCACAGCCCTCCTCCAGCAGCGACGAACAGTATGGCGGCTGTGAGATTGAAAGGCTGCCATTGACGTCAGCAACTGTATAGATAAATCCGAAAATTCACGCCTCCAAGCGTATGCCCTGACGATATACATGGTACGTACTCCGCCCTTATTCCGTGCACGGATCTGATCGATGGTCTTGGGTTTTGACCGCGATGTCGATTGCGAAAAAAATCGAGTTAGCCCCTTCGGGTCTTTCAACTTGTTTCCATGTGCATGTTGTGTTTTACGGGCTTCCCGCCAGCAGGCTGCCTTTCCTCTTGACGTTGTTCGTAATGATGCGGTGGGGTTCCGAGTAGACGAGACGAACGATCGTTGCGCAACGCGCGAAATTGGTATATTTTGGACGAAGTTCGAGAGACCGGATAAGCAGCGAGCTGGCACAGACATGGCGACTGTGGAGACCGGAGCAATTGAGGGCTTCCCGGTGACGTGATGTGGTGGATGGCGGGTTGGGTGTGGGAACTTTTATCCTAGTCAACGTTCAAACTGTGAGCTTGGACCAACTGGCCTCAGTCGAGCGTGTTGATTTTTACTAGAAGAAACACAGTTCAATTGCTGGAGGAACACTCGTAAATTCAATCCACGCACAATAATACTACAGTCTTGCGTCACCAAGCCTTGCGTACGCCAAGTGGATTCAACCTGCCGCATACCTACTTCTACCCCTCAACTTGGCGCCATACAACCAGAGCATGAAAGGTGCCGGAATACCCAGAACTAGTGCAACAAACCCAAGAAGACTGTTGCCCCATGAGAAGTCTAAAGCCTGATACATCGCTGGAGCAAATAGTGGGAAGCCAAAGCCGGCCAATGACCTCAACACGGTAGCAGCAGCGACCGCGGAGGCCGCGAACCGTGTATATGAATCGACGAGATATGTCTGAATGCATTGGAATCCGATGATTACACCCGAACAGAAGATTGCAGCTCCGATGTTAGGCATTATCCAGTGTAGTTTGGCCTGCGCACTCCATCCGTACCAGAACAAGCCGATCGGGACCAAGAGTGATGCTGGCACCATGAGTGGAACACGAAACTCGGGCCTGCCCACTCCGTTGTTTTTCTTCTTGAGACGCCGATAGAGCAAGTCGTTGATCGGGGCAGTTATTTGGGTCCCTAGGAAGAGACCGATGCCCATGGATAAGAAATTGAGACTCCCTACACCTACGCTCATACGGTAACGCTCCGTCCACAGAAGTGGGAAGGTAGATAGCATGAGGTATGTCAGTCCGTATAGATAAGCCATGTATATGGCGAGGACCTGGACAATGGGTTGGGTCGCGAGGAGCCTGAACGGTCTCTGCATTGCAGTCTTGATTGTAGCTACCAGCGTACGATCTGGGCTCTCAAATTCCGTATGTAGATTCATATTCCCTGTCTCTTTGCGAAGTCTATCACACTTCCACTGTAGGAGCCTTGGTGCATATGTCTCTTGCAGGAAGAAGATCCCAAAGCACTGAACAATGGCGGTGAATATGGAGGTCGAATAAAAGCACCATCGCCACGTAGTATTTTGGCTGATGAAACCGCCAGCTATTGGTCCAATCGCAGGGCCGAGAAGAGGTGCAAGACTGTATATCGAAATGGCGCGTCCACGCTCCTCCGCATGAAAGCAGTCACTGAGGACACCCTGTGCATGTTATTAGGCGCATATCACACCAAAAGTAGATGGAATACTCACACCACCAATAGCCAATGGCGCCGACCCACCTAAACCACTAAGAAATCGGAAGGCCATCAGTTGGCCAGAGGTTCGAGCGAAGCCGCACCCTAAATTCCAAGCCAGGTAAAACAGATTTGATAACTGCAGAACCAGGACTCTACCGTAAATCTCACTCAGAGGTCCGAGAAACAACGGTCCAATTGCATACGCCAGAATGAAGATAGACAGGGTAAGCTGGGCCTCCACTTCGTTCGTGATTCCAAAGTCTGCGCTGATAGAATTCAGAGCCGGTGCTATCATCGACGATGAAATGGGAGAGACGAGAGTAAACGCGGAAACGATGAAGGTAGCCGCCCATTTCCGCTTCATGGACCAATTCTTTGGATTGCCGAGATCATTGTCTGACTCCCATGCTACCTGTGTCGCTTGTTAGCGTTTTCTTCCTTCAACCATTGGAATATTGCTTTGCATTGCCTTGCATTGCTTACAAGATTTGGATCTTTCATTAATCTTGTGGACTGCGTCTTCTTCAGTACAGGAGGCGCCTCGACATCGTGTTGATAAGGAATGCCTGGCCTGATCTCTTCATACGTCTTTTCCACTCTGTAACCGTTATCACCTTCTGGCTCTGCTGCCTCTCCCCTCTCCTTTGCACTACTGATACTGCTGTCTTCAGCCCCTGTCGTCTTCTCCATGTCCACTGCGCCATTCAAATGATCGTGATTATCAAGCTTCGTTGGGTCTGCATCTCTTCTTTCAGTCTCTGTCTTGTGGAGCGACCGCGTGTCTTCATCGACATGAATTCCTTCGCCATCTTCATGGTGGTACACCGAGTGGTCATCCGGAAACTGCGTCGAGAGGATTCGACTAAGGGGGGAACCTCCAGCCCGTGGACAGGAATGCGACCGACTCCTGGATGATTTTCTCGGCCGATCTGGCTTCCCAGGTTCCATTGTGAAGTGCAGAAATCACCGATATGAGGGAATGCAATGATCTTGACGCCTGAAGAGTACGCAACAAAGTACCAGGTTCAATGAAGAATACATGAGAGGAGTCATGATCCAAAAAGTAAGCCGCGGGGTGACGACAAGGTCGCTTTCAGCAGGCTCGCCTCGCGCCTCGCGCCTCCGTTATCGCCATTCACACATCCGGGATTAACGTCTCGCATGCACGAAAAGTCCGGCTTCGAGTGGCGTGCGTGCCCCACCCTTTGGGCTACTCCCTGGATCATCTGCACAGCAGTCGAAATTGGCCTCGGCAATAGACCAAGTGGGTGTGCTTCATGGACGCTGCACCCATCTCTGTGTAATGGATGACGTGGGCACTCGCGCTCCTCCTTTGGGCGCCTGTCCTGGAGTTGAAGCCCGCACTTTTCATTTCATTCATTCAAACCATCAAGGTCAATCCGTGTTCGTAGCGCTTCCCATTGAGGCGGGATTCCCGAAGCATTGGGAGGCTGTGGCTGCTGTACCATAGTATATGCTCAGTAGCCACGGATTGGCGACTACGCTGAGTCGAAAGGTGCCAATCTACATATGGGAAACTCCTGTAACGCAATCGAGTAGGAAACAGCAGTATATGGAACTAGAGGGGGCATACATGAGGGCGTACATAGGGGAGAGAGAGAGAGGTAGCTGCCGGCAGTAGGAAGAGTCAACGATGGCGCTGAAGAAAGGTGCTAATCAAATCCCGTGAGAGCAGCATGGCGCAGCAACTTAGCGTAACCCGGCGTAGCCAAGGTTGTCGTTGAAAAGCCTCTTCTGGGTTCGTCGTGAAGTGATTGGATGGCCCCGGAAACATCGTGCGTGTTGATGCGTCGAATTGTGGAGGAGTTCATGCATGTGCAGGCCGGGGTGCTGTGCATGCACGTGCTGGGCAGCTTGAATCAGCCCCGCCCATGACCGATGACAGCCACCAGCGCTTGCGCAACCCTCTACTCACTCGCGCTGAAACCCCCCTATACGCCCGAAAATGCAGTCCCTCCCCGATGCACGCTCACAATCCTTTGAGGAGTTGTATGGCCCTCCAGAGAACTTCCTTGAGATTGAGGTATGTTGTGACTCCTGAGTGTAGCCTGCCTTCAACACTCACCCAGCCTCGCTCACATGGTCGCGTGTGCAGGTTCGCAACCCAATGACACATGGTAAGTTTCCAGAGATCATTCGGGAAGGGCATGGCTAACGCACTATAGGTGTTGGACGCGGCATGTACACAACCTACGAAATTGTAATGCGAACAAACATCCCAGCTTTCAAGCTCAAGTCCTCCACGGTGCGCCGCCGGTACAATGAATTCGAAGCCTTCCGCGATATCCTTGAGCGAGAATCTGCGCGTGTGACAATACCACCACTGCCTGGAAAAGTGCTCACGAATCGATTCTCGGACGACGTCATCGAGCACCGACGAGAAGGGTTGCAGCGATTCCTGCAAATCGTGGTCGGCCACCCGTTGTTACAAACAGGGAGTAAAGTGCTGGCTGCCTTTGTACAAGGTCAGTGATTTGGAGAGACATGCGCTGAATACCCATTGACTCCAGTAGATCCAAATTGGGATAGGCACGCATGGTAGTGATAAATCTCCACACGCAGTGCATTACTTCAACTGGCGCATGCGTTAGCAAGTTGATTTTTAACCACAATTATCTTTGTGGTATTTTCTTGCGATTTGGAGCGAATCAGGAGGCGTTAGGATTGATGTCTCTCTCTCTGTGGGCTATCTACAATCTGCTTTCATGATGACGGCTGCAGAACCTTTATCCATGCAATAGCATCTTAGTAATTCAAGGCCGTTCGTTCGATCATCCAAAAGAGCTCTCCATGCTGCCAGCGATTTCTGAGGGGTTGAAAGACGCCCCCCCAGACTGCCGAACTGATGCTCTCAGTGCCTGTGTAGTCACTTGTATCTACATAACATAGGTAATCCCCCCACCGGTTGTATTGAATTGGCTACTATCGGACCGGCAACAGATTTGACATCACTAGTAACAGGCGCTCCTGAGCAGCGCTAACGATGGAATGAGTAAGGCGCAACTCTAGTGAAAAGCAAGACTTTCTAGACGCCAGCTGCTTTAATCCTTTTGTGTTTTTCAAACTTCGATTCGAGCGACAGTCTTCCGTGATCGAATTTCGAAATGGGTATTCCCTCGCACCCGGCGTCGAACGCCATTATATACCTGACCTACGGGGCATTCTTGTGAGTAGAGACGAACAAGAGGGTATGGCCATGGAGCAGTGAGCTAATTTGATGGTAGAATATCGGGATGCTACGTCGCATGGCGTCTACGAAACCAATCCAAGCTCCAGTGGTTGTCTGGCAATCGCACTCAGAAGGGTCAGAAGCCGTCAAGCCTCGCACTCAACTTGCGCAACGGGCACCACACGACCCGATATCGTTAAGCCTAGCTACTGACCATGTACAGGTGGTCCGCTCGCGCTCAATTTCATTGCATCGGGTGAGTGCATCCGTGCACAACAGCGTTACGCTTGAACAGCAGCGGCAGTATCGGCTTCACGAGATCACGAAGCACGTTTTACTGAGAGCGTATTTCCTGGTCAAGCGCAAATCCTTGGTCGGGATCTTGAAATTTCCCAGGTTCGTATATAAGATCTCTCCAAGAGACTGCTTCCCAAGTCGTTAGATTACGCCATTGTGGCATCCAATTTAGCGACATGGGACAGTCTCTCGAGTGGCTACACTGCGGGCGCGGAACCACGGCGGGCGCGGCAAGCTTTCGACATTTTGTCTACAATCTGCCGCCCCGACTTAGGGAAAGCTGAGAAGTACCGTAAGAACTCGATCAAGATAATACTTGCGTGAGGAACGTGCTGCCGCTACTCTCCTATCATTCCCCCTCCACTTTTGAACCAGCTGACCTAGGTTGTTCTGACATGCAGCGCTCGGTTCTGGTATTCTCTTTACCTACCCACAGATCGCCACCATCGCAGGTGTTCAAGGCCTTCTGGTCTATGCTCTGTCTTCGGCGCTACCACTCCTCATCTTTGGCGCATTGGGACCTATTATCAGACGTAAATGCCCAGAGGGGTTCGTTTTGACTGAATGGACCAGGCAGCGATACGGAGCAGCTGCCGGGCTGTTTCTCAGTGCCTGTACCCTAATCACAATGTTCTTGTACATGGTTGCCGAGTTGTCTGCCCTTCAGCAGATCATTACCCTATTGACGGGGCTCAATGGTCTTCCGGTTGTTATCGTGGAATGTGTAATCACGACAATCTACACTTGTAAGACACCTCTGCTTATCCCAGGTAGATTATCTGACATGCTGCAGCGCTAGGAGGCTTCAAGGTTTCTTTCATCACCGATAATATCCAAGGAGTCATGGTTCTCGGCCTTATCGTACTGGGGATCATAGCCGTCGGTGTTGAGACAGACATTGATCGCTCTTTGATCGACCGGTCTGGATATCTCAATGCCAGTCTACTCGGTTGGCAGCTGATCTACATCTTACCGGTTGCTGTCCTGACCAACGACTTTTTCCTTTCTGGTTTTTGGATGCGCACATTCGCTGCAAAGACAGACAAAGACCTCTGGATTGGAGTGTCTCTCGCCAGTGTCGGGGTTCTCATCATCTTGACCCTACTCGGTGTGGCCGGCCTTCTAGCTGCATGGTCAGGAGCCTATACAATAGGCGACCAAGAAAACGGTTCAGTAGCCTTTTTCTTGCTCCTCGAAAAGCTTCCAGCCTGGGTTGTTGGCGTCACGCTCATTATGACCGTCTCACTGTCCACGGCTGCATTTGACTCCTTCCAGTCGGCCATGATCAGCACCGGAAGTAACGACTTGTTTCGCAACAAGCTTAACATTTGGGTTATACGAGCATGCGTTATCGCTCTTATAATCCCTGTTGTTGTAGTTGCACTGCACAGCCCCGATATACTCCGGATCTTCTTGATCAGCGACCTCGTCAGCGCGGCTGTGGTTCCCTGCCTTGTCATAGGATTGTCAGAGAGATTTTACTGGTACCGCGGGTTTGACTTTGTGGTTGGAGGCCTCGGAGGTATCTTCACAATCTTTCTGTTTGGGTTAGTGTATTACGATGGTAACGCCACTATGGCCTCAAAGCTGCTGTTGCTCGAAGGTGGTCTGTATGGTAACGATTGGAGCGCGTTTGGTCAGTCCCCAAAAGCAGTATCATTCGACTCGGCTAACACCCAGGCAGGTGCATTTGTAGCAGCTCCCTTCGGCGGACTTCTATGGGCTTTTGGTGCATGTGGTCTTCGAATTGCCTTCCTTTGGGTGATGGCCAAGGTCCAGGGGCACCGTTTCGATGCGCTTGATCGACCTGTTCCATCTCAGCTTGCACAACCCGGTGCCCTTGACAGCCACGATCATGGAAGCGAGGCTGTTTTGGAACAGACTGTTGAAACGAGCCACAAGGGGAGATTTTTTTAACGTCATGCCTAATGGAGAAGTACCAGACTAAGCTGAGGTTTCTTCAATCAGATATATGAGGTGAAGAAATGAGTCGTACGTAGACGAGGCGGATGTTGGACATGGTGTTGGAAGGAGCATACCAAGTTGGAATTTTGAGAAATAGACGATAATTGATATCGATGCACCTATGTATAAGTTTTCTAAGATGCTGTGAAAGCTCTGGAAGAGAGGTTTCTTGTTACCATCACGCAGAAGGGACGCGCGCGTAATCTCTATCGATAAGTAGGCAGACAAAGTGGGGGCGGGGCTAGGGACTTGCATTCGCAGGGTCCAAGTCAGCTTCAAAAGTTCTATGTATCGAAGATACATAGTGAACACCACTCCAGCGTCCTGCTTTCATCTTGCTTTCTCAATGCAGCTATAACTGGCTGGTCTACAATACGATCTTCAGTCTCACCATTTAAAGCGAAGCCTTCCTCAAAGCCACCGCTATGCAGATGCCAGACATGCCGGTCAATGTTCCCATTGACGACCCCAACGCCGACACAGAATGGTAAATCCACAGCTAACCCACAACTATACCCAGATTTCTAACACCATCCACACAGGAATGACATCCTCCGCAAACACGGCGTCATCCCCGAGAAGCCTCCATCTCCCACGCCCATGATCCAAGAAGCTCTCGAACAAGCCCGCGCCCTCGCCCACGAAAACCGCCTCGAAGGCAAAGACCTCGACGAACTCGCCGAACTGGAAGACGACGAAGACGACGACTTCCTCGAAGTATATCGCCAGAAGCGCATGGCCGAGCTCTCCACCATCACGACAGCCTCCGTCTACAACCAAGTGTACCACATCCAGAAACCCGACTACTCCACCGACGTAACCGAGGCATCGCACAAGGCACACATACTCGTTCTGCTCGTCTCGTCGCAAGGGACAAACACAGAGTCGCGCGTGCTGATTGAAATATGGCGGGAGCTCAGTAAGAAATTCGGCGACGTCAAGTTTTGCCAGATGAGAGCGGATCTGTGCATCGAAGGCTATCCGGACAGGAATACGCCGACGGTGCTGGTGTACAGGGACGGCGACATCAAGAGGCAGCTCGTGACGCTGAGGGAGTTGAATGGGCCGCGGACGGGCGTGCAGGATGTGGAAAAGCTGCTTGTGGAGGTTGGCGCGGTGAAGCTGGGAGATGCGAGGTTGAAGCGTAAGACGGAGGAGACGGATGCGAGGACGAGCGGTATACGGCAGGGTACGACGATGGGAGATGGCGAGGATAGCGATTGGGATTGACGGGGCGCATTTGCCCATATGAGTGGTTATTGGTTGGTTGGGCTGGTGTACATTGCGCTTGCGCTACCCATTGCTCGGAATGTCATGAAAATGGAGGCGAAGGTGCAGAATACGACGGCCGTAGCTTTGTGGCTTCCAGGATGCATACGTAGATTTAGATTCAATCTACCTAACGCCCTCCCCAACCACAAACCTCTCCGCCTCCTCAAACCCCTCCAACGCCTCCCCATATCTCTCCCAGACCCCCTCTCGATACCCCTCGCAAATCCTCTTCACAAACCCTTCCTCATTCCACCTCTGCTCGAGAAAATCCTCAAACGGCTCGTTGTCGCGCGTGCGCAAGACGCCCCACGCCGCCTTGTACGCGGCGCCCAGCGCACAGGCGTTGCCGCCGATTTCGAGCTTGTAGATGCCCTCGGAGCCACCGAGGACGTGGGCGGCGAGCTCGGCGATGGCGGGGTTGACGGCGCCGCCACCGACCAGGTAGATTCGGCGGGGTTGTGGGGGCAGTGGGGCTTGTGGGGAGACGAGGGACTGGGAGCGGAGGCGGAGGGAAAGGAATTGCGATTCGAGGATTGCGCGGGCGTCGTGGTGGGGCGTGCTCCAGGCTTTGTCGTGGTCCGAGTGCGGCTGGCTAGGGGAGATGGGTGTGAGGGTTTTGTTTTGCCAGAGGAAGCGCCATGTTCCTGCTTTGACGTTGGGGACAATCTCTGGGCGGGGGAAGAAGAGGGCCAGGCGCATGGGGTCGGAGGGTGAGTTTTGGCCGAGTGGCGGGGTCCGGAGTGCGGTTTCGTTGAATGTATCCCAGCACAGGGGGCACGTGGAATTGGAGGCTGTATTGATGGCGTCGCGGATGTGTTCGCGAGCTAGACCGCCATTTTTGTAGCACAGCATGAACATATAGAGGCCTGGTGTGGTGGGATGGTTCATGAAATGGTATGCGGGATCCGGCTTGTACTGTGGTGTTGACATGAGGAAAGTAGTCGAGGTTCCTAAGGAGACAATGGCGTCCGAGGCTCGGAGCGGGAGGGCGAGGATGGTTGACGGGTTGTCACCGGTAAACGCTATGATCTTGGTTGAAGCTGGAAAGCCATATCGCTTGGTGAAGTATGGCGAGATGGTTCCGAGGCTCGCTCCGCCGTCCTCTGGCACATCGCCTAGCTTCGACTTGAGGTCTGCAATGCCGTCTCTGCCACCAGCAGTAAGCGCGAGAAGATCTTCATGCCATCTGCGGTTTTTGATATCCCATAGATTCGTACCACAGACGTCGCTGATGTCGATGGGAGCCACGGTGCCTAGGAAGATGGATGCTATGAAGGAAGATACGAGGGATATGCGGGCAGTCGCATTGTATGCTTCAGGATAGTTTTGCTGGAAGCGATGGATTTGAGGTCCACTGAAACGCTGGTATAGCCGTCAGTCTAAAGGATGTCTGTCGTAGCCAAGAATGGGCCATACATGATGAGCACTACTCCCTGTAATCAAAGCCAGCCTATGCGGCCCACCCAGCGCAGCGTCAAAACTCTCACACTGCTTCTGTGTACTCGCGTCCTGCCAGTTGGGACTAAACGGGTGGCTGAACGCACCCATTCTCCCCCCTCCCGGGCATCCTCCTAATTGCTCAAGGAGCGTCTTGCCAGCATCCAAATTTCCGAGTAACGTTTCCGCGTCTTTACTCCAGAATACAGTGCCATGCTGCATCCCAGCACCTGAGATGCCTTGGACTTGAGAGAAGTCGGCGCCTTGGTCCTTCAACTGCTGCAAGACGAGATCGATGGCTTCGAGGAACAGCGCAACAGGCGAGAAGACCTGGCCCTCTTCTGGGTTGGTGAGAACACCCTTTTCGATGCCATAATGTGGCAGGTCAGCGTCGAAGTCGACTTTGGTTTCGTGTATCAACTTGAGATCGGGGCCGACCACGATTCCTACGAGGCCACGTCAGTCGTGGCTGGATATGATGATGGTGGGGCAACTATGGTGGGGTAGTTACATGCACACCTTTCAGTTGCTGTGTGCTCAAGTCGAATCCGAGAAATTGGTCAGCCATGATCGCGATAGGAGAGTGGTGAGGTCAATGGCAAGCCTGAGGGGATGGCAGTTTCAGAAGACATGGGACAAGTACACCGCAAGCGCGTTGCGGATCGTGAGCCTCTTCCACCATTGACAACTACGGCACACTAGGCTGCTTCTAAGCACATGCTAACAGCGATCCCATGTCTGTCGCCTGCGGTACCTGCAGAAGCACTGCGGCGTCATGAGGGCGGGCCATGCGTCCCATGACGCGATCAATTGGTTACAGGTCCAAGGCAGTGTGTTCCATAGAGCTAAGCCCGTAGGCCATGTAAATTCTCGATTATTGTTGTACTCGTGCAAAGATTGTCCGCCAGAAAGCATGTGCATCAGATTGGATTCGCGGCCCAACCTCTGCCCCGTAATCATGCTTGTATGTATCCAAGTCTGGGCACATGGTCACTATCGTCGCTTTACGCTGTCACCTGTGACGTCGCAGTGCGTGAGGTGGTGATCATGATCATGAGCGTCGTGATTGTGCTCGGTCTGTGATGCTGGCGGTGCGGCTTCAGCAACATCGCCAGGGATAAATTCGTCAAGAAAGTCTGGATCCTGCGCCGAATTGACCACGAAGCGCACGCGGACCTTCTTCACGCCCCGAACGTTGGCGCCAACGCGTTCTCGTACGAGGTTCTCGACCACTCGAGTTTGCTCGATGGTCCATGTGCCCGGAACGCCCAGCTCGACGTCCATCAGATAGTTCTGGCCAGCCTTGATTCCTTGGATAGCGCGGACGTTGACCAGCTCAGAGGCAGTGGTGGCACCCGCGAGGGCAATCGTCGCCGCTTTGCGTACCTTTTCTCGCATCTCCTGGTCCACGCCGACGTCAGCCAGCTCCAGCAGCGCACTCTTGGTGTTGCCCCAACCCGCCTGGACCACCATGAGGGAGATGACGAGCCCACCGACCGGGTCTAGCCATTGCGCGTTATTCAGGACGTTCGAGCCAGCGATGAGAAGAAGGGCGACAAAGGCGGTGAGCGAGTCGACGCGGTGGTGGTAGGCGTTGGCAGCGAGGACCGTTGACTTTCTTTCGAGCGCGACTTTGAGGGCTGGAGGCGTGGCGGGTCAGTCAAGACAGGGCCGGGTGGTGGCGGGTTGGGGCTACTCACTCGCTCGGTACAGCCACTCCTTAATGGCGATCGAGCCCGCGGCAAGCCACACGGCGTTGATATTGGGGCCCAGGCTGTCGCCTGCGTGGTGGTGACCGTGGCTGTGAGGGAGGAGCCCCCAGCTGGCGGCGGTCTCGGCGGCGCCCGGGAAGAACTGCTGGCAGAGGGCAATTAGAGCTGCCCAGCCCATCAAGACGCCGCCCGTGAGCAGGATGCCGCTGACGCCCAGCGAGCCCAGACTCTCGACCTTGCCGTAGCCGCTGGGGAAACGAGCCGAGGGTGTCTTCTGCGACCAGCCAACGGTGGCAAGCGTCATGACATCGCTGACGAGGTCGGTAAGGCTGTGGATGGCGTCGGCGACGAGCGCTGTGTTGCGTCAGTCGGCCTCTGCCCCAGCGCGGTGCCGGCCATAACTCACCCTGGCTGTTGAAGACGTAGCCACCGACGCCTTTGCTGACGGCCATGCCCAGGTTGACATACAGGCCGATGCGGGTGATGCGCACACCGGCGTCGTTCTTGTTCTTGGACAGAAGGAAGGTGTTGTCGTGGTGGTGGTGGTGGTGCGAGTGGCCGGCGTGGCTACGCGTCTGTGTAGGCGAGGCCATGGCCAACGGAGCACGTATTCGCCTGGCGTGGGCAGTCGACGCCCAGTTCCAATTGAGCAGCGGCGGGGTGGACGGGCCAGCGGGGTGGTGAGCGCCTGGGGCGGGCGCCAGTGTGCGGAGGACGCGCAGCTGGAGGCCGGCGGCCAAGGCACTGCCGCTATGTGACGCGGGCGGGCCTAGCCATCGAAGCGGGTCAAGGACACGCATGCCATTGCGGCGGGCGCGCAAGAACATCAATCGTCAATCGTGCTGCTGTGGGCAGGCAGAGGCGTCTTCATGTCGGTCGTGAGCTTCCTGCTGCCGTGCTCGCCGCCGGTGGTTCCCGTTCCTGGCTAGTTGCACATGTCTGCGAGACATCCTTGATTCCTTGGCTGCTCCACTTCCATCCACTTCGCCTTCAGCCTTTGCTTCACTAGCCAAGTGGCCGGCGCACTCTCTTCTGCCGCGCTGTATGACTATGCTATACACCTACTTCGA
>Ga0182210_1000147_pt1 | contig 14858 bp, 12 predicted proteins | sample G5R1MG_19_FD_129670 | JGI IMG/M metagenome (GOLD analysis project Ga0182210, IMG submission 129670) | Switchgrass phyllosphere microbial communities from Michigan, USA - G5R1_MAIN_03OCT2016_LD1 MG | ecosystem: Host-associated > Plants > Phyllosphere > Phylloplane/Leaf | place: USA: Michigan... | reverse complement strand
GGAACAAGATGACTTGGAAGCGCCAAAAAAGGAAAAAAAAAAAAAAAGAAAAAAGGGGTGCAAGCCTAAGCAACATGATTTGTATTACACTCGGCAAGACTTTTTCTAACTTTATCCGACACGACATCACGAAAGCTCAGCGACTCCTTGCTATCCGGTGCCTGGTACGTGTACCCGGAACAAGAGCAAGGGTCCTCATACTCCCACTGAAACTGTGATTTTCCAATGTCCTTCATGATCTGCCCGATCCCGGGCACGTTGGACAGCTCCGACAGCACGCACACGGGGAGGTTGAAGAGGCCGGGATAGTCAAAGGCCAGGTCGGACTCGGTGAAGCTGGTGGCGGCGCCGGCGAGCCCGCGGGCGGTCATGGTCTCGGCCTCTTTTTCGGGGAGGGTGTAGTTGAGGCCATACTTTTGGTGGCCCCACAGGGCAGAGCCGAGGATTTCGACGAAGCTGATGTTGTGGCCGTGGTAGTTGAGCGACTGGGTGACGAGGGACTTGGTATCCGGCCCCTCGGACCAGGGCCGCACGAACAGCGCCACGCCCTTGGGTCCGTTGGGGCCCAAACTCATGCCGCACGCGGACGCATGCTTCCACTTTGGATTGTTCACCCAGTGATGGATGCAGTCGTCGTCGGTAAAGCCGATTTCCGTGCCGCCAAAGCGTTTCTTGTCGTCGTAGGGAACAAAGACAATGTAGAAGTCGTTGTTGACGAGGGCCTGACTGATGTACTGCGAAACCATCATCTTCTCATACCATTCGGACACACGCTTCGCATTGCCGGTGGTGGTGAAGGTCTGGTACATGTCATCGCTGACCCAGGCGCCGTTGGCGAAGACGCTGGCCAGATCCGAGGACGCGGCGGCGTTGGTGAAGATGGATTGGAAGCCGTCTTGGACCTGTTTGATATGGTTTTGGGCGCCGATCTTGTAGCCCGAGGCTTGTTTGAACATGGTCTCTTCGGTGCTGGGCTTGGGGATTTTCAAGATGAGACCGATGATGGCCGAGGCCATGAAGCCATGCGTTCCTGCCACGGAAGCCGCGGCGGAGACACTGGCGGCGACCGGCGCCAACACATGGAACTCAAAGAGACCGGTCGCGAGAATGGAAATCACAGAGCTGATGATATTGAGCACACGAGACCATTGGCTGGTTTGCGCGGGATTCCAGTACGTGGCCACGGCGCCGTCGATCCAATCACCCAGGTTGCCCGCTACCGGATTCAGTGCCGTGTAGAGGAAGTTGAGAAAGGTGGCGAAATTGGTGATGCCTTTGGTCATGATGACACCCCGGACCGTGGTTGTGTTTTCGCTGCTGTCTTCACACATGGTCCAGTCGGGTCCGGGGCAGTTGAACTGTGGGCTGGTGATGTCGCAGATGGCATTCTGTACTTTTGTCTTGGGCTCAAAGTCGTTTTGCGCATGGTGTAAGAGTGCCTGGAAGGAGTTGATTCCGCGATCCGAAAGGTAGGTTGGCAGGAAGTCGTTGACCTTGTACGCGTTCCATTGCGTCGTGTCGAAGGCGAAGTTGGCGTTGGTGCAGTTCTGCGCTACCGGCGTGTCGCAGTTGGGGTACCCGCTGATATGGAGTGGGTAGGTCGTGGCGTTGTGAGAGGCCTCCGATGGTGGGCTTTCCAGCAACCCTTGGATGGCCAGGTCCGCCGTCGTCGTATTCGTCACCGTCATGTACCAGCTCCCGTCCGCGCGCTGAGCGAGCGAGGCGGCAGCGGCGTTTGGGCATTCGCTTTTCGAGCAGACGGCGGCCATGCCCGTAAGCCTCGCGCCGTCTCCCGTGGAAAGATTCCACTGGGAACCCAGAGCGCCCCATCCCGATGGGCCGACATGGAGGAAGATGTATCCGAGGGGGGTGGACAAATCACTCTCCCAGTGATAGTGAGACGAGGCACATGGACTGGGTGCAGGGCCGACGGTGATGTTGGCGGCTGTGGTCAAGACGGGCGGCACCATGGCCGTTGCTGACGCAGTAGCCGATGCAGACCTAGGCGCCAACGTGTCAGTTAGCCGCGTGGAAGATGCGTCTGGCGAGAGGCCGCCACTCACGCTGCCGAAGCGCTGCTGTACACATCAGAGCCATGGGGGGAGGAGCGGTTGGCATGGGACGGCCAGGCACGGCGTTGGCTGGCGCTGGCCGTCCGGCCCAGGACAGCGAGTGCGAGCAAACGAGAAGCGATTTTCATCGTGGTCGGGGAGGGAGAGCACTCGGGACCAGCCGCACGGGGTGTCCTCTGTAATAGCAGACGGCTGGGATGGGCAATCGAGTCATGTTCGTGTAGTTATACGGCTCGGCCGTGTGAGTGATTTTGCCCGGGTCGCCCACGTCGTGCACGGAGTCGTTAGAGATAGAAAATATTTGCAACTCTGGATGTTAGTCGTCTGGTCTAGTCAAACAGTGGCCGTTGCGGCCGGATGCTAGCAAGAGAATCCTTCGTGTCCATGGACGTCCCGTCAATCCCTGCGCCCGCTAGCCAAACCGGAGCGTCGACGGTTGTAAAATTGGGGGGGAAACGGGCCCATGGATAAATCGCGCAATTGATATTTTACGCCTATGCTTACGGCATCGTCTTTTCGTACGCACACGGGCGAGGCGGACGCGCCGTCGACGGTCGCGGTGCGGGCGTGGGCCGTCCATGTCGCCCTCTTCGGCGTGCAGTCGCACGCCGGCTCCTCGCTGGCAAAGGCGCCAAAGCACCGCCTCCCACGACTCCCTCTGCCCTCCGCCCCGTCTCGACCTCGAACAACCCCACAATCCCCAATCCCCACCTGTCTCACCGCCATGCGTCTGCTGGGTACTCCGCTCCGTGCGACCCCGCAATCCCACAATCGCCCCCCCCCACAGCCATGGCGAGCGTGCTGTCTCGCCTTCTCCTAGCGCCACCAAAGCCGCCGATTCAATCACCGAGAGGCGTCGCATACGCCCACGCCCTTCTGGCGCCGCCCGTCGGCTGCCAATGAGCACCGCTTCCGGCTTCCTTGCCTGGCGCGTTGCCGTGCCGTGTCCTGCACGCATGCCGTCCGTGGCCAGTGGTCGCGTGACGACAACGGGGCGCGACAACACTGTCCAACAGCCGCTTGTCTGCATCCAATGCCTTGGCCAATATAACCCCAACCCAGCCAAGGCCGCCGCTGCCGTGTTGCCTGGACGGCGACCACGACGACCACGGACGTGTCCCGCCTTCGCGACGCGGTATGGCGTATCGCAGCCCAGCCGCCGCCATGGGGCGTGGTGTTTGGCAGGCGTGCGAGCACGCCATAGGCAGCATGGATGATTGCATGCAGGCAGCGCACGGAAGAGGATCCTGGTCGGCTGGAGGGCAATGGGAGGCCAGGTCGGAATGCAGATCATCGATGCGTCAGCCGCGGGCGGAGAAATGCGCCACAACAGAACCCCCGTCCTTCCTGGATCCCGCCTCACCTACCTAGCCTTCTGACCTCACCACCCCAGTATTCGTCCTGACATCGAACTCCACCCAACGCGCCCTCCCCTCCCGGCTGCCTCGGCCCCCGCTTCCGTCAATACTGCCCGGATTCATCACCGTGCAGCCAAAATACTTAACCACAAACGCCGGAGCCTCCGAGTCCGCCAACAACAGACTAGTCGGCAATGGATAAAGGCTCAGGCAGTGCCCAAAGTCCCAGTGCAACGGACGCACCGAGAGCGGGAAGGGACTGAGATGGGACTGCGAGAGCACGGTACGCGTGATTGCTCGTGCCAGCTGCGTATCGTGGTCCAGTGCCTTGCTGGCTTCCGGTATGCGCGGCAAGGGCAACGGTGCGCCGTCGAGATCCATGGCGTCTTGGACGTCGACGCGGTTGGCTTGGCTCCCAGGCGGAAAAGGCAGGTCGTCTTCCACCTCCGGTTCCGGCTTGGGAAAACGGAGGCTGTTTCTTTGGAGACGTCCCGTCATGTCGTCGCGTAGAATCGCCATTTCCCCCTTCACACCGAACCAACTGAGCCGTGAGGGGTTGCTTGTCCACAACACCTCACCTTCCTTCCCCCGTGCCTTCCCTGCACCCCAGATTTCGCGGTTCGCTTCGGCTACCACTCGCCGTATGCGGTTTGTGAACAGCTGGGGGACCGCTTTTCGGGGCAGCGCGGTTGCGGCGCCGGCGGAAAACGCGCTCGGCCAGGCGTCGTTGTCGCCAGGCACGAAAATGAGCGTCGTGTGAGCGATGAGCTGCTGGAAGTCGGCGAGGACAGATGCCAGCGCGTCGAAGTGCTCTTTGTATTCTATGCTGCCAGCCCCTGGAACACCTGCCAAGCTGGCTTTGGAACTAAAGTTGCCCAGCAAGAGGATTGCATGAGGGTACACGGGTCGCGGGTCGGTTGGATCGGGGGTGTAGGTCCGGAGCAGTGTCCTCAACGCTGAAAGCGTTGAAGGTACGTCGAGATGTAGGTCCGATGCCATGATAACGTGATGCGGCCTTTCATCATCAAGCAGCTTCGACGCAATCTTGTTCATGCGCAACCCGGTTGCTCGTTGTGAGCCAAGTCCGAGAAAGTCAGTCCAACCAAATGCAGGCCCCGCAAGACGGTTGTTGTCTCCGTCTTCCGTGCCACCTAGCGTCGCCGTCCGCCTCTCGCATGGCGGATGACCCATGGAGAAGCCGAGGAATTTGCCTCCAACGGTGCCCCCGATGCCGCCGCTTCCACCAAGAGTAGACCCTGTACCGGCATCCTCTTCGTAGCTTCCCTCCACGAGCACAATCATCCCGGGAGCAAAGTAGGCGCCCTTCTCGGGGATCGGTCTTGTATGTTGAATGTCTAGACTGATTGTGCCAGTAAGATCCGACAAGGAGAGCTGGCCCGTGACCGACACTGTGAGCATGCCCAGAAGGAGATGTGTGCTTCCGCTTCGGCCAAGGAGATTGGCAATAGGGGTGATTGTGTTTGTCTGCGATGTCGCAACCGACCCAGTCCGACGTAACGCTGCTGAACTGGCCGTGGAGAATGTAGGTGCTTGGAAAGTTTCATTGCGAAGTATGCGTTGATGTACAATATGGTATCGCTGACGGAAGAGTTCAGTCTTGTGTGAGGGATCCGGGAAGAGGGATGGTTTGGAGATTGATCTAGGTGTATAAGCACCTGTCAGGCGCTTCAAAGACATGCAGAGGACGTACCTTTCAAAGTGCTTTTGTGTGAAGTTGTAGACCAACTTTGGTTGCTCAAAAGCTCCAATCACCTTCATCCATTCTCTTATGTCCTTTAATAGATCCTCTTCTTCGTCCTTGTCTTCTACTTCCACACTTGACATCCCCAAACTTGTGTTGTTGTCAAGAGCCGGCCGAGACACGAGGCCAGGCATCTCCGGACCAAAGTTGAAGCTGTTTTGCCGGCTCATACCCGAGCCCTGTACCACCCTCCCTCCCACCATGGAGCCTTCCAACGTCTTCAGTATGCCTTTAAGCGTCTCATTGTCGCCTTCTACGATTAACTGGCCCCCGCACTTCTTCCAGCTCTTGGCTATTTCCTCCAAGACCTTCTCGGCTAGCCCCTCCTCCCGCCATCCAGAACCGCAGTGCTTTCCGATGAAGGTCGCAAATGCTTGCAGGGCAGAGGATGTGATCGTTAGGTTGTACTTCTTGGTAAATGTACGGAAAGCAAGTGGCCTTAGTGTCGCTGGGGGAAGCAATATAGGGAGAACGGTGGACTTGGAAGTTGGTTTGAGTGCCGACGGAACGCGGATGGGTGCCGTTCTACGGGGGTTGATGGGATGAACCGGCGTGCCAAATGCAGGGGAGGAGGAGGGAATAAGATTCTCTGGGACCTGGGGAGGATTTTCTGGCCGTCTTGATGTTGCCATAATGAGTAGATGTGAGTTTTACTGGATGCTGAGTGAGCCTGGCATGTGCATGCACTTAACGGCGCGTCGACGCGGTACGCGATATCACGATGGTCCGAGCGCCGCCGCTACTTGTACTTTTCCAAGGTGTTGTCGCACCGCTTCAACTACAACTCAGCGATAAATGCAGCCTTGGACAGGTTCAATACCGCAACGCCTATAAAGATACCCCATTCGAAAATCTACGAGAGAAACCCGCTCAGCATGGCTGAACCGAACCCCCAGCCGCTCACAGCTCTTGACGAGACCGAAGAGATTCCAAGAACAAAAGAGAAGCTTGACGAACTATCAAAGGCTGCCTCTATTCACTACTCGACCAAAAACTTCGCAGCTGCGGCAGAAAATTACGCAGACGCTGTCGAAATCCAGGCCGAGCTCCATGGCGAAATGGCACCCCAGAACGCCGAGCTGCTCTTTTACTATGGGCGTGCGCTATACAAGGTAGCTGTCGCCAAGAGCGATGTGTTGGGCAACAAGGTTGTACAAGAAGACAAGAAGAAGCCAAAGTCGAAGAAAGCCGAGAACGGAGAGAATGGAGTAGGGCCGGGCGCGGCCAAAGCCGAACAAAAAGAAGAGTCAGTAGAGACCAAGCCATATTTCCATCTTCAAGGAGACGAGAACTGGATCGACTCAGACGAAGAAGACATGGATGAGCCAGAAGGCGAGCAAGAGGAAGAGGAGGACGACTTTGGCAATGCGTACGAGGTCTTTGAGCTGTCGCGCGTGCTCTACTCAAGACAGCTAGAAGCGCTGCCAGAGAATGATGCATCAGACAAGGGCAAAGGCAAAGCGGAGCTCAGCCCTCAAGCGCGCAAGCTCAAAGAGCGCATAGCAGATTGTCACGGCTTCCTCGTTGAAATCTCTTTGGAGAACGAGCGCTTTCACGATGCCATCTCCGACGCACGAGCTTCGCTTGCGCTACAAGAAGAGCTACACCCGTTTCACCATGAGAACGTAACAGAAGCCCATTACTCCCTTTCGTTAGCCCTCGAGTTCGCATCCGTCTCGAAGGTACGCGAGGATCAAACTGGGCGGCCGAGCGAAGATGCAAACGCTGCACCACAAGCCGAGGATGACAAGGATGGTGTCGACTGGGAGCTACGCAAGGAAGCCGCCGAGGAAACCAACCGCGCCGTTGCGAGCCTGGAGGCGCGCTTGCACAAGGAAGAAATGGCGCTATCCTCCAACACCCTCACGCCCGAACAAAAGAAGGAAAAGCAAGCCATCATCGAGGACAAGAAGAGCATGCTGGAGGACCTCAAGGCCCGTCACACTGACCTGCAGTCAGATCCAACCCAACAGGATTTCGACAGCATTGATCCCTCGGTTATGCAAGGTCTTCTTGGCGGTTTGCTCGGTGCCGATGCAGCCACGCAAAAGGCCAAGCTTGCAGAGGCGGCCATGTCGGCCAACGATGTCACGGGACTAGTCAAGGCGAAGAAGAAAGAAAAGGCACCAGTACCAACAACGGCTTCAGCGTCAACAACTACAGGCAACAGCAAGAGGAAATTGGAGGTCGATGGCAGTGATGCGAAGGAGAAGAGAGCGAAAACGGAAGAGCCGCTATAGACGCGAGCCGATACCTGACGAGTCTTGATTCGGGCGTTGATCGCTGGGCGATTCATCATGAGGGCAGCGCTAGGTTGGTTATGATGACCATGTGACGAGAACCATGAAATATCCCATATGTGTGGTTTCATAGAATAGCTATCCTTGGACGGCATCAACGGAAACACGACTTTCTCCTAGGACAACCCTTTTGAATCCACACTGCCTCGTGGGCAAGCGTACATCTTGGAAGATGGAAGCCAGCGACGAAGAAGCAAATAGAGTACCAGGACGAGAATGGCGTGCTTGCACGGCGAGCCGTACTACGCGGCGGGCACTGTGCCATCACGGCTAGAACAGTGTATTCTACCATGCTCGATGTGCTCCTAGCGTGACATGCAGAATCACTTTCGTACAGCAACCCTCTCCATCCACTCTCTCAGCAATGCCATTCTACAAAATAAAGGCCAAGCAGGGCTATCCACGGCCCAAGAGACGAACGAGGCCAACTTCTCACGTCCTCTCCGCAACCGTACCAGTTCTCGTACCCCTCGGTTTCGCTAACCCCATCTGATCCTCCAAATCCAGTAGCGAAAACGTCGGCCTGCGATACGTATACCCCACAAACGCACCCTTCTTCCGCAGCTCCAACACCGCCCGCCCCACCTGCGGATCCCGTAGCAACTTGTCGCGCGGCCTCTTCTTCTCTTTCTTGCGGTACCTGATCTTCTGGAGACCCTTGTAGGCTTGCTCGCACGCAGTGTGGTTTTTCGTGATATTGTGCTCCGCTGTAGGGGTTGGCACATCGTCGCCTAGAAGGCCTGGGACACAGGGCGCGGGGGCGCCGTCCAAGTCTGCGACTTCGTAGCTTGATGAGTCGAGGTGGTCAGATGCGCTCATGATCTCGGCCTCGTCATCAAAGTACATGGTGATTGGTTGGCCGTCGTGGATCCGCGGAACGAGAGGGGATCGTGTCATGTGTAGGGTCGACCATTGGATATTGCGGAAGAAGGGGTGAGCTTTGATGTCTTCGGCGTCGTTTGGGAAGACAATGTGGCCGGTGTTGTGGAGATTGCGGGTGCGGCGGGCGCCGACCGCTTTATCGCGGAGGATCCAGTCATTTTCGCGGTACCGTTTGGATGAGAGCCGGTCTGGTCTATCTTCCAGGAGTCGCAAGATCAGATCCATGGCATTCCGAGTGACAGACATAAGTGGCACGCGATCAACATTAGGCCGAGCATATCGCTGGTGTGAGGGGAAACGAAGCCAGCGCCGATGATCCTGTCTCATATTAGCAGTAATATTCACACTATACTCGAGTCACGCACAAGTATGCGGGCCTTGGTTGCTTGACGCGTGTTTGTGTCTTGATGATTGTCGCAGAAAAACGGGGTACAGCCATAGAGACACTGAGTGAATGTTAGATGTACATGAAACTGGAACAAGCGAAAAGTGGGAACTTACCTCGTAAAGTATTATACCAATACTCCACCAATCACATCGGCCATCATAATTCTCCCCGCGAATAACCTCCGGTGCCATATATTGACTCGTTCCTACCACGCTCTTGGCAAATTGGCGTCGCTGCGTGCGATTCAGCCAGTCAATAATCGGCCCATTGGCGGCATTCTGCTTCGCCTCGTTATGACCACGCCCGTACTCTGCACCGCTGATTAAGTCCAAGGTGTGTCGGGCATCCTGGTGTTCTTTCTCCTCCTTGATGTCTTGTGCGTCACCCTGGACCTTCAAGTCCAAATAACGAAGTAAGCCATACCGCTGCTCGTTGTAGTACGCCTGGTTGTGGGTCCAGTGCCCGTCAAATGCAAGGCCGAAGTCGGAGATCTTAAGGTGACCAGACGCTGTGATGAGAAAATTGTCGGGCTTGACGTCGCGATGAATCCAATTCATTCTGTGGGCCTCTTCGATGCAAAGTATCATCTCGGCGAGGTACCACTTGGCAACGCTTTCATCAAGCACGTCCTCTCGAAGTAGTAGGCCTAGAAAGTCGCCGCCTACCATGTACTCCATCACCAAGTAGAGATTGTTGTTATCCTGAAATGCGGACACCAGTGGTACGACCCACCTCGAGTTCTCCGATGCGACGAGAAAGTCTCTTTCGGCTCGTAGATGACCTTCTTGACTATTGCGAAGCATGTCTGACTTTCTGATGACCTTCATGGCAAAAAGTTGTTTTCCCTTTTGTCTCGATGGCGATGACTGCGTTTCCGTAGCGTCTGTCTCCACGACGCATGCGAGATGACGGTTGTTACCCCTCAGATCGCCACTGTGCTCGCTCTTCTCCCGCACGAGACGAACGACACCGAAACTACCCTTTCCCAAGATACGCACGATATCGTAATTTGAGACATGGACACCCTTCATTTTTTTCCTGGCCAAAGTATTCGACTTCAAGACACGCGTCTGGCGAAGATGATAGGTCTCGGCGAGGTACTACTCTCGTCTTTTCTGAAGACGTTGCTCGTTTGCTATAGCCATGGCGAAGAGTTTGCGCTCCATATGACGAAGACGAATGGATCGTGCGGATACTTTGGGTGCTAAGAGTTGATCGAAGTGCGATTCGAAGAATATCTTTGCTGCTGCTGCATTTTCGGTCGTAGCAACGGAAGGCTTGCAAAGAAGCGGTGCGTCTTGACGGGGAAAAACAAGGAACCGAGAGGGCATCTGATTAGTTCTGAATTCGTGTGTGGGAGGGGAGCCTCCTGTTGAGATCTTTCGAACGATCTTCTGCGCACGCTGCGTAGTTTCGGCCGACATGGGTCCAGTAGAGGATACGAAGGAAGTTGGTGCAGTGGATTGACTCAACAGTGCGTTGCTGGTACTTATGAAGCTCGATGGCTGAGAGGATATGTCCGTCATTGCGGGTGGCAGCAATGTTGTCGTGAATTGCTGTCCAGGATGTTGTTCATGACCCGCTATCTGAACGGTGGGCCGTGAGTTCAATTTAGGTCGATGAATGACAGTTTCATTGTGAAGGAGAGCTGAAGAAAACTTTGAACTCCATTGCTGAGAGAGACCTGGCGTCGATCTGCTGGTGTGAAGGACAGAGAGATAGGAAGGGCGTTCAGTGAGCAGTGGCTCAGATTCGCCGTCGAATGCCGTTGGTTTCGTGAATGGCAGTAGGAATGAGTTTCGTCGTTCTAGGTTGGGAGTGGGCAGCGTTATAGGATGATCGGGGCTACTAGATATTGGCAAAGAGTGCTTCACATAGGTGTTTTTATTGTCTGCACGGCGAGTACTGTCAGATGCGGTGGATGTTGCGCCCCCGCCCGAGGATGTCGCTGGTTCGACGCTCGTTGTTGAGCCTAGATGTCGTATTAGTTGAGGGTATGTCTGCGTACGCTTGGGGTTCCACCAAACACACTTTTCCCGTTGCGAAACATGGACAAGATTCTGATGCTCCCTCGGCGCAAGTTGGTCAGAGTTCGACTTGCTGGAGTGCCATCACGACCTCGAGATAACTTGGCAGGGCCAATACGATCTGCGGAACGCTCGACAACGCGTATTTTCCCCTTGTCCCGGGAAGTCAACTGTGGGTTGTGCGCGTCCTTTCTCTTCCGTGCCGCCACGAGAGACATCATGTCCAAGACCGATAGAAGCTCGCTGAACTGGGAGACCACGGAGAGGATAAGAATATGCGCAGACCATTCCGGACCGAGCAGCGTCGGTGATGAAAGGCCTGCGTCGAGCTCACGGCTTGCGTATGTTATTGCCTGGAGATGTTTGTGGAAGGGTGCATGAACAGCAGCCGCAAAAGCAGGACCAAGTAAGTGAGCGCCTTCTTGTGTCGCGCGAGAGCAGGTCCAACCCCCTCATGATGGGACGCGACGACGAAAGTCGGGATGCATGGAAACCTGGCGCTCTGGCCGAATATCGGTACCGGTACGGCAAGTTGCATCCCTGGATTTGAAGATACCGCGTGATCCGGTCTTTCACCAATGGCATGGCGAGGCGTCGATGGCGGGAGACAACGGAAAACCACGGCGACACATCTTGTCTCTTCTTCCACACCTGGAACCCGCCTTGCCTATGCTGTACGTACCTCGTACACCTCGGAGGTGTACGGTTGCGGATTCACCCTCTTGTCGACCAACGCTCAGGTGCATGAACAAGCCCCGCTTCTTTGGCTGAGGGGTTCGTTATCGCTTAACTACCCAACTACCTACCGAGTTGCCTACCCGTCGCGCGACCTCATAGCCTGGTAAGCTTCACGTCACCTCCTCCTCCACAGCATCGCCGTTGGGAGGGGGGCTGGGGTATCCCCCACGGCCTCTGGGTCTCCGCAGTAAGCAAAGGTCTTCTTGCATTTCTGGAGTCCCAATCCGACTACAAGATGCCTACGACACCAGCGACGCCGTTCCCCCTCTACCTCCTGTCCAGCAATCCGTTCCGGCGACGCCGAAGTTCTGCTCACTCAAACGGCACCACTTCGACGAGCTCATCGTCACCGCCACAGCCGACGTCGTTCCTCTCCAATGACCCGACCTCTCATCTCCACTGTTCCCAATGCCTCTCTGATCTCGTACCCATATCAACAATCATTAGTAAAGGCTTCACGGGTCGGCATGGAAAGGCCTATCTTGTCGCACCTCCATCTTCAGCCAGTGTTTTGCGTGGTGGTAGAAGCCCGATTAAATGGACCAAAGACGACCTACCAAATACGATTACCCACAGCGCTGTACCAAGGCAGCTCGTGACTGGCGCGCATACCGTCTCTGATGTCAGTTGCCGTAGCTGCGGCTGTATCGTGGGCTGGAAATATGTCGATGCTGTGGAAGAGGCCCAAAAGTACAAGATTGGCAAGTTCATCCTGGAGACGAAGAGAGTAGTTAAGAGTGCGGGTTGGGAAAACACGGGTATCAACGACGCTGAGAACATAAAAGAGGGGCACGAGGACATTGAATTCGACTCACAGGACGAGAACGAATGCGAGGACTTATTCAGCGGTATTTGGACTCCCCAGTTGGCCAAGAGCAGACGCAAGAGTCGCTTCTTCAGTCGCACCGGATGACCACATAGAACGAGAAGTATCGGTGCGTATCTTCAACCCTTCATGACGTTATGAGAATGGATTACGGCAGATACCCCTCCCTATGTCTTGCAAGTTATTGCACATGTTTTCTGATTTTCAATCATCTTGACCGTCTGGATGCCCGTTCGGCTATCAGCGACGTTTGCAGTGTTATACCTTATCTAAAATAGTAACTTAGTTTAATTCCTACCTTTTACAATTTCAATCTGTCCGCTTATCATAGAAGTAAGGCTGTTTAGTCGTTCAAGAGATTCTCTCAAAGATTCGTCCCCAACATAAGAAGTGGGTTCACTATTCGCTGTGACGAGTGGGCACGATTTGGAAAACCGACGCTATTTTGCCGGCATGGGAGATGATGTGGGGATGCAGTCACAAAAGATACGCAAGTTGTTTAGACTGGGGTAGTGGAAGCTATAGACGAGTTGTGATCATGTATAGTGAGTGTAGTAAGGGGGTAAGTAACCCGATGCATCACGGCATGCCACGTGACCAGAGCGATGGTTAACCGAAACACCAGAAATTCCGGTTGTTAACACCATCACCTTTGAACGTACCCACGATGAGATGAGGAAAGCTATGCAATCTCGAGCAATGGATAGAAGCTACAAGGTGCGTTGTGATAGGTTGCATGTAATTTAGCTGCTTCTCCACGCCTAGTTAACGTCAACATAATCTAGGATGCGGTCAAGATGCTCCAAAGTCGACGGCGTCCGGAACGACCTAGTGCAGAGCCGGCAAGCAATCTACCAAGCTTGAGCCGAATTCCCACTGCGAAAGGAAAGCCCAATCTCAAGGGTGTCCCAAGCATACTTGGAATGAAAGAATGGCTTCAACGGATAGGCCACTCTGTATGTGTTGTCAAAGAATCTCCAGGAATCTGCTGAAAGAGAGAAGACAGCCGAGGTTGATCGCCTCAACATTATTCATGTCGCAGGCACAAAGGGGAAAGGGAGCACATGCGCGTTTATGGAATCCTTTCTCCGAGCCGTTGGGCAAAGGACCGGTTTCCCGCGGAAGACAGGCCTTTACACCTCACCACACTTGATCTTCCCCGAAGAGAGGATCCGCATCAACTTTCGGCCCCTTCCGCGAGATCTCTTTGCCAAGTACTTTTTCGAAGTATGGGATGCTTTAGCCAATGATAGCAGTTGCTCGCAGCATGTGCCTCGGTATCTTCAGCTCATGTCTCTTGTATCCTTCCATGCTTTCATCAAAGAGGGCGTAGATGCGGCCATTTTCGAGACCCACCATGGCGGGGAATACGACGCCACCAATGTCATCGAGCATCCTATCGCCACGGTAATCACCACGCTTGGAATGGACCATGTTAAGCAGCTGGGCCCCTCGATCGAGAACATTGCCTGGCACAAATCAGGGATATTCAAGGCCAATTCCCATGCATTCTCACCGCCTCAAGAGCCTTCCGCCACTGGGGTTCTTCGCAGTCGCGCGGTAGAGACGGGCGTCAGCCTCCAATTTGTCGGCAATGACCCATCTCTTCCTGCCGACGCTCTTCAGTTGAGACCCGATGTCCAACGAACAAATTGTTCTGTTGCACTTGTTGCCGTCCGCCACTTCTTGGAAAAGAAGGGCAGCCAAGATGCCGAGATTTTGTCGTCCTTGGACATACAACAGGCCATCAATCAGTTCTCTTGGCCCGGACGATTCCAGCTGATCCGCGAAGGAGCACTGGATTGGTTTCTGGACGGCGCGCACAACGTGATGAGCGTCAGCAAAGCCGCGGAATGGTTCATCGATAGCGCACAGGGACAAAGGTACCTCGCCCCTACGCCCGCTCTGGCCAGGCATTGACTCTTGCAGGGCTCCTCCTGAACGAACCTTGATCTTCAGCCAGATCTCGCAGGCAAGGGACAGCGCAGCCGTGCTCGAGCAACTAGCCCGCGCCCTAAGCGCCCTTCGAATCCACCATGTCGTTTTCACAACCTACGACGCCAACCAGGACTTTGATTCTGCACCAGGCAAGCAAAGACCACCCTCATTTTTCTAGATATTAAAAAAAAAAAGTGCCCACTGCTAACGACAACCCAGGCGTGATAGCCAACTTGGACGATGCATCGCACCAGGCCTTCATCGCGATATGGACGAGATTCCACAAGCAGTCTCACGTCCTCTACGAGCCAAGTATCCACAGCGCCCTGGACACGGTGAGGCGACTCGGCAAGGAAGCGGGGGGCATGCAGACGCTCATCACGGGGAGCCAACATCTCGTCGGCGGTGCACTCTACGCGCTGCAGGGGCGCGGCTCGTCGGGGGCACAGCTATGCTGAACGGGCTGGCTGTACATGACGTGTTGATGGACAAGTCGTCACGGGATTCAAACGCACGCTCTTGCGCCTGCTCCGTGACGGATGGAGCAAGGCGCGGTTCGGCGGGATG
>Ga0182210_1000146_pt1 | contig 14876 bp, 13 predicted proteins | sample G5R1MG_19_FD_129670 | JGI IMG/M metagenome (GOLD analysis project Ga0182210, IMG submission 129670) | Switchgrass phyllosphere microbial communities from Michigan, USA - G5R1_MAIN_03OCT2016_LD1 MG | ecosystem: Host-associated > Plants > Phyllosphere > Phylloplane/Leaf | place: USA: Michigan... | reverse complement strand
TAAGTACTATGAAGACTGTTTCAAGGTCTACGAGCGTGGACTTGACCTCTTCAGCTATCCAGTCGCCTTTGAGATTTGGAATCTCTATCTCACTAAGGCGGTCGACAGGAAGATTGGCATGGAACGGCTGCGAGACCTGTTTGAGCAAGCCGTTGAGGACTGTCCGCCAAAATTTGCAAAAGTGTTGTATCTCATGTACGGCGCATTGGAGGAAGACCGGGGGCTCGCACGCCATGCTATGCGCATCTATGAGCGTGCCACACGTGCCGTTGCCGATGAAGACCGACTCGAAATGTTCAACTTCTACATCACAAAATCTGCCTCCAATTTTGGCCTCACCTCGACACGACCCATTTACGAGCGCGCCATTGCAGCACTGCCCGACGCCGAGGCCAAGGAAATGTGTCTCAAGTTCGCCGAGATGGAGCGACGACTCGGCGAAATCGATCGCGCGCGATCCATATACGGCCATGCCAGCCAGTTCTGCGATCCTAGGACAAGCCCCGAATTTTGGAAAAAGTGGGAGTCATTTGAAGTACAACACGGCAACGAGGACACGTACAAGGAGATGCTTCGCATCAAGCGGAGTGTCCAGGCTCAGTACAAGTATGTGTTTCTTCCGGCTTTTTTTATTTTCATTATGTGTGCTGGAATGCAATCCTAACCTACCACCAGTACCGATGTCAACTTCATTGCCTCGCAAGCCATTGCACGCGGCCAAGCCAACGGCACTAACGAACACACCGAGGCCCCCAGCGAAGACGCAATGGCTGCTCTTGAACGCCAAGCACGTGCTCCCGCTGGCTTTGTCGCCGCCAGCACCATCCTGGCCGGGAATATCAAGCCCACCGACGAAGTACCGGCAGCGAATCCCGATGCGATTAATCTTGATGATGACCTATGAATTTTCTTTTCACCAATAGGACAACTATGGAAATAACCACGCAGAACAGAATCGAAAAACAAATGAATATACTACTGGCTTCCGTGTTAAGATGCAAAGAAGGGTCAGGGGGAAAATCTACAAGCGAGATTTCCAACATGTCGTGGTTGCAGTTGCGACTGCCTTGTGTACCGTGTGTTTTCTTATGTTCAGCATTCCTGTGCCTTTTTGCATGTGGTGTTTCCCATCCCAACTCTGCATTTGCTGCATTTTTTCTCCTACCGGCGTTATACCAGGGGCTTCTATAGGCTCCGCGCGTGTTTCTTATTGTCCTTGTTTCTTGTGCGTGTTTTTGTGCTGGGGGGTTAGGATAGGGGTGAAAGGCATGGAGGTGAATGTATGCATGCAGGTTGAATGCATGATAAAACAGACAATGGGAGCAACAAAACACTCGGTAAAATCAACGCCAGACATACACACATGAAACTCAGCCCTCATTATTGTTTAACCCTGACCTTGCTATCCCATGTACACATACTGAGACAGAGAAATACGAAGTTGATGTAAACCAGAGGGAATAAGCGAATATATTTTCCAAGAAATAAAGGGGGTCTTCGGGATGGGATGGATAAATAGGGTAGATGGTCACTTTCCTGCTATTTACCGGAGAAGGAAAAGGTTGAGGAGATTCAAGGACGACATTTTGGTTGTTATGCATTGTAGTTGGTATAGATATCTAGGTAGATATCAGGTAGTAACTATGGTGGGCCTAGGCTAGTATTTTTCTGGATTGATGCCTATGTTCTTTGTTGCTCTTCATGATGTTGGTTGGGAGTTCTCGATCGGTTAGTTACATCGGCATTCCCGTATTGTTGTTTTTGTGGGTATTTTCGGGGGTGGGGGGCAGAGAGGAAAGAATTGCGGGGCGGATTTTGGTTTTCTGGTTGTAATGACTAAGATCGTAGGGGAGACAGGAAGGTTATCAAGGTAGCAGGGCAGCCTGTTACATTTTCTTTGTTCGGGGTCCCAGTCGCATAGCTCTGGGTAAATGGAAGACGACGGGTGTTACCTGTCCGCGATCATCTTGCACTTAGGTTGCATGTTGTTTGTGTGATGGAGGGATAATATTATGAGTTTTCCTTTTGTTCGTCTTGTTGTGATACTGCGTGCGTAGAAGCTGGCATTGTCTGTCGCCGCATGCAAAGGTTGTTTGTTCATCGACGGAACGGGATAAGAAGATGTAATGCCGTATATATACTTGAGTCAAATTTTTCGGAAGTTCAATGTGCGTGTGTATGTTACCTGGCTACTATTATTATCACTACCTCAGTACATGCTGTCATACCATTGCTTACAAGCATAAAGTTTAACCCAGTTTCAATTTCTATTCATATTTCACGTCACGCTGCATTCTACGCAGAAACAGGATATGAAGCAGTTACCACACTACGGGAAACGCTTTTGGCCGCTGTTACCGTGTCCAGTGAGTTTTACCATCAGATCTGTTACCTTGTTATATAGATAGGGTGGTAGTTAGTGGTGCGGATAGAAGGGGGTGCTGATGAGTGTGTAGATGCCGAGACCACTGCCGCCGTCGTAGATTTGGCATATGGGATCAGTCGGGATGGAATGGTGCCGGTTAGATTGGGTTGGAATAATTTTGAGGTGTAGGGTTTCCAACTTTTACAGCCGTTTTGTATTGAAATTTCGGACGCAGAGGGTACATATTGTTATATGGATCGACACATTCATGCTCTACTTGACAACCTCCCAGGCGACTGCGAGGACACCAACCACCATGCTTTAATAATCTTCCCTACCTCCTTGGCGTTTTGAAGCTTTTTAGGCGTGGTTTTGGTATCATATTAGTGAGCTCTACATTTGTTCTAGAGATTAGCTGTATATAAATCATAGTTTTACCTGCAAGATGCTATTTCATATTTAGCATAAATTCCGGGGTAAAAGAACCAAGGGGTGCGAAATACCTAGACGCCGTACACGCGAAGGCGATAGCACACTATCCAGCAGCTCAAGCAGCACGAGGCCCGCACCCCAAGCAGCACCAACACCCAGACAATCTCCCACGACGTCATGGTGCTCTTCAGCGGTGCAGCACACCACTGAGTCAATCCGAAATTCTACACCGAGACCAAGCCCGCGACAGGCAAGGTAGTGCCCACGTGAAACTACAGCGCCGTGCAAGTCTACGGGCGCGCCACTGTCTTCACGACGGCAGCGATGGTGTTACGCAAGCATTTCTAGATAGCCAAGCGCGCAACTTATCGGAAATGGCGAAGGTTGGCGTTATGGGGTACGGGGCTGAGGCGTGGAACGTGGATGATGCGCCGCGGCGCTATGTGGAGGTGCTCAAGAAGGCGATCGTGGGGGTGAGCATTGAGATTACGGAGATTAGGTGCAAGCACAAGATGAGTCAGGTGATGAGCGTGGGGGATCAGCGGGGTGTGGTGGCGGGTTTGAGTCGCTGGGGACGGAGCTGGGGGATGTGATGGCTAAGACTGTGAGGGAGAAGGGGAAGGTGATGAGTGAGGGGGAGTAATTCTGCGATGGATTATTTAACAAGACTGGACCTTTTTTGCAGAGTTTTCTATAGTAAAGCGGCTTGAGAGGCGAACATGGCTTGAGGTTAGCGTACGATAATTGCATGCATTTCCCGACCTACCTACAACGAAGATGCTATAGAAGATTACAGAAAAAGTATTTGTAGTATATGTAACCTCAGGGTACTGCGGCTTGCATGCTTTGTTGACTCCAAACTCGTCAAGATTTGAGAATGGGATAAGCCGAGTTCTAAATGGGTATAAATAGCGGTATTTATTGCGTTATCAGATCGAGTATCAAAAGGTTTCCTGTCCCAACTGTACATATGCATTCTGAACTGTAACACGAACAAACCCAACACAGCTGTGTCACTGTAAGATCTTAACGAACCGGCATTTGAAGAGTCTAAGCCATACCAATTAGAAGAAGATTAGGCTTATTGATACTCGTACCACGATTCCTCATCATACGTGAAGCTTGGTGGCATTCCCATGCCATTGACCCCATTTACATTACCATCAACAGTGGTACTGGGGTAACTGGTCTGCATATTGCCGCGAACAGGCCTGCCGCCGTCCACCTCGATCGGGTTAGTCGCCAGAGGGTACCCAGTCGCTGCGGACGTGGTGCTTGCAAACCATGATGCAATGTCATCAATGCTCTGGGGATTCCAGTTCTCGAATCCAGATGCTAGTTGCGTTTGATCGCGATAGATCCAGTCCTGACCCTCTCGAAGCACCTGGTCTACCCCGCCGAACAGCTGACTAGGCGAATTACCTGCAATCATGGCTCCATCGATTGACCGTCGACCCTGCGTGGAAGCAGGTGTCGCTGGGTTCAAAAAATAAATTTGTGGTGTCGCAGGATGGTGCTGAGTACTTTGGCAAGAGAGTGCGTTGCCATCGGTAGGCGGCAAATAATAGGCATTGAACGAGCGCGTCAAAGGGCCAGTGTTTACGGAGTTACTGTTCTTTATGCTTGATCGACTGGGAAATTGTGGAGGTGCCATATTGGCCAAATCCATGGCAAATGGCTCAAGGGGAGGCGAAATTTGACTTATAGGAGACGCCTGGTGTTTTGGGGTCGGCGTAGTTGCACTGCGGATGACTTTGGGAGTAGTGATCTCGTTCCATGGGCCAAATTTTTGATCGGTTCGAAGTAATACCGTGGCTGCTTCTCCAGGGAGCTCAACTTTCCAGCGTTTTGTCAAGATGCTCAAAATCCTCAAGGATCGTCTTGCACAAAGCCACCCTTCCGCAATCTCTTCCAAATGTTTCACACCATGTATAATGTCGCGCTTTGCATTCTTATCGGGGAGATTCAGAAGGTGTATGGTACATGCTGAGTGCGCAATGTATACACAGATATTGCAAATCTGCCGAAGACCGTGCGAGCGTTTGTACAGTCGAAGTAGCTTTGAGATCATAGCGGCCGCTTGGGTACAGAGCCTTCGAGGTGAGACGTTCGACGGCAGTGGCGAGTTGTTTGGATGGTATTTAAGAAATGGCCGGAACAAGTGGATATATAGTAGTTGAAAGAACATGCTGTCATCCTGTTAGTAGTAAATATTTGACTTGATTTCCAAACTTACTGCATAACAAGCATGTGCGGTAAACCGCCCTCCTTAGGCTCCAACTCCTTTGGCAACTCCCTTCGCCATGTCTCTAACCGCACGTGTATTTCACTCAGCTTTTTCAGCTCAGCCTGCTTGCCCTTGGCCTTACCGATATCCGTCGGGTTGTAAAAGAAGTTCATCAAGTCGCTCGAAATCTCGCAAAGCTTTGAAATTTGAAGTGCAATGGCTCTTGTCCGACTTGGCTGAGAATTTGCGTCGCTGAGACCAGAATCGGTGACGGCACTCCAGGTCTCCGCATCCTCACTTGGAAAGACTTCAAACTTCGGGACGGTGAGTATTGTATTTGGTAGCTGTGGCATGCGTCCAAGATAGTTGCTCCAGCACTTGTCGAATAAGAAACAGCCCCAGAATGTGATTCGCCGGGCATCCTCTTCCTTCTCATCGATTGCGTCTTTGCTATGCATCCCGAGGTTGAGGCCGAGATCGCAAGCCATCCGAAAAGACATGCCACTGTATACCCAACCCTTCGCTTCTCTTCCACAGCCCGCTTCTCGCACAGACATGAGAGCAAGAGCTTGTACTGTGGCCAGATCTGGAACTTCATGAAGATCGCCCTCCATTATCAGTCGTTTGGCTTCCTTAAAAAAATGATCTCCTGCTGTCGCGGAGTCGTCTCGCACACCTCTTGCGGCAGGCCACGATGTGAAGTGACAGCCGAGCGCTAGCATCGCGTTTACCAATAAAGGCGTACAATAATGCATCCGTCTCCCTGAGCCCAGTGGCGGCTTCCCTAGTCTGAATTCCTGCAGAAACAAATTCTTGGACAGCGTTGTGAAGAAGCTGTAGTGCCAGCAAAAGTATGTGCTGATCAAATGCTGCACAAGTTTCGGGTCTGAGGTGACTGTTGTCCAGGAGCACAAGGGGTTCTCCGACTGGCACGGGTCGTCGGAGTACGTGTCCAGGGACTCTAGGGACTCTGGAGACTCTGGAATGACATGGCCGTTGCCGAGGTATATCAGATTCGATGTTCCGCCAATATATCTGGTCGAACCGTCCTCGAGCCGTAGCTCTCCCATCTTGCCGCTCAGCTGGCTTTCAAGAGTCGCATTGGCCGGGGTTATTGCGGGCGTGGGTGCGGGCATTATGGGCTCGTCCTCGTCGTCTTTTCCATTCTCCTTTGCGACGATGGCCTCTGCGACTGTGTCCAGGCTCTCACAAGTGCGTATCTGGTGGACGAGGTCGGCGACTTGGTCCTCAGGGTAGTTGAGAATGGCGTGCACGAGTGTCTGCAGAGTCGAGGTGCGCGTCTTGAGGCTGTCGATGTCCTTTTTGTACACGCCCTTGCGGCGGTGGTCTGAGGTAAGATCGTAGATGCATGGGGTGTTGTAGACGGCAGCACACGCCGAACTGCGAGGTGGGCGTCCTGGGTCAGCGTGTGCTCTCTGGTGTTTTCTTCAACAGGAATCATGTGGAGAGGTCTCACCATGCCGGTGTGTTTCCGTCACACTGTACATGCTGTTAGCACGCGTCGTGCAGCACTGCCAATCCTGCGTACTTTGCTCTTACGCTTCCGGCATGGAACGCAGGCTGATGAGATACACCTCCGCTTTTGTGACTCATCGCACTCGGCGCCCCTCTTGCTCCGGCGCCCTTTCTTGGCCGGCGCGTCAGTCGAAGGCGTGCGCGACTCGCTCCCAGCAGCGGCGGCGTTGTCCATGACCAACATGCGCGGTCTGCCAATGCGGGGAAGAGCGGGGGACAGTAACAACCCTCGCGTTGACGGCACTTTAGTCAGCGGCGAGGGCGAAGCGGCGGGCATGCTTCAGGGCGCGCAGCAAGGCACTCAACATGGCGTACCAAGAGGGGATTGTGCGATGGGTAGTTAGCAGGCGGTCGGAACATTGGCCTGCGAATGACGGAGGAGTGCTCGCCTACGACTTCGGCCCACGACGCCTTGAACCGTGACCACACGACCACTCACTGTATACTGTATGTACCGAATCGCTCTTCTGAAATAATGAAGCAATGCTTCTAGATGAGGTTCCATGCCGCAAATTCCATAGATGGCTGCAAAATTCCCTGGCTCAAATAACTAAAGGCCAGAGCTTCACCACGTTCACGTGGAGATCCTGCAGACAACTTCAAGAAACTCATGTGAGAGCTTCCAGAACCTCCCCCAAACTTGACTAATTCCTTCATCCCAGCCTTCCTATAGCTCATCTGCATAATCCTCATCGTCTCGGCCAGCCCGGAACCCACCGCGCGGGTCTGTGTTCTCAACCATGATAAAGGGCCTCCCCTCCTCATCCTCCTCCAGATTGCCGAAGAGCTTCATGAGATCGAGGATATTCATCCTACATAACAGTCAGTATCATAGCACACTCAACGGACTCGTGTTCCCAGACTCACTTTGTCACTTTCTTCCCGTCGTGATCCATCACCGCCTTGATCTCTGCATCCTTGCGCTTCTGCATGTCGATGAGCTTCTCGTCGACTGTGTTCTTGACGCAGATTCGGCTCATAAAGGTCTCTTCTTTCTGGCCGATGCGAAATACCCGACAAAAGGCTTGTTGCTCCGAGGCCGAGTTCCACCACGGATCCAGCATGATGACTTTTGATGCCATGGTCAAGTTGAGGCCCACTATATTTGCGTCAGCCGTTGTAATCACAGTCTTTTTTCAGACTGTACTCACAGCCACCACAACGTAGAGAAGCCAACAGAACCCTCGTGCTGGACTCAGTCGCGAACGAGGAAAGCGCCTTGTCGCGTGCGGCCAGAGTCATCTTGCCATGGTACTGTTTACTAGCAGTTAGCAACCACTGGCCCTCTCGGAGCTGAGGACGATGATCAAACTCGATGGAAATGACTCCTCAATGCCACTCCCGCTGATACACAATTTTGGGGAAGAGTCTCAAGTTTTCGAACCATCACGCACCTTCTCAACTTGCCAGCCCTCCTCCTTACAGATCCTCTCCAATATCTGTATCCTAGCGACACAGTCAGCATGAACGGAAAATTACTAAACCGCGGGGGACCTACATGGCGAGAAATTGGGTGTAGACAATAATCTTGACCTGCGGGTTCTTCTCAATCCAGTTCAAAATCTGTGCTTTGATAGCAACTGTTTTAGCCGACGGCAGGACAATGGAGGTGCTAATCCAATGCTCCTCTATGCTCTCCTGCCCAGGAATAGACTTTTGCTGATTGTTCTTCTTCTTGGTCTGAGAGCGAGTGCTCTGGGCTACTGTTTCCACATCTTCTTCCTCGTCCAAATTACACCTATGCAGGCGTTCGGGTGTAGTACCACACGCTTTACAAGACATGTGGCACTTTCCTTTCTCGGCAGCCTCCATATTTGCTTCCTCCAAGCAGGGATCCTCGCAAATCAAATGACCACACGATGTGATCCACGGCTTTCGTGGCTGCTTGTCGCAACGAGCACACCTGGATTTCTTCTTCACCTTCTCCCAGTTCTCGCCCGTCTCGAGACTCCGTAAAAATGGTTTGAAGTTGTAGGCTTTCCCAAAGTTGTTGCCGTGTTCTGTAAGCTGTAGTCTGCTCTGTGCGTCATCTCCTTCGCTCTCAGACGCTGCCGTCTCATCTTCGCCATCTGCTTCGACCTCTTCATCTTCTAAGGCGGTGTCGTCGCGATATTCTCTGCCAGCTGCTTTTGCCGCTTCTTTAGCTTTCTCGGCAGCCATGCGCTTCTTTTTCGCTATCAATGCATGCTGTTCGAGTTGTTTGCGGATCGTCACAATAGTCTTGCCAGACGCAGTCGAAGGATCTGCGGAGTATTCCTGCGAAATATCCTTGATACGCTCAATATCTTCACGCTCCAACAGGTCTCGCATAACGATCTGCAACATAAGAACGTGGGATGTAAGCTGCCGAAGCCGAAGTAGCATCCTGTTTCCCGTTAGTAACCGTGAAGTAGACAGACAGTAATCTTGGGCAACACTTACACCATAGCACTACTGTAGGACTTCTCCAGACTTTTCGTCTTAGACCACATATTCAGCCGCGCTGTGAACCTCGCATGGACGACATTATAAATACACCGCTCAACCGGATTGAACTCACACCAGTGGGTGCCTTGGTCAGCCTGGGGCAGTTTGAGAATTGGGGCGCCGAATATTTTATCTTCATGCGTTCGACGGATCATAAATGACACTAACCGGACCAAAAGGCGGTGATTGGTTTCCGGATCGGACGAGCAGTAGTTATGCTTGAAGATCTTGAAGCTACCCGTATATGGAACGCCCAGGAACTTGAAGTAGGGGTAGAGTTCGGTGAGACTGTTCAAAACTGGAGTACCGCTGAGTGCCCATCGGTGTCTTGCCATCAGCGCGCGACATGCAACTGACGTGCGTCCCAGGTGGTTCTTGATGATCTGAGCCTCGTCAAGTACGACGCGGAGGAACTTTAGGCGGTGCAGGATCCCCCTATTTTTCTCGAATTCTTCTTTCCACCAGTTTATCTTCTGTTGCGCTGTTTGACACTCGATTGGAGGCTCGTTCTTCGGATAAGAGCGCATCACCTCGGTGTAGGTGGTAAGAACAATGTCTTGAGTACCGAGGATAGTAGAGGGGTCGGTTGAGTCGACGCGATTTCCTGCGCCATAGCGCAGGATTTCAAGCCCATAGTCTGTATGCTGTTCAATCTCACTCTTCCACTGAGTAAGGAGAGCAGGACTAGCCACGATCAAAGTGGTCCTAAGTGCTTTAGTACCCTTATGAGGCTGTCCGTTGACAATATTCGCTTGCGGCCCATTAGTAATCATCGCCCGCCACCTCGTCTTGGAAAGCAATTTCTTACCAAGCATCATTAGAGTCTTCCCTAAGCCCATCTGATCGGCCATAAGCCCACCTCTGGGCTCCTCCATGGAGTTCTCGCGACGGCGCATAAAGGCGCTCCCAAGAACTTGATAGTGCTTCAAGGCAGTCTTCATACCCTTGACCATCCAAGTATTCGTGCCGGGAACGGGTTTGACTGATCCCCGGCCATCAAAATCTTTAGTGGCGCTGTTGAGGATACTCATTTCACCTCTGGCTGTCTTCTGGTTGTCTAATGGGACACTAGCAATGAGTTCCTTCAAGGCGTCTGTCTTTCTTCGAGAATTAAGCGTTGGCTGATCAGCTGCACTAGGACCGGCCTGCTGTGCGAAAACATTAGAGTTAAAAAGTGAATTTCCTTGCGCAAACGCTCGCTCGAAAGCGGCAGCCTCTTTCCTCGAGTCTTTCCTGGGTTTTCTAGGCCCCCTTTTCGTGCTCGCGGGCTTGCTTCGGACCCTAGGCTTCTCCGCTTTACCGCGGCCTGATGTGGTTGTATCAGGAGTCTTGTCCGTCTTTTTCTTCTTTTTTGGCGATTCGTCGATGGCATCCATGCCGACTCGCATGCTCTCAAGTTCGGCGTTTTGCATGGAGATGGGCTTTGGCGGCTTCTCAGGGTAGTCGTAGCGAGCGCGTTTACGTGTCCCGTCACTGTTCAGGTCGAAACTGTAGCTGTCCAGAATTTCTGGCGTTGCCGAGTGAACGACTGGGGAAACTTCTTCGCTTTTGTCCTTGGCCCCGTGATCCTTGGCAATATCACGGGCTCGTTTTCTTCGCCGAGTGTCTTCTGCGGCTTGAATCCTCATCCACTGCACATCTTGTTTGAATGTGAGACGACCGCACTGATCTACCCTCATTTTGTCATAAATACGTTTCTGCTTCTCGAAGTCTGCTTTCGCAATCCGATCTGAGTTGACATCATCGTCAACGTCGACAACGGTACCTGCACGTGAACTTGGTAGTATTCCTTGTGTTGCTGGGTTAAGATAGATCTCGCGACCAGGGCCGACGTTGTTCACACGTGTTGGAGCTGGTACCCGTCTGTTCAAAAGCTCCTTCTTTTTGGCCGCGTTGACCTGCAAGCTCCGGATTTGCTTGAGCAAAGGTCCCTTGATTCCTAGCTCGGCCGGGCGGGGTGTGCTTGCCGAGGCAGTCGATTGACGGTGTTCTCGCAACGGTAGGGTCTCATTCTCGGGAGAAAACAGCCCGTTATCTGATGTACCATTCACAGTGCTGGCCCGCGCTTGGTTGACATCTGGAGGAGACAGAGGCTCATTCTCAGGAAAAAATAGCGCATTATCTGGTGTATCATTCACAGTGCTGACCCGCGCTTGGTTGACACCTTGAGGAGACAGGGGCTCATTCTCAGAAACAAATAACCCATCTTCCTCCGGGAAGCCCTCGGTAGAGCAGATCTGCGCTTGGTTGACGTCTCGCGGCGGTACAGTCTCCGTCTCAGGAACGAACAGTCCCTCTTCCGGGCAAATCTCAATAGAGCAGACCCTCAATTCATTGCGTAAGCGATCCTGCAGGAAATCTTCTTCGAGCCTAGCAAATTCGTGAAAATTATCCGTTGCCGACGGGGCGTGCTGGTCGGGACGAGGGTTGTCAAGTGCTGGTGCCTGGTCTGGTGGCGCGGAAGAGGAGCCGAAGTTGCCCTCAATTGACTCTACAATATCGTCGAGCTTGATATCTTGGTGATGAGTAGCGTCTTTACGCTGTTGAGCGTCATCTACGTCGTGACAATCAGCGTCCATTTCTTTGGCAGGTGGTGCGAGTGATGGCGGTTCCGTATCGATCATGTCGTCTTCCATGTCGTTGGTAGTGAGATTCGTCATATGAATGTGTGGAGTGGAGTGGTACAGAAGTAGATCACTCGAGTAGTGGGTCCTGGATAGATCGTGTGGCAGTGGTGATAGAAATGTAGGGCTTTGAGTTTGGTCAGCGTCAGTGCAAGGGCGCATGATAAAAGCGACCAAAGAGAATAATTATACCTTATTGAAGTAAGAACTCGGTCTGCCAAAAGTAAGAAAGATCCACGAGCCGCTATCGCTGGTGATATCGCTGCTAAGTACCGCTGCTGTCTAGCCCGGGCAGGCGTGAAGCCTAACGTACCGGCAGAGAAGAGGTACTTGTCAATAGCTGTAAGTCGTGATCAAGGGATTATGGATCGGAGAGGTGGTAGGATTGTTGGAGGAGTATAGAGTAGGAAAGAGGAAGGAGAAGGAGAAGAAAAGTAAGAATAAAAGCTATAAACCCATAGAAATCCAGACCGTATCAAGTCCAAAGCTCAGGTGAGTCCCTCCATCCGCGATCAGCTCTTCATGAGAGTGAAGTAAAAGAAAAGGGTCACAAAGCGTAACAACTTCCGAACATTGCCACTGAAACAGATCCTCGACTCACATCAAGTAAGGTTGCGCCAACGCAATCGCATAAAAGACAGCATAATGCCGAGCTTTATATGAATCACCCCTCTGCTCATGACCTAGTCATGCCCATGAAAAGAAGTACGCAATGTGCAGCAGCGTCAAAGTCTGTAACTTGGTCAGTCTGGGTAAAGTTTTTCAACACAAAAGGTGCTTACGTATTGTGGTGGTACGAAATGGTTCAGAGAACGGACTATGTTTGAATCGATTAACGGGAATAGAGTATGGCGTGCCACAAAGTAGCAGGCGCTCTCTTTGCACCCCACCCTCTATGCAAGAACTCATGTTTATAAGGCGGTATTCAATTGTTTCTTTTTATGGTTATGGAATAAGTTAAACCGGGGTATTGGACACAGTAAGGAATTATAGACAGGTGTGGTCGGATGTGCAAAATGTACAGGAAAAAAAAAAGAAAGGAAAAAGAGTGCGGGGTTCCAGAGGAGCCATAGCTATGCCGCCATCCAACATTTTAGGCAAACTGAGATTTGAGAAGAGGTATGGATCGTTCCAGGAATCTAACATTGTGACTCGTTGATGTCAGGGTAGAACCAAGCTGCAAGTGCTATGATGATGTAACTTGCCATGAGCAGTACACCTTCGAGCCAATCTACCAATCGTCAGCTTTTTCAAAATAATTACCCATGAGTTGTGATATGACTTACGAGATTTGCCATCTTGAATCAGGTAATTGACCAGCAACACCGACACGAACAGTGTGGCAATTTGAAAAGTGTCGAAGTATAGCGTCATGCAGTCCTTTCCGAGTATCCAGCCGAGAATGACGATGAGCGGGAAGACGAGAAGAGCGATTTGCATGCTGGAGCCGACAGCGACACCGATGGATAGGTCCATTTTATCCTTGATCGCAACAGTAACGGCCGTGGCGTGCTCAGCGGCGTTACCAACGATGGGAAGTAGAATTAGTCCAACAAAGGTAGTGGAGATATGAGCCTTCGAGGTAAGACCATCAATACTGGAAACCATGAATTCGCAGCAGAAAGCGACGAGGGTGGTAGAAATCGCGAGCGTAACGAGCGCGCCGATGATTGATAGCGAAGGCGCCTCGAACTCGTCCTCTTCGTCCTCGTACTCTTCGGGGTCCTTAAATAGCGACTCCTTGTTGACACCGCCTCCGGACGCTGCCGCTGTTCCGGCACCAATGGCGGCAATACCACGAGCTGCGTCACCGTCTTGCTTCCTGCTGGACTTGCGCTTTGCTACCTTCTGGCTGGGTTCGTTGTACATTGAGGCATGCGTCTTTAATTGGAATCCCAGATAACATGCGTACACAACGAGGAGTATGATGGCGGTTCCACGGGAAAGCTCCTGGTTCTTCAATGCATCCCCTTCCACAATGCTGTCTTCGGCGATCATGTTGTGGAACACGGTCGGAATAATGAGGGAGGCGATACAGAGGGCCAGTAAGGACGCCGCAGTCTGGGCAACAGTCACGTTGAAGAACTGCTCCAGTCGGTTGATACCACCGAGGAAGAATGACATGCCCATAACTAAGAGCAAGTTGGAAAGCATACTGCCGATGAGAGACGTCTTGACAATGGTGTACTCGTTCTTGAGCAATGCCTGGACAGAGACGATGAGTTCGACAGCATTTCCGAAAGTAGCGTTGAGTAATCCACCGAGTGTCTCGCCAACCCTGATGGCTAACTCTTCCGTCGCGGAACTGAGCATAGCGGCAAGCGGAATGATAGCGGCGAAGTTGACACAGAAAATGACGATGGGCCCGAGTTTGGCATAGTTGACGGCGAAGCCAACGGGAACCATGATCAGAAGGACATTGATCCACGCTCCGAACAAAACGAACCGGATCTGGGCACCGACTGGGATCTTTCTCTTGAGAGCCTTCTTCTTCCTCTCTTCCACGGACAGCTGCTCGGATTCGACCTGCTCGAGTGGAGCGCCCTCGTCGTGCTCGTGCTCTTTCCTGAAGATGGTCTTGAATCTGGCTCGCTTCGTAGGACCGGTGGTCGACCCAACAACCGTACTATTGTCGCTGGAGTCCTTGATCCCTCCATTCATCTCGGGCACGACACTGTTCTCAGCCGGCGACTCGGGAATTGTCGTCGCTACGTTGCCATGAGGAATCGCCCTGTTCGGCTCGGTGTTGTGATGGTCGGGTTTTCCAAATTCTGCTTCTGCAGCTTTGGCATCAATTCGCCTTTGTGCTTCCACGCCGGGTGTAACGTGTGTTTCTGACCGTGTCCTGTGTAGATCGTTCTCAACATCCATTGGCGCGTCTCGTGTCCGCTGCCGGGCAAACGGATTGTAGTTCAGGGCGCCATCTCCTGCCCTTCCTGAGGCGACGCGATGGGCCTGCCTTCGTACTGAATCTATATGCAACAAAAAATGTCAGTTTGCGCTGAGCAGGCAGAGATGCCGGCCTGGGAGAGCGGGAGTCGATGGCGGCGATGGCGGGATTCACTTACGCATGGTTGCTGGATTGCACGTGAAGGCCTCGCGTCAAGTACGGCTATCTACCAAGCCAAGTGAGCGAGGTGTGTAAGAGCTCGACCGGCGTTGTGTGTGATTCGCGGTTGATTGTTTTGGGGGCTGAAAACGTGGAATGCAGGCTGAGCCGATGTTT
>Ga0182210_1000145_pt1 | contig 14904 bp, 12 predicted proteins | sample G5R1MG_19_FD_129670 | JGI IMG/M metagenome (GOLD analysis project Ga0182210, IMG submission 129670) | Switchgrass phyllosphere microbial communities from Michigan, USA - G5R1_MAIN_03OCT2016_LD1 MG | ecosystem: Host-associated > Plants > Phyllosphere > Phylloplane/Leaf | place: USA: Michigan... | reverse complement strand
CTTGGGTTTGTGCAATCTAAAGTCCGGGATTTGTCATAGTTCAACACGAATTTTGAATTCGTGGGTAGAAATTCGCAACATGTTGAGTAATTGCGTTCTCTAGCCACAGCGAAGACGCACGTGTTGTAAGCCCATGGAATTGTCGAAAAGAGATAATGCCCTGTCTCTGGATTTTCATTCGGTCGTGGCCATGCTGTGCATCCGGCAAATGGTAGCGAAATGTATGGCGGCGCGAACTGGTAGGCATCCCAGTCTGGTGAAGGGATCTTGCGACTTGTCGGTACCGATACGGTAGCACGAGTCGAAATAACTCCGAAAGCCCATATGCTCGGGAAGTAGTACTGCACGTCGTATGTTTCAGGACTTCCAGATGACCACGACGACGCACCTACATGGGTTGATCCTACTTGGACACATCTGTGATTTCCATGTGCGGTCAATTGAGTAACAGTTGTTGTTGAATGGGACGGCGGCAGCAGCCATTGATGGCCACGTACGCAGTGTCGACAAAGGCCGTCGGACACAACGAATCAGCCTGCCATTGGTGGCAACGGGCGAGCTCTGTTCTGCTGAAGTGAGTGGTGATGTACTGTGTGGTGTATGATGAGCCGACGGGGTGCCGGCCTTCCCCGCTCCGACGTGGTGAAGAAGTTTCCAATTGGTCCTCATGTCGCACATGCTTGGCATTTTCGACACAGTATCCATCCACCACCACCGTCAGTAGGCATGCTTCTTTCCACTTGACGCGCAATCTCACCCCTCTCTCCCCCCTGAACTATTGGAACAAGCTGCTGCGACGTGCTGAGTCGCGGGATCTTGGCCCATATTGGAGGCGATTGAGTCGGAGTCTTGCGTCTTGAGTCTTGACGCGTTCCAGGCGCATAACTAGGCCACCACAGTTCCCACAGTCTCAATCACATCTCCAGCCCGCGGATGCGTAAGTACGGAAACATCATCTGCCGTGTGACACTCCTCATGGCATTGTTCGAAGCCTCTGCTGATCCTCCAAAGCATCCGTAATTACGTCTGAATATCTTCATCTTCAGTGCTCAGGAGTCAGGTGTCCTAGTCACTTTCCAGACTGCCTATCGGAAGGGGGGGGGTTGATTATAGTTTACCAAGTCTCGAACTCCTTGCACCCGGAGCGGCCTACCATGAACGCTAAAGGCGCGATCTGGATCTACCAGATGGTACCTCTAGCGTGATGCGGGCCCCAAACGCAAGCCACTGCCAGCCACGGCGCGCTTTGGCATGCAGTGTCCCCAACTAAAAAAGTACGCCAAAAGTGGCCCTCACTAGCACTACCTACTTGCTTTAGCCCTGAATGGAGCTGAACCGTAGCATGGGTATAAGTTGTACAGAGCTGCATTCATGGGAGCTAAGCACTTGGATGCCAACCTTTACAGCCTCTACTCCTAGAATCTTGATCTGGGGTGCCTGCACATATGCTACCTAATGGTTAACCATGGATTTAGAACCCAGATCTTCGTACACACACCGCCTGGCAAATACGTCTCCCCTTGAAATCCCCTGTCGCAGCTCATCGCTTCCACACGTCCGCGGCACAGATCGATCCCGAACCCCGAATCAAGTAGCCTCCATGGCGAAGACAAAGAAGCTTCCTCTATCTGAGCGGCGGACCCCACCTTCGGCATCACACCACAATCCCCCACCCCTTGTTGACCAGCATCCGGATTTGCTGTTGAGAGATTGCAGTCTAACCACCGAAGACCCTCGCTCTTTGGCCGGTCACAACACGTCTGGGACTCCTTCCAAAGCAACATATGCTAGCTGCTCTGCTGCACCGCAAAACCCGTTACAACACGCCAATGTGCAGCGATGGGCTGGCTCAACGCGCACCGTGGGCAACTGGGATGCGCTACGTCGGGTATGCACACAACCACGTGTCGGATAAATTACTGATGACAGAAGGATCCGGAATTATTTCATGCTGATGGCGACTGTTATGTTCACTTACACGCCAAGGGGGCGTCACGGCGCGGTCCATCTTTCTGCGTTCCCTTCAGGATTTTACAACAGAAAAAGTGCCATGCTATGATCAGCCAGTGCGCCGCTTACATTACATCGGCAGACAGGCATTCCCGGCCATTAAACAAGATGCCTAGTTCACTAAGTACGACCGAAGAAGGAACTAGCACTATCCAGCTCTTTATTCCTGCACCGGACGGCACTCTTCGAGAGGACTCTTTTCGTTGGCATGTCACCACACGAAACTTCTTCGCACTCCTCATGGGCAAACCTCTCGTTGGCGAGCACATGGGCCAAGCCTTTGTGGACTTGCAAGAAAGGCTATTTTTGTATAGACCAGACCAGGCTGACAATCACCAAGAATTTCTAGACTATCTTGAGGGCCAGGGATACCGCAATTTCGTCAATTGCACTGACTATGCACTTGCAAGTCTATACTACGCGGAACATTACAAGTATAGGGCAGTATGGATTGACGCATTTGCGCACTGCGTCGGTATGAATGAGAGTTTAAAATTGAGTCCAGAGTATACTGTAAGTAATTGCCAATCCTATATACTGGCTCTCTAAGTGCGACTCAAGCCAGAACTTGATTTCTGCAATCGCATCGCAGGGAACACCTGGTCTCCACTGATTAGGTAAATTATCGACTAACACGTCTCAGTTTAATTCAAGGCTTACCAAGGCACTTCTGACAAGAGCAAATCTTGAAGTCGAGCTTCGTTTGCATCGAGTTTGGATTGCCCTAGGGGATTTCCTACAAGAGGATCTTTCACCGGCTTATCTTGGTATCACTGACTGCGCCCGAAGCCATCTTAATCGCTTCCGACAATTTTTGCACGATTTTTATGAAGATGAATTCGGGTGTTGGCCACCCCCATACACCACCCCATTCCCGAAGGCTCTTTACAAGTGTCTGTGCTTCGACTTCCAGAGTCTGTACGATTACCTCGTGGATAAAGAATCAACAAGCGATATATCCTTGCAGAAACCACCTACTGTTGGTGGTCTGTGTGTGCTACAAAATGTCAACAGCTTCGACAGGCGCCACGGCTTCAAAGCGTTACCATATCCACTTCCCCTGTTACCAACGGAACGACGTACGCCGAGAAAATCAGAATCACAGAAAACTCTGAGGCAGTTTACACTGGCCGCTCAACATAATAAGACGCACCAGATCCATGCTACAAGCGCCGCGTTGGCTGCTGCTACAAACGTACCTGACCAGGCTACGGCAAGATCAAAGATAGTCGAGGCATATATGCATTTCGAGAGAGTATGTGTTGGAAGTGCATTTCAAAGACATGAAAAGATCTCGGCAATCGACGCACGCAAGGTGAGGTGGCTCTTGATCTACGGCACACTTCAGCACCTTAATTCTGCTCTTCGAGCTCCTAAAGAAGTCCGCGACTGCGAAAGTCCAGAGTATCCACTTTGCTGTGTAGCTGAGCACTCATCGTGGCACACCAACTCCAAGGTATCTACACCCATGGTTGCACCAACGACTATGCCGTCAACAATCGGCAAAGATTTTCTCGTAGAGCATCAACGCAGTCTAGTCATAGAGCCAGACTGCAATCGAGAGGACTATATTTCATCAGAGACTACCACGATTATGCCATCTCGCCAGTCTTCCTTTCGTTCTCTCGGTCCGCGATCCTTGTCCATCCGGAGCTCACGAAGCTCTCGGAGAAAAGGTGAAACACAGGAGGCCACACAGAATTACGTAATACTCAATCCCGAACTAGAACACGGTTCGAACGAGGCTCCGGAATTTCTGGGTCCTGTATCCTCAGCAGGCTCATTTCACTCACAAAACTCTTCATTGTCGGATCATTCAGACAGAGCTGGATTTGATATACCGTGGCTCGCATCTAATACCCCATGTGTTCCATACATTAATATGCCATTATCGGGTAGCTCCGTCGAAGTCAATCGTCCGCGCACACCGATTCTTGACTCTCAGCAGCTGGGGATTGCGTTGGAGGCTGAAACTTTCAAACCTGTGACCGATGCTCCAAGCCGGTCCGACAGTACCGGTTCACCCACAAGTTTTACTTGGAGTGAGCCATCAAGTGCGACATCGTCCAATTCGAGTACTGTCAGTGAAGCTGGTACCCCTGTTAAGGTGAACTCCGTGGAGAATAGTGGTCTCCTCGGTGGCTTTGTTTCCGTATCCAATATCCTGACAGGGAAATCCCAGGCGCAATCAAGGATAGTTGTGACCAAAGCAGAGATTCCGCAGAGTTATATCCATCCTCTGCTGCGAAAACCCTTACAGCCGAATAGGTTTGATTTCAATTTTGATGGAACTCAGTCCGAGAGCGTTATCAATGCGGTCGAACTAAAGACCAACGATCCTGCAATAGGTGTTGCTATATCCACTGTACCTACCCGGCCGTGTCTTTACTTACAGCCTACCGAATTGCCCTTCAGAAAAGAGCTTCGAACTACTGGGAAGACTCCTCTTTCTACACCAGGGACGATTCGTGCAGAACCAGTTATAAAGCCGTCAAACACTGGGCTTAAAAAAATGCGTAGTACTCAGCTGTTCTCAATTATCACATCACCAAAGAATGCGCTCACTCGACCAGTTACTCGACCAGAAAGCCACTTTGACAGTGTAGATCCCCTCGATGCTACTCCACCGCCAATATCTATCTCGAAAAACATGGAGGACATCAATATCCCACCATTCTGTTTCCCCTCGAAGGCAGTAAGTCCTGCAAATACGGATCAGAAGAAAGATAGGAGACGGTCATCTTTCTGGCGTAGATGATCAGTCTGGACTAAGCTCAGACTCTTAATATCCTTTGCTTTGTCCAAATATAGCATTTTATTTGTTATTCTTCGCGTAGGATTGTGCGGCTTTATACGAAACCGATTCTGTTCTATACCCTGGTGTGTGCATCCTATACATTTTCGTACAATTGAAATATTAGTTACATCTAGTTAACACTGAACGTGTTTTATCGAACGAACTGTATTTTTAAGAAGTTTTCACTAATTAAGGTAGTCAAGTGTTAATGAAAAACTTCCGTATATATAATTTTCTCTTTGAGTAATATCTGCATTCTCATTATACCAAAAAATTCGCGATATTTCGCAAGTAAAGTATGACGCACGCAAGTTGACTATCGATAAGCTTCATCGCCCAGTGCACACCCCCACTCCCTAGACTACAAACCCCTCACTCCGCTATACACAAAATGGCGTCAGAAGCACCCTTCAACCTCCCACGAGTAGCGATATCTTACTGCACACAATGCAAATGGATGTTACGTGCCGCATATGTACGCTTTCCAAACCCCAATATTTCTCACATTGATCCTTTGCTCCGTAGAACCTTTAAATAATAAGGACCACAGTTCGGGCAGGAACTGCTGTCAACATTCGGGACGCAGATCGGTGAGATCGCCTTGATACCCAGCACGGGGGGTTTATTCCAGGTGCACTTGGTAAGTAACATAACGTCAACCTCTGAAGAGAATACCGAGACAAAGGCAGGATGCCAGCTGATGAGAGTTAGACATATGTTCCACTAGAAAGTACAGAGAACTACGAGGCGCAGGCTGAGAAAGTATTACTTTGGGATCGGAAAGCTGAAGGCGGTTTCCCTGGTAGGCTCCCATTCAACTAACGAACATATGGCGAGAGGAAGTATTTTCAGCAATACTGACATGAATCTATAGAGACGAAGGTTTTGAAGCAGAGAGTTAGAGACTTTATTGATCCAAGCAGGGATTTGGGACATTCAGATAGGGGCGGCAAGAATAAGGATGCTGTAAAAGAAGATCAGATCGGCAATACTAAGATGAAGAAGATGGAGGTAGAGGTTAGCGAGGTGAACAAGGGCGAGGTGGAGGTCAAGAGAAATCAAGATGGTACTGTTTGCGAAGATTGCAAGTAGTCATGGTCGAGTAGTAGTCTTGCAGTGGTGGGCTTTTCTGAATCTGGGCAAGCACAACAATTGAGCTCTGATGAGTACGAAACTCCACAATACCGGGCTGCCAGCCACTGAAAGTGGATGAAAACATTGATATTTTGGGAACATTGCTACTACCATGCTAAGGTCCGATCTCCACCTTGTGGAAAGATGAAGCGGAGCACCACTTTCGAACGACGGGAAACAAATTATCGAGACCGCCGAAATTTAGATTTTGGGAAACCATCAGATGCATGAACATAGCTTCCGATGACACTGAGAGGATTTCTAGCTCAAGCTTTACGTACAGAAGATTTAGTCGCAGGGGCTATTTGGGGATGCTGCGACAGGAAAAAGTGACCGTTGTTATTGAACAATTCTCGAAGATTCCCATTGCTATGGAATGCGCTAGAAAGATGCGGCATAACTTTCTTTTGGACAAGATATTATCAAGGGGTACTGAGTTGGCCGCCATTAGGTGGCGGTGAAGGACTTTCAGGGGCAGGTAGGAGGAGGAAGCTGCCAAAACGAAGGTCACACCTATCGAGTGTGTTATGAATCTAACAGGTGGTTTCTTATTCGGTTAGCCAAAGAAAGTCAACAATAAACATTAAGTGCTGGTTGTCAGAGCTATCCTCTTGTAATACCGGTACACGAAGCTTTTCGGCGTATTGTTGTTCCTAGCCCGGGATGGCCCATGCGTATAGGTACCGCGAGATGCTCTAAACCACTGTTGAGCCGCAGCACAACGCCGCGACGCCACGCCGAAGCCTTGTTATTGACCCTACTTTCATAATATCTCCCATTTCGAAAGTTAGGTGATAGGATCATACAAGCTACTGACGTAGCGACACATCGACAACCCCGCCACCATGTCAAGCGGAGAGGTGCTCAAGGCTGACAAGGACTTTACCAAGGAGGCAGATGCAATCATACCAGAGGCGGAAAAGCTAGGCGCAGTACGTGAGATTTATGATAATCAAGGAATCGAACTGACATGTGCCGCAGAGCAACGCCCAAGCCGGAATCGACCAGCTGCTCACGCTTGAGAAGAAGACCCGCCAGGTACAACAAGTTCCGAATTGGGCGCCAACACATCCGGACTTACATATCATAGGCTTCAGATCTCGCGTCTACTTCTCGAGTCATCGTCGCCATTGTCACAATAGCCAAGAATGCGAACGACTGGAACTTGATGAATGAGCAGGTTCTGCTTCTCTCCAAGAAGCATGGCCAGCTTAAACAGGCGATCACGAAGATGGTGCAGACAGTCATGATCTTCCTGGACGCCACCCCGAACTTAGAGACAAAGCTTTCCGTCATCGAGACATTACGGACGGTCACTGAGGGCAAGGTAGGCGCGGTTTGAATACGCCGACATGAAGATACTAAAATACCGGTAGATCTTCGTCGAAGTCGAACGAGCCCGCGTTACCCGGATATTATCCAACATCAAGAAGGAACAGGGCGACATCAAAGCAGCTACTGACATCCTCTGCGAGCTACAAGTCGAGACCTTTGGCTCCATGACCCGGAGGGAAAAGACCGAGTTCATTCTGCAACAAGTGTCGCTTTGCATAGAAAAGGGCGACTGGACACAAGCTGGCATTCTTAGCAGGAAAATCAGCACAAAGTACTTCGCGCGGAGACCGAAGAAGTCGGCAGAGCAGCTCGAGAAGGACCGAAAGGAACGCGAGGAGAAGGAAAAAAATCGGAGCGTCGATGACCCGCCCATCGAGCCGGATGACGATGTAACGGATCTGAAGCTCAGGTTTTACGAGCAACAGATTACCCTGGCTAAGCACGACAACAAGTACCTGGACGCCTGTAAGCACTACCGCCAGGTGCTCGACACAGAGGCGGTCGAAGAGGATCCCAAGAAGCTTCAAGCAGTAGGCCAAACGCCCCCACGCACCCAATTCAGATCTAACTTGCCCTATAGATCCTGCAGCGCGTCATCTACTTCGTCATCCTTGCACCATACGATAACGAGCAGTCCGATCTGATCCATCGGATTCAACGAGACTCGCGAAACTCGCAAATTCCACACGACGCTCAGCTCGTCAAGCTGTTCACCGTACCCGAACTCATGAGGTGGCCTATGGTAGCTAAGCAATTTGGACCCCACTTGACAGAGACCGACGTCTTTGATGCGGAAAAGAACGACTCAGACGATTCTAAGGCATTCCAGAGGTGGCAAGATCTGCGGAAGCGTGTCATTGAGCACAACGTTCGCGTTGTTGCCAAGTACTACACACGCATTCAGATTCCACGTTTGACTGAGCTCCTGGATTTAACCGAGGACGAGACCGAGAAGAACATCAGCGAGCTTGTGACGGCGAAGACAATCTACGCCAAGATTGACCGGCCAGCGCGCGTTGTTACGTTCTCAAAGCCAAGAGACTCAGACGATGTGCTAAATGAGTGGAGTGGGAACATGAAAAGCTTGCTTGGTCTGCTTGAGCGAGTTGACCATCTGATTACCAAGGAGGAAATGATGGCTCGTATCCAGCCAACCAAGGTTGAAAAGAACAAGGCAGCCAAGGACAAGGCACAATAGTGATGTATCATGAGATGACGAGATTCACAAAGAATTACGATACAGTTTAGCTAAATTGGAACGTGTTTCCAACAGCCCTGCACATTCAATGCGCATGTAATGTAGACGAGAACACGATGTGTTCGTTCTTGAGTGTGGACTCTGAATTCATAATCGCGTCTGTCATCGCCAAAAGCGGCCCTTGCAACATCTACCACCTCTCTCTCTACAACTAACTCCAGTCGGCCATCATCTAACCAGATCCCCCTCACGAACCACTAAGCCGAGCGAGGCAAACTATAACCTAATGTACTTGCCCACGCCCACCTGCATCTGTGCATCACTTCTAACCCCCCAGCCCACGCGCACACCAGCCCACCATGTCCCTCGCCACCACCGCGCCCCCGTCACGCCCCATAAAAATACTCATGCTACACGGCTACACCCAATCCGGCGCGCTTTTCCAAGCTAAGACCGGGGCGCTGCGCAAAACCCTCTCCAAAGCATTTCCTGCAGGCATAGATCTTGTGTACCCCACCGCGCCAATCCGCCTCACACCCGCAGACGAGAGTTTCCTGGCGGGAACAGGGACGGCGGGGGATGGCGATTCCAGGGGCAAGGGCGATTCAGGGGAGAAGGAAGAGCTTGATGCGTGGGCGTGGTGGCGACGGAGGCGCACAAGCTCTGCTTGCCAGTCTGGCGGAGCGGACGCCGATGTTGACGCCGAGGCATTCATCTACGAGGGCATTGACGACTGCTTCGCCGCACTTGCAGCCCTACTCGCCACATCCGGCCCCTTCGACGGCGTAATCGGCTTCTCGCAGGGCGCTGCGGCCGCCGCTATGCTCGCCTCGCTGCTCGAGCCCGGGCGGCGCGCCGCATTCGAGGCGCGGTATCCCGACGGCGGAATCCGGTATCCAGATTGTTTCTTCGCGGCAACGCCGGACGGCGCGACCGCGATTCACCCGCCGCTTCGCTTTGCGGTGGCGTACTCTGGGTTTGCGGCGAGCGGCGGCGGCAGCCCGTATGCGGCGTTTTATGAGCCCGAGATTCGGACGCCTGTGCTGCATTTTCTGGGCAGCCAGGATGTGGTGGTCGAGGAGAAACGGAGTTTGGCCCTGGTACGCGCGTGTGCGCACCGCGACCCGCGCTACGTTGTGTATCACCCGGGAGGCCATTTCTTGCCGAGTACGCAGAAGGCGAGTGTGAATGCGCTTGTGGGCTTTATCAGAGAGGTGATGGGTGAGGGAGAAGAGGCGGGGAGCGGGTCAAGGATATAGATGTGCCGCTTTGGATAGTTGGGTAGAGGACGTTATTCTCAAAAGCGTGGTGGCGTCCGTTTTTGAGATCGTAGACATAGACATGGATCATCATGAAGCCGAAAGCCAGAGAGATGTCTGAGAAATGCTATCAGCCAGCATCCAGAGAAGTACAGATAATGTAATGGTGGTGTCATTCGTAAACTACGTGACATAAAGTGATAAAACAAGACGCCGATCCGATCGTATCGATCCCAGGATCATTTGCCAAACACCATATATCCAAGTCGTCATTATACACATCATGGGCCCTAGTAAACCCAATACCCGACCTGTGGAGCCGCCCTCTCAAACAGGAACTAATCGCACAGAAACTCTGTCAGTGCCCAGCGCCCTTGACCTGGCTATCTTGAACCCTCACCGGGAGCCATCCCGTTCGGGAGGCTACACTCGATGTGAGGACTCTCAAGCCGTGGCGAAGAGCCTGGACAAACAAAGTGGTCGTATGACAGGTTCCAAAAAAATCAAAACATCTGAACACCATGGCCATGATCCTGACCCAATGCATCCGTGGTATGTAACTCCAAAAATCAGATTTCGTCCAACCTCAACCCAACCAGGTATGATCTAAGCTAGACGTAGCTTCTTGGGTGGTGCCATGGTGACTCCCGGAAATGAGTGCTCCAATGAACGCTTCTTGCCAACCGTTGAAAAGGGCTTCATGGCCGACTTGGGCTTGATTGGTGTATTCATGAGGAATTTGGGCTGTGACGGGGTCTTAATCGGCGACCGGCTAAAGAGGAAGGTCGATTTCTTGTGAGGAACAGTGCGAGGTTCATTGCTGTCGAAGCAGTCAAAGAAAATACCCGGCTCGCAGTTCTCCTTGTCTTCGAGAACGATAGAGCGATCAAACTCCGAGCTGGTGGGAGTGGTGGGGATAGCCAGAGGAAGAGATTGATTCGCAGGGGTACGCATTGGGGTAAAAGTCCTTGGGATCGTCGCAGGCTTGGGGGAAACTGGCTTAGGGGAAGCTGGCATAGCCATAGAGAGATCAACCAAATAGGTGTTCTCATCCAAACGCGTCCGCTTCTCCTCACAATCGATGACCCAGCCGACGTTGAGGCACTTAATCGCACCCTTACTGGCGATGACCTTTTCTAGCGTAGACTTGTTGCCGTCCTTGTAGAGAACATGGGTGATACCCGTGTTTTCCCACTCTCTGACCACCTTGGCTCCGAGATCGACGAGCAGAGTACTGAAGAGGTAGCTCTGGTCCCTGCCATTCCTCATAACCTCGACAAAGAAGGTCATTCCTTGAAGCGGGCCACCATACATGAATGATAGACCACTCTCGTCAGGATCGTCCCAAGTCACAGCTTTCTTTGGTGTCTTGGTGTCATTTTTTTGTGGAGATCGGAGTGCGGACTTGATAGGAGAAGCTGGCTCGGGAGCTGAAAAGGTTGCAGAGAGCTTAGGAGGCGCGGTGAGCTGCACAGGCGCAAGAGTCATCTTTGGCATTGGCGCTTCGGATACCTCGCTCTCATTGTGCATAGCTTCAGACAGCTCACTGTGTGCAGACGAGAAAGAAACGTCGCCAAGAACTGGAATATTCAGTGGTGACTGCGTCTTGGCTGAAGGCGACGGAGTTTGCTTCTTGACAGAAGCACTGATCTCCTCTTGAATTGCAGCCTCCATAGCCATGGCAGGAGTTGTGGGGTAGCTGGGCAGTTCCGCCAAAGCCCGACGAGGGGTCATCGGCGCAGCAATATGGGCAGGAGTCTTTGGGTATTCAGGGAGCTCCGCTAATGCAGCCTTGGTGGAAATAGGGGCGGTAATATGAGCCGGGGTGGCAGGATAGCCCGCAGGAAGCTCCCCAAAAGCTTCCTGATTGGTATCGCCCCAGATGATGTTGGCAGGCATTCGAGGTGTACCCGATTCGAAGTACGCTTCGGAGATTGGCGAGCTGGCGTTACCTGGTGTAGCAAGTTGAGCGGGTGGCGTAGCAACAGCATTATCTTCTTCGAGTTTTGACACAACGCTCTTAGGAGTCGCTAACGCCACTTCCGTAGCATCTTGGGTGGCTGAGGTGATGTGATTGGGTGTGGCGACCGCAAGCTCATGAGCACTGGCAGTTTCTGGGGATGAAGCTACCTTTGGGGATATCTGAGAAGCCTCGTGCATCATGGTAGGCGACTCACATGGAACGGTAGGAGCCTGAATGTGTACCGGGGTCTTGGGGTAGTCTGGTAGCTCTCTAAGCGCATCGCTGTTGGAGATTTGGGCCTTGATATGTTCTGGGGTAGCGGGATAGTCAGGTAGCTCGCGTATAGCGATGACGCCTTGATCATTCGTGTCCATCCTTTCTTCGCCATCAATGTCCATTCTGTTCTCGTCGTCGATGTCCATGTTGCCTACGCCTTCAGTTTCAATGGGTGCCATGAAGGAATCGGATTTCTTAGGCTCTTGATGAATATTGGTAATGACTTGCGCAATAGGGTTGGGCGCCTTGATGTGAGCGGGTGTGTTTGGATAGCTGGCCATTTCTGCCAGTGCTGCCAAGTTGGTGATGGGTGCCTTGATATGACCTGGTGTCTTGGGGTAGCCGGGGAGTTCTGTCATTGCGGTTTTATTTGTCATGGGCGCGAGGATATGTACGGGAGTGGAGGGATATTGTGCAAGCTCTTTCATTGCGCGCCTAGCTGTGAAGTTTTGTGCGAAAGGCGCTGGTGTTGAAGGGATATTGGGGAATTCGTTGAAAGGTTCCTCAATCGGTTCAGGAGCTGGGGTAATAACGGGAGTTTCAATTGCAGTCGCAGCAGCGACAGCTTTCTTTGTGGGCTTGCGCGCGGGTGCCTTTAGCGGCGAATTTTGTGGAGGAGCCGCGACATTGCGACCGCGTGTGGCTCTGGGAGCAATGGCGGGTGCTGGCGCTACCGCTTTGGGTACCAATGCTTTGCGCACGCGAGAGACAGGCTCAGCCAACTCGGCTCTATCGACGAAAGACTCTTGGACGATTGAAGCAGGGGTCTGCTTAGGGGCCGGCGCCTTCTTTGCCGGAGCTTTGCGTCCGCGTGTAGTGGCAGGCTTGACGGCCTCTTCGATGACGACGGCCTCGTCTGCTACAGCGTGCTCCTCAGCCTTTCGGCCTCTGGTCATGCGCTTAGGCGCGGCAGGCGCGGGCTCGGTGTCGGCATCAACCTTGGGAGCGCGCGTGGTTTTCTTCACGGCGGTGGTCGTCTTCCTGGCCATGTGCGGCTCGTCGGCTTCGGGCTCGGTCTTTGCCTTGCGCCTGGAAGCGGCAGAAGCTGTTGCTCTGATGGGCTTGGAGACGGAAGGAGCGGATCCGGCGCCTTCTCCGACAGTGGTCTTCCTGCCGCCACGCTTGGGAGGCGCATTGAGCGTGTTGGAGCGCGCATGCGCGGTGTCCGGGGCGGATTGCGCACCACGGCGTGTGGCGACCATTATGAACGGGGGCAGCTCGCTTTTCCGGTGGTTGGGCGTTGGCTGCAGGCGATTTATGGTGGTGGTGGTGGTGGCGTGTTCTCTGCGGGTGTGTGTGCTCGCTCGCCTTTGTTGTCAATGCGTGAGCGGTCAAGCGAGACGTTGCCTCGACAACAATCGTGAGATTGGGCTAGCGCGCTTCTGCCGCAAGTCACGTGCAGAGAACGAGCCTTACATGCATGTTGGCACAATAGGAATCTGTCGATCCTCTTGATTCATGATCCATTTTGGTAAGGCATTTCATATCTCCCAGTCCAATCGAATGACTTCCATCCCAACACCGCACAGCAGGACCCGCGCACTCTCCTCTGACGTCGCAAGCACGGCCATGCTGGATACATCAGCAACACTGGTCTTGACCTTCTTGAGTCGACAGATCTCCATCTCGTGCTTGCCGCCCGACGCGTTGCTAGGCTTCAGCTTTCCATGCAGCACTAGAATCTTGACTTCCCACAACCGTATCCATTCATCATTGCCACAGGTAAGAATAAAACTCCGTGCCCCGTGGACCACGACAGCGCACGCAGTGACCGCGGAGCTATGTGCACGACTCACAACTATGGGCGGACAAGTGTAGACCATGTGATCTTGAACCGTCAATGATGGTGTCTCGGTCGACGCGAGCAAGAATGCCAAGCTGCCGTCATCGCCGCCTGAGACTACAAGCATTGCGTCTTCAACAACTTGATAGGCCGCCATGGCTTTCGACGAGTTCTGGTGTATTCGTGTTGGATGTTCCCAGCCAAGTGTGCTGGTGGGTTCCTCGTCCGATTCTGACATCAAAGGCCAAACGATAGCGTAGCCATCTGTGCCGACCGTGAGTACTTTGACAGAAGACAAGAAGACGCATTGCGTGATGCAAGACGTCAAGTAGATGCCCCCCGCAATCGTTTGCAATGCTGAGGGTTGTGCCGGAGTGTACCGGTACAGCTTAATTCTGTTAGCATAGAGACGTGCAAATTGGATAGATAAGTTTACCTTGATGCTAGAATCGGAGAAGACCATGGTTATCTCGTAGGCACACTCAAGTGCCCTCACGTCAAAGGACATGAGTCTCAAATCAGCATTCTCGCTAACTGGAGTATACACATGTTCACAAACCACCCCAACGCCTAAATACGATGGCAAGTGATGGATCCGCCAGATATAAACTAGCGATGCAATAGTCAGCATCCAAATTAGGCCTCTTTAACCTGAAAAATACGTCAATAAACTTACATTCTTCACATCCGCCACTACTAAACAAGTATTTACCATCTTCCGACCACTGCAGGTGTTGTATTCCTGTGGTATGTTGTCGCAAGGTACGTATACAAGTCAACTCCTCGTTGACATACTGGAAGATCTTGATGTCTGTATCCTCGGCGCCAGTGGCAATGAGAGGAGTGCATGGATCACCATTTTGGTGTGCGGTCACGGCCACTGCCTTGATCTCCCGCCCATGTCCACCAGATCGAATCACGGCATGATTACATCCAATCTGACGGTAGATGCGCATACTCGCTGCTTGAGTCCACACAAGTGATCCTCCTGGTTCAGATGGGTAGGGCTGATAAGTCCAGCCTCGATGCGCACCGCCAGTATCAACACCCATGATTTCTTCCTCGGCTGTCACGTCATAAAGAATCCACTTCCTACTGTGAAATCCATAGATCATCAGATGGTCGCCCAGGAAGTACATGCCCTCAATG
>Ga0182210_1000144_pt1 | contig 14920 bp, 13 predicted proteins | sample G5R1MG_19_FD_129670 | JGI IMG/M metagenome (GOLD analysis project Ga0182210, IMG submission 129670) | Switchgrass phyllosphere microbial communities from Michigan, USA - G5R1_MAIN_03OCT2016_LD1 MG | ecosystem: Host-associated > Plants > Phyllosphere > Phylloplane/Leaf | place: USA: Michigan... | reverse complement strand
CATCTTGTATTTTTTCCTTGACACAACAAAGCCACGGCACGGCGTATTATTTGTACATTCCACAAAGATGCAGGTTAACCTCTCGATACCTGTTCTAGTAAGAGTATCCATGATCTTGATATGAACGGCGAAATAGCGTCATGTGAAAGGGGAGAAGATATAAGGAAGAATACGTGAGGTACTAGTCAGTACTGTCTGTGTCTGCAGTTTTGGTATACAGGGATTTCGATTGATTATCGTGAGTATAAAAAGCACGACTGAATTAATACAGGATTCAAAATATCTTGAGTTTGGGTCATGACGCCACAAGCAGCCTGCATCTGCGGCGTCAACCTACATGCCTTCGGCTGTTGCTTCTAAGCTACATTGCCTAACAATCCATCTACCACCCGTTCATCACATGCGAGCTTAGACAAACGTCAACCCAGAACCAATACACGCCCTAAATAATGCCAAAACCTTTTGAATTCCGGATTGCCAGTCCCAGTTTCTCTCTCAACGTCTCTACATTCCCGTAGTCTGGCAAATAAAGGTTTCCAAAACATGTCGAACTTGTGGGCAAACTTCCAGACGCACCCCCAATCTTGAGAATCTTGAATTTGATGTTCTCATATCCCGTAATGGGAATGCGGTCAGATGCTGTCACAAACTCGAGCAAGCGGCGTGCATCGTCCTGACTGTATGCTTCAACAACGGTCCAGAAAGCGCGAATGGTGGGCGAGACGATTGTGTAGCCATCGTCGTACTGGACGACGCGCTGGAGATCGGGTATTGATATTTGTTGCGTTCCCTCGACGAGATTGCGAAGAGAAGAGGCGGTGAAGAAGTGCATGCTCTTGGGTTCAAGGCAGATCGCCCAGCCCTTTTGAAACGCTTCAAGTTGTGGCTTGACGGATTCAATAACGAGAAATCGAATGTAGTCCCGAACGAACTGCTCTCTATTTGCGTTGGTTACAAGGTCTGCTTCTGGTGCTCGTTCACGGGGGTCATCCGCAGTTGGTCTCATGTGATGAGGATGAAATGGATACTTCATGTTGTGATCAACCTTCCGACCAAGGAATTCGAAGCTGAAGGCGTAGTCACGCATGAAAATATCCCTTACATCTCCGTCACTCCAGGAAAGGAGCTCTTCGAGTGCTTTGGCTAAATCAGGCCATCCGTCCTTGATGGAGTTCAACTGCAGAATTTTGTCAATGGTACAGGCGGCAGGGCTACCACAAGGAAGTAATAGTTGATATAATATAAGAGGGAAAGTAACAGGCAATGTGACACCATTGTAGACGGCAAGACTGAAGAGCATGCCGAGCATCTGGAACTTCCATGGCGCTTCTAGCGAGCCAGGTTGGAACCAGGTCATTCGTGTCTGTGGATCGACAGTAAACATGCCTGTTATACTAAGCAGATGTTCACCCAAAAAGAGGGGGCCTTACCTTTGTCCGGCTTGAACGCCTCACTCAGAACGATGCTGAAGAACTCGTTGGTCACCCCACCATGGTCCAATCCCACCTCGCCGCCTTCACCATCGCCCAGTCTTACCTTGAGCGGCTTCAGTAATAGCCGCTTTTCTTGACCCCAAAGCTGATTTAACGTATCTTCGAGCACATTGTCTCTACTTACTCTTAAGACCAAATGGTCAAGGAGCGTGGTCTTTAAGTAGGTCGAGATGAGCAACGAGTGTGGCCCTTTGAGAAACATTTCGAGCGATCTGTGTACATCCTGGGTGCGCACTGTACGATCGTACTGTGCGAAAATCCGAGTGAAATTAATCGTGCGAAAGTAAGTAACCAGATGGTGAGCAGAGAACAGACATGGGTACTGGAAGATGTGAAGCTGATTTTTAGACGGCGTCCAATCTAAAAATCTCATTGGCTCTTCCACCGTATCCATCCGCTCATGGAAGAAGGGCATTTCGAACATGACTGGCCGAAGATTCAGTATGTCACGACATGTGTCTATCATATTTAGCTGTTTGCATTGCCAAGGACGACATAAAGAATGCTCACAGAGTTTGTCGAGTAATTGGACTGCTACTCCAACACTTTCCCACTTTGCTATCCGGGGGTTACTATCCCACTTTTTAATGATGATGGTTCGCAACCACTCCATGAACGTAGCAGTGACAGTCCATCCGGGATCCATGTGTGCAGTGTGGCTGGAGCCCAACTTCACTTTACTCCTGAGAGCAATGCACTCTATAACTCCGAGATGTTGTATAACGGTATATACTAGACTGTCCTGGGGAAGCACCGTACAACGAACGCCCATCAAAATCTGTTCATAGCACATTCGTGCTCCAATTGCGCGAAGAAGACGGTCCACCAGGCGGATTGCAGGCTCATACTCCAGCTCATCAATAATATCCATGAAAGGATGCATGAAAGCATTTGTATTGGGTGGTGCACTAGGAGCAATGGTACCCCATGATCGAAGTTTGCGAATCTGTTCCCACGTGTGTGGCCACCCGACGGGCACCAAGGATGTCAGTGCATGTATGCATATAACCACAATATGAGCCACTTCTGGAGTGGTCAGATATCGATTCAACCGAGGTGTTTTTGCATGATAATCTGACAATGGCTCCGATATGCCAGCCTCCTCTGCGCTTTTGTAAGATTGTGCAAAGTAAGCGCTTTGCCGAGCATCGATTTCGGGTGGCGGCGTAAAGATTGCTTCAACAGCAAACCATAGACTGTCGAAGATGAGTGCGCCATTGTGCCTATTCCAGTCCCGGAAGGAGTGAATTAGACGTGTTGAGTCAAGGTGTGGAAGTAAAGAATTTTTGAAACCACTGTTGGCATCATGAAATGAATTAAGCAGAGCGCCAGGGTCGCTTAGAACAAAGAACAGTGAGCGGTTGACGAATGGCGTCGAGGGCCGGTAGTGACGGTTGCTATCGTAGTCCACGGTAAAGTTGAACTCTACCGATTGATATTTGCGATGATGATATACATCTTCCTTGAGCTCATCCAGCCGATCGCAACTAAGTGTCGGGTATACAGGCAGCAGTGGTGCTGTTCGATCCACCAACCCCCGGGGCTCATTTAGCTTTAGACTGCTGGTTCGCAGCTTAGCTTTACCCATTGTCGATCCAACGTCACCACCTAGTTGAAAGCTCTTCTTTCCCTTCTTTTTGATAGACTGTACGGCAGGTTCAATAAAACGATTAGAGGTAGAAATAGTAGGTATCGTCGCCACATTGGCGCCGATGACAGTACTGTGAGCATGATACGGAATCTTGTGGATCTGATGACCAGCACAAGCAAAACTTGAACTTGTCTGCTCAAAATGTGACTGAGGAATGCTCAGGTGGCCCTGCTGTGATTGGTTAGAAGCGACATCTGAAGGTGCGCTCGTTTGAGGTGTCACAGACGCGGCGCTTGAAGACGGTGAACATTCAACAGCTGTTAAAGATTTTGTTGTTGCTATTGGCCGTGCTTCATCAGCTGTACCCTGAAAACGTGGCAAAATATGCAAAGATTTGTCGGTCGGGGCGCGGAGTAGAGCTAAGACAGACGCAGGATTGGGGATCTGCTGCACGAAAAAGCCCAGCATGCTAAGACTGTCGTACAGGTTCTGCACAAGAGATTTTGGGTCCCTTTGTATCTGGCGCTGTTGATTGATAGTATCAAGGGGTGATTGTTCGATGCGGGAAGCACATGGCGTTGACGATGGTGATGAAACAAGAGAGGGACGTTCATTGGCATGCCTGTACTGTTGGGCCAGCCTCCACGTCGTAGGATGTATAATGAATTCGTGATGCATGGCATTATACCGTTGTGATATATCAGCGCCCACGGTACTGTGGGGAGTGTCTTTAGGAGGATTTTTAAGTGGGTGGGGACAAAGCGCGCGATGCGGATGGTTTTGGCTGGCAAGATAGCTGGCAAGTGCATAGGCAGTGAGCTGCGAGGGAGCGCGATATGGACGGGACGAAGTGCGATAATTGCGCGATAAACAGGTAGGGGTCTCGCAATTGGGGTTCTTGCAGCCAAACCGAATCTGAGATGCAAAGCTGTGCCTCTGTTAGCATGTCGTCCGAAGATGGATGGGACATGAGACATACTGCCGGCACAGCTGCTGGTAATGAGACTGTCTTTGTAGCTGTGCACATTCAAAGACACGGTGGGGTTCCTGCACGTCTATGACAGTAATTGAGCGCCGTGGCGGGCCATTCGAGGGCAGCCGCTCGTGTCTTGGCCAAGCGTCTGAAGCGCAAGCGCCTGCTTGAGAGTGTCGGTGCCCTTCATGTGGCGCGCTCATATCATTTTCCAGCTGTAGTGAGGTCCCTGTTTGAATATTCGGCGGACATGGACATAGGTGCGGGTGCAAAGAACATTTGAGTATTGTCGTGTTGAACAGTACACACGTGGCGCAGGGCGAGGCAGGAAACGAGCAGGGGTGATGGATGCCGCTAACGGGCTTGGCAGCTGATGTCATGCCAGTCACACGGGAGCGTTATCGATTGCGCACAACCCCCACCTGCTATCCGAATTATTTCTAACCGTCACCCAAACACCACGCCAGTCCTAAAAATCCTCTCGCTCTCCCTACGAAGCTATCTTGCAGCAGCGATAATGGCATCGCAGGCTTCGACGCAAGCCTCGACGCAGGCAAATATCCAGTCGACGCATCCATTCACCTGCAATACTTGCCAGGTCGCCTTCCGATCCGGCGACCTGCAGCGCACTCATATGCAAGCCGACTGGCATCGCTACAACCTCAAGCGTCGCGTGGCTTCGCTTCCGCCCTTGTCATCCGAAATCTTTACCGAAAAGGTCCTTGCTAACAAAGCCTCCGCAGCCGCCTCGGCTGCCAAGGCGTCGTTCGAAAAGTCCTGTTCGCCGTGCCAGAAGACGTTCTTTAGCGAAAATGCCTTCGCCAACCACGTCAACAGCCAGAAACACAAGACAAGGACGGCAAAGCTGAGTGGAGGCACTTCTCTAGATGATTCTGCGTCTGTCACAGGTTCCATGGTCAGCTCGGCCTTTTCGCTGGGTGAGTCCATGGCCGAGTCAGAAGCAACAGTGAACGGCGACGGCGAACAGGACTTGTCAAAAGTCGTGGATGGCATCAAAAACACATCTATTGACGTTGGTAGAGCCGTTCTGCGGACCGAAGTCACTCAGTCGTCGTCCGAAGACGACAAAAACTCCGTTGCAGCCTCCACCAAGGGACCGCTTGATCCGCTCACGGACTGTCTGTTCTGCAACTACAGATCGCCAAATTTCAGTCTCAATATAACACACATGGGCCGCTTCCATGGCATGTTTGTGCCAGAAAAGGAGTATCTTGTTGAGCCTGAAAATCTCATTAAGTACCTCCACGAGAAAGTACACGAGGATCATGAGTGTTTAAAGTGTCACAAGATCCTCCACACTGCATCTGGCATCCAGACGCATATGCGAGACAGAGGCCATTGCATGATTGCATTCGAGACCGATGAGGAGCTTGTTGAAGTTGGCGAATTCTACGACTTCCGCAGCTCATACCCCGATGCTGCCGACTTCGACGAACTGGCCTATGATTCAGATGACTACTCAACGTCGACAGCCGGGGGGGGCGTGAAACTTGGCGCGAAACGTGAGACCAAGATTGCCACAGAAGACGATGCTGCCATGTCAAGCAACAACGAGGACGCTGGTTGGGAAACTGACAGCACTGTCTCCAGTGTCCCGACAGACGAAATCACAGCTGTGCCTATCGACCGTAGCCACCGCCACAAGTCGCTCAACAAGTCAAAGCATCATTCTCATGCGGATCCCCGCCCACATCGCGCAGCCGATGGCTTTCATTCGCACGCCCACAACACGCCTCACGCCGTATATCACGATGAATATGAGCTGCATCTTCCATCTGGCCGAACTGCTGGGCACAGGTCGCTGAACAAATATTACCGCCAGAATTTACGTAACTATCCAGGTGTAGCTGAGCGCATGGAAAATGCGCAACGGCGCCTGGCTGCTGGATCTGCTGAGGAAAATGGAGCCAGTAACGTCGATATGGACGGCGAAGATGGGGAAGAGCAGCTTGGGGGTCGTGGTCGCCAGAAACAGCTCATCACCCGCGCCAATGGTGGCCTAGGTATGATGGGTGTGAGTGATGCCAAGAAGGCAGAAATACAAAAGCTTGCGAAGCGTGAGCAGAAGAAGGCGGACCGTGCACGCAACCGGTACGAAGCTGGTAATGAGAAGCGCAACAACCACCAAAAGCATTTCCGTGATCCTCTTCTACAATAGCCTGTCATTAATCCATCAAATTCAGCTGGCTGGTACGATAGTGGTCGTCTGCGTTCTTCTTCCAAGTGCATTGATTTTGTTCGGTCTAGTTTTACGACTTTATGAGCATGGTAGTAGGCGTTTACGTTGGCATATAGTAGACAAGTCGAACAACGAGAATCGCATTATATGCATACTTGAAAGAGAAATAAATCTTCATGCCTAAATGTGTCAAAGTTCGACAGTCGTGTGAATGACAGGCAGAAAATAATATAAGTAGTCAGTAGTTTGGCCTGTAAGAGCTGTTCAAATCCAAGGAAGCTGGCTTCCAGTAAGTCACGGAGCTTGATTGGGCTTGATTCACGTACTTGAAGCACTTTTTTGTGTTTTGGACGGCAGCGTCAGCAGCTGCTGATGCCACCTGGTGGCACAGTTGAAAAAGTTCGTCCACTAAAGTTCCATTTCTTTACTGCATAGCGCTTATCTTTTAGCTTGTTTTGTAATTTTGAGGTACGGAAAATAGTTTCTGAGGGCTGTTATAGAGGTGCGGGTCAAATGATTATTGTACACCACTGGAATGGTGTGGGCATGGGCGAAGGAAGCCAAAGCGGTAAAAAAGGTGCCCGTGACCTTCATGTATACTGAGGAAGCTAATACCAAACCTATATACTCATTTGGAGCCTTGGGAAGAGTAAAGAACCCAAGAATAGGTCAGTGATTTTGTGAACCACGGCAATTAAGTGGCTAATTTATACAAAACTTTACATTACTGAAGCAGCAAGCTGAATAGGTACGGGTGGTTTGATAGCGCAAGAAGACGCAAATAGTAATGTGAACTTACTATTTTCGCAGCTGCGCAAACGCGTGGCTTCATCGCAACCCAGTAATACTAAATTACATCCCAAGAGTAAGCTAAATATACGAGCGATACCAAACAGCTTAGTGCAAATGACCCATAGATCTCTGTTAAATAAATGTCAGGCAATGCGCCGACATGGGCCAGAGTGGCCTGGCCTGAGGGCCTTGAGAGGGGCATATGATACTATTCAATCCAGAATCTTCTAACTTGTTAGAAGATTGCTAACCTTTTGGTCTTGCGGGCGCAGTGGGGATTGACACTACGTCTGACAATACTATCACCCTATGAACGTTTTCTATCTTCAAGCATATGTAACGTTTCATGGTATATATGGAATATGCATTGCTTATTACATAATAAGAGTCCAGCTAAAAGAGATGTGGGAAGTGAACAATATTTGCCTGATTGAAAGAAAATTCAAATCGATCGCTGTTTAAAAGCTGCGGGTAGCCTAGATCCACCCCCGGAGAGAGAAACGGTTGGATGTCCTGCGTAATGATCCGAAAGCATTGCGCGCTTTGATGAGATCGGCAGCCTTCTCAGCAACAGCATACATCGTCGCTTGCAAATGCGTCGCAGGAATTAAAGGAATAATGCTTCCATCCACAATACTGAGTCCCTTCACTCCGTAAACTGCAAGGTCACTGCCGACACAGCCGCCCAAGGACTCTGGCATCATGGCGCAACTTCCAGACATGTGTGCAAAGGAAGCCTGAAGTGCCTTTTGTTGAATCAGATCCTGGATGATCTCATCGTCCGTTTGCGCCTGCACGCCTGGACTAAGCTCGACGGGCGAGAACTTGGCAAGCTCTGGTCTGGCCCAATGGCGTCTTGTCCACCTCACCATCTCCACAATGATCTGACGGTCTACAGGGTTCTGGAAAGTGTTCCACTGGACGATAGGATTGCCATATTTGTTACTTGGATCAAGGGTGACGGTGCCACGCGAGAGTGGGCGCTGCAGGGCGCTTATTGCGAGTCCAAATGGTACCATGGGAAACTCGGCAACTGCGGCGTCCTTGCTAGCATGAAGATTCGCGATGATATCTCTCTGTTTCGTGAAGCCTTTGAGCAAAGCCGGGTCATCGTAGATGGAAGGTAGGTAGTCCCGCGGCCTTTGGGACTTTACAGCCATGACGATCTCGTTCCACTTATTTGAGACGCTTTGTAAACTCAGGAACGCAAGACTGCTGCCATGTGCTTGAGTGATGGGCCCAGTCCGACTAGTATCATACTCGGCCCAGGCAGTAGCATTAAAAGCGGGGTCCAGTCCACTGAGAGGATTTGGAGATGCCATATTTTGGAGATCAAAATACATATTGGCATTGGGGTGATCCTGCATATTTGCACCAACCGCTGGCATGTCTTTCTTGACTTCGATGCCGGCGGCCGAAAGAACACTCTTAGGCCCCAGTCCGCTGAGTTGAAGTAGTTGGGGAGTAAATATAGATCCAGCGGCAAGGATAACCTCGCGTCTCGCAAATACTTGATTCACAGATCCATCACTGCGAGATTTGTATTGAACACCGCTGGCCGTATATTCGCCCGTCATTCCTTGGTCAAACAGAATCTCGTTGACAGTCTTGCCTGTCACAAGTACGAGGTTGCTGCGGTCCTTGACAGGATCGTAGTAAGAATTTCGGGCATGAGAGCGTGTCTGAGTCTTAGGCTTCATGGCAGTTGGTATCCAATAGGCACCGGTGGCGGTACCTGAGGCGTGTTCCTTAGGCAACGGTATTCCTTCGGCCCTGTATGATTCCCAGATAGCTTTTGTGTCTGGATACTCAAAGTTGGGGAAAGATACTTGCACAGGACCAGTAAGACCGTAGTATGCTGCGTTGAATGTAGTCCCAAAGTCTTTGATGTTGGATATGAGCGGTGGCGTGAAGGCGGTAGACTTTCGGAAGTAGTGGAGGAGGCTGATCCAGTTCCATCCAGTGTTGCCAAGTTGCTCCCAAGCATCGTAATCAGCCATACTTGCGCGGTCAAAGGCCATCCCGTTAACTACACTACCACCTCCGACTACGTTGCCGACATAGACTGGATGCGAGCCACCTGTATTGACATCAGGTGCTGATGATATTTCGTACATCAATGCCTTGTTGAGACTATTTGCACAAGCAGGTACCTGCGTTGTTACATCATCGACCTTGTACCCATTCTCAATCACAAGTACGGATCCTGGATGAAAGATTAACTTTGGTGATAAGTGAATACGCTGAACTTACGGCGAGGATCCTCGCTCAGCCGGTTAGCTACTGTCAAGCCGGTTAAACCACCTCCAACAATGACCTAAATACCGTTTCCAAAGTCAGTGCATGTTTCCCATACATTTTCAGCGTTGTGATTACGTACGTAATCAAATGTCTTCCCACTGATATCAAATTCGTCATTGCTTCCTCCTGATGACCATGATAATTTTCTAGGTACAAAAGACGAAAAAAAGAAAAAATTCTTGATTAGAAAGTTCATGATGAATGACAAGGAATGGACACCAATTCGTTGGCTTAATGGTAAAGACTGATGGCCTACGTGACCAGGAGCTCCGGGGCATGTCAGGGTAAATAGCTGAAATGGGTCACCCTCCCGAAAGCCCCTGTCAAAGGCAACTGGAAAAGGAATTTCGCTTGTCGTCTGCCCAGTTGTAACGAGTCCAATATTAAGTCAGTTATTGTCATTCTGGCTAGGCATTCTGGCCAAGCCAATCATGAATCTCGATGCTTCTCTTGCCGTTCTGGTTGGGGCTTAAAAGGCACCGATTTCATTGCGAATCTATACCATGGATCCCACAGGCGCGATCGAAGAGAATGGGTGATCTTTCTCGATCGTCGTGTTGTCAGCATGGATAGGGGAAGGCGGCGGCGTTCCCCAACTTGACCTACTGCAGGAACCCCGCACAGCATCCTATGGCATACTACTACCTACATGCACTAAGCCACCCCCCACCCTGGGACAAGACTCAAGCCAGGGGCATCCGAGCAGCATCGCAATTGGAATCCCACATGCATGCGTCAATCTCGACTGTCACGCGAGAGATGCACGGTCCGCTTGTGTTGCTGCATTATGACTCGGTCCCAGCTTCAACACCACGCTTCGATTTTCTCTAGGCTCATGGACCTTTCGTGTGCGTGCTCAGGACCGAACCATGGCCAAGATAGCCTATTCCATGAACGGCAGATTTAGCCATCCGCCTAGATGTGGCGCTCAAGGCTACCGGCAGTCTTACTCCTCGACCTAGCCTCTAGCCCAAATACTCTACACGGCGTGGATTCCAAGCTTTTAGTTTCCCTTGGCCCAGAGCGTCCACGAGTGCCACCCGGCGTAGGATCGCGGCGACAAATTCAACGGGATGATGGATTTGGACATATAGTTGTCCACTAGGTATGCGAACATACGTGTCGCCCAGTCCATGTCTGCATCACATCAGTTTCTGCCCTGAACTCCGTTGGTAAGTGGCCTAGTATGATATTTTGTTTGGTAGAACGAACCTGATCGCGGTCTAGAACGGGCGAATGGGGCCCAGTTAGCCTGTGTGTCAAGATGCGGAACTTCTGTGCGATGACAAGCCACGCCACGTGGTAGAAGCATACTCCCGGGCCATTAATTTCTCGAATTCTGGGAAAAATCACTGCTAACTCAAATTGGTGCCCTAGCGTTCATCGGTTGTGGCTCCAAAGTACCAACTAGCTTCTGGGCCTCACAGAAACAAGCTAAATCAGCACCACAGTCATGTTCAGACGTCAGGGACGCCTCTTTCATGACTTGTCTAGCGGTCCCTACAGTAGTGCGACTTTCCTGGGCATCCATTTGACTGTCTTGTCCGAGAACCCCCCGTATGGACTCTTGGTTAGTAGCAAGTATAACAGCACGATGCGTCTGTGTACCTAACTAAATTCTTAAGTAACGATATCTTTAAGACATCGAAAATGATTCCTATGAACGCTGTCTAGCCCAGTGGTACTAATCTTGCTATTCCTTTCTTCCCCTCTCTCTTCAACCAACGCATCGCACTGCCCTCACCAGAACGATGGCGGCTCCTGTACCGCCGCAAGGATTGCCACTGGACGACCGGTCTGATGCGCTTAGAATCCCAATCATTACTTTGATTGTCTTCAGTTCGATATTTGTTATCCTTCGATTAGGGGTTAGCTTGAGAAATAGGAATTTCTACCTACTAACCGATCACTTGCTATGGACTGGCCATGTACGTTGCTTATATGAAAACATCCGGTGACTGCGTCTATTTTTCTAACATAATCATAGATTTTAGCCGTTATCGGAGCTATATACTGCTATAAGACAGCCGCGGTTGGTGGAGGCAGACACGTCTGGGATCCGATCATGACTCCGACCAATCTAGAGAAATATCTCTATTACCTTTGGATCGGTCAGCTTCTCAACTTGTACGGCATGGCATTGATCAAACTAAGTGTCTGCGCATATATATTCATGCTGGACTTCTCCAAGCCTTTCCGCATTGTTATTTGGACATCAGTTGCCTTTCATCTAGCCATTAATTTTGTCTTTCCTAGTATCATCCTTTTTGGAGAATGTAGCCCGATCTCAAAACACTGGGATGTAGCTGGCACGCAGCCTGGCTCGTGCTGGTCAGCCAAACCAAGGGTTATATCAGGTAAGCAAATGAATATTTCCATCTGACAGACTCTGCTCACAACAGTTATCAGGCTATTCCGGCGCTGCTTGTAACATTTTGACCGACTTAATTTATACACTGGCTCCACTCATTTACATCGCCCGAGTTCAGTTACCAAAGCGTACAATATGGGGTGTCCGAGCCGTTTTTCTGCTCGGATTGCTGTAAGTGCAAGGCTTCGCGTCTTGTAAACACTTTGCTAATGCATTGCAGCACTACAACCATTTCGGCTCTCAAGCTGTACGAGATGAAATCTTTGAATGCTTCTTCCGATCCAACGTACACCTCGGTCAACCTGAGTATTTACGCTATCGCCGAGGTATTTGTTGGGGCGTTTACTGCCTCTCTACCGCCTCTGCGTAAGATGTTCGAGAACGCGCTCCACGGAATCATGCCAGCCAGCATCACAGGATCTACGAAACATAGTAATAACAGTTATATGATGCAGGGAGTCGGAAGCCGGCGGAGTGCGAAGCTCACGGTGTCAAGGCATCAGTTTGACAACAATAGCGAGGTGGACATGCTGCCACATCACCAAAGTAATGCAGGAAAAGAATATGGTCATACGATTACCAATTCGACGCTCGCAAGCGTCATTCGAGATGATAAAAGCGAAACTTTGACGAATCAAGAAGATGATTGGGCTTGATCATCTTCTTGTGTTTTTAATAGAATAGTATCTTGAATATACGCCAAATGCCCGACTATGGCAATTTGTTGGTCAATTTCTATTCAGTATCAGACTTGTGTGGGGCTGCGATAATATATGACATGTTGCGATGTTGATAGATGCCGGTAATCGTCGCCTCCGCTTCCCACGATCTGGGTAACTAACCGAGGTTCTTGTCAAGCCAACGCAAAACTAGCTATTTCATCATCTATGCCCATCACATCTTTCACTCTTGGTATTAGAAATCATGGCAGATTCGTCGCAGCCTTATCTTCGTGATTTGCAATTTCGCGGTGTCATCGAAGGCCTTACCCACATTGATTCGCAATCCGAACCGCTGTGCCATTTCTTTGGCGGCGTCCCCTATGCACTGCCTCCTCTAGGACCTTTCCGCTTCCAGAAGCCAAGATCGCTCCCCCCCTGCTATCGCTACGGTACTAAATCTAACCCGGGGCGTTTCACAGGCGGCTGTGGGCTGTGCCCGCAACCCAGCGACCGCAAATCTGACGGAAAGCATGAAGTCGCTGCGTGGGATGAGGATTGTCTGCAAAGTAACATATGGATTCCATGTGGAGATCCACCCGCAGGTGGTATGAACCCACGAAGGAACCTAGATTGGACTTGAAGGCTCATCATCTAACGCATCATTAGGTTGGCCAGTGTTATTTTGGATTCGTAAGTGGAATCCAATATTTCACCCTTGGTACTACCATTTTGTCGTGCGTCAGGATGTAGAATGCTGCAGCAGCAATCCAACTTAGCTGCGCCAACAGGCTTGTACAGAGTAACGCGGTATACAGACTGCAAATTTTGAAAATCACTGACTCAACTTCATGTCTTTAGATGGCGGCTTCCTGCAATGGGGCAGTCCAAATCGCGTCAACTGCCGCGCCCTCTTGAGCGGGTCACCAGTACGGTGCATCATTGTGGCACCAGCATACCGTCTAAACATATTTGGTTTCATCGCATCAAGAGAGTTGTTTGAAGCATGTCTTGATTCTGCTGTCAACCTTGGCTTCTGGGACCAGCGAATGGCGTTGCAATGGACGTACGAGAATATCAGCTACTTTGGTGGTAATTCCTCGAACATCACAATTGGTGGATACTCCGCGGGCTCACATTCAGTATTCTATCAGTTGGCCTACGATTTGGGTGTCTCTGACCACAAGTCCATTGTGAAAAGAGCACTCATGTTGTCGAATGGCCCTGGCATACAGCCTAAAAGCCTGGCTGAAGCACAAGTCCAGTTCGAACAACTTCTACATGCGGTCAATATACCCGTGGACCTATCAGCTAAGAAAAAGCTGGATAGACTTCGCCGACTGCGAGCGGAAACACTCGTCAACGCAACAAATGGCATCCAGCTGCACCAGTTCCGCGCAGTCACAGACGGCATCTTTATACGCCACGGCCTACTTAACGAGCTCTCAGATGGTTCTTTTGCCCAACACATGAAAAGACGAGGCATCAAGCTCATAATCGGCGAATGTAGTAATGAACATTACGTTTATGGCACCTGGCGGCCGCCTCAGTCTGGCTACAGCAACATGCTCGCCCGCTTACAAGCTGACTACTCCTACAACGCCTGTAGAGTTCTCATGTCGCAATACTTTCCTGACAGCAAGTTACCCACAAAGTACAAGAGTTGGCAAGCAGCATTTGGACACATATATGCAGATGTACAGGTGCATGCTTTGGAGCGGGGTATGGTGAATTCTCTTGTCAAGACAGGTGCTGGCGCTCTTATCCATAGGTATCGTATTGAATGGCGCGCAAAGTGCGTCGACAAGGACATGCCCCCGAGCTTTGGCGCCAGCCATGCTTCAGATATGGCAATCTGGTTCTTTGGAAATGGAAAGGAGCTAGAGCAGAATGAGAAAACAATTGTGGTCAGGTCGTTCCTTGAGCCGCTGAGCCACTTTCTTAAGGGTGAAGAAATGGAATGGGGCACTCAGGATGCAATGCAATTGCGTACACTGAAGAAAGATGGGACTTTGTCTATCGAGGAAGACACCAGGCTGGAGTGGGCCTTGAAGTTGTGGGATGCACTGAGGAAGGTTGACACCACTAGCACTATTTTCGAATCAGCAAAGCTATAGATTATGACTCCCACATAACGCTATATTATAAAATTTACTATAATCCTGAATCTAACTATTTGCAAAATTGAATGATATCTATACATAAGACAAGGGGAAGTAAGTCGAAGCTAAATACAAAATAATACAAGTGTCACAAGGCAAATGCAAGGAAGTGAAGCTGCTAAGCAAATCAATGTCATAGCTTAGCAATTAGTTCATGAATCTGATTCATCATCTATAGAGTATAATTGGACCCAGAGACAAGAAGATTGATCCTCGTCTTAGTCTGGACTAGTTGTCAAGACAATACCCGTGACGTATACTGCTATCTTGAAGAATCTCGATCCCGCAATACATATTCCCGAATCAAGGCCTCCTCTACTATACTTAGCCTCGAAACTATAAGATAGTTGCGGCAGCTGTACAGTGTCAGCACGTACT
>Ga0182210_1000142_pt1 | contig 15010 bp, 32 predicted proteins | sample G5R1MG_19_FD_129670 | JGI IMG/M metagenome (GOLD analysis project Ga0182210, IMG submission 129670) | Switchgrass phyllosphere microbial communities from Michigan, USA - G5R1_MAIN_03OCT2016_LD1 MG | ecosystem: Host-associated > Plants > Phyllosphere > Phylloplane/Leaf | place: USA: Michigan... | reverse complement strand
TATGTCACCCAACAGGCATCATGTCAATCACCCAACTACGATTTTTGACCTCTTTTTTTCCTGGGCCCTTCTTTCAATGTTTTGGCGGCATGTGCGACAAGCCAAACCGTTCCCGTGCTTCTTGCTGTTCGCTAGGGTTCGTTCGTGACCGCACGGATAATTCGGTGATTTCTGAATGCGAGGATCGCGACAAGTTGGAGATTCATACTCAACGATCGCCGACTGAACTGCTGCCGCTGCAACCTCGGGCGATGCCGCAAACCATTCACCATTCATTCGCTTATCGGAGAGCGTGGCATGGGCGATCTTCTCAACAGCCAGAGCCGACTTTTTGCTAGCCATAGGGAAAACCCGATACATCTCAAGTTTGTACGGGCTAGACGTAGAAAGCCCGGACAATCTACTGCCCGGGCTATCCGCCTTGCCTATTTTTGAGATTTCAGGGCTCGCGCTGATGACATATACGTTCATGGTCAACCATATACCGCAAATATTCCTCTATGGCAACCAACAAACGGCATTATCGAAATAAATCATCCCTCACTGGCATATTTCACAATATCGAAACTGCCGCTCGGTAATTCGCGCAGATACAGGCTCCACCCTGATGGTAAGCGGTTAATGATGCGCAACAGGCTATGCGCCGAATACCGCGCGTCCTGCTCATTGGAATGGCTGCTAATGATCTCGTGACCCTCGGGTAAATCACTCATCTCAAATCCTCCATTCATGCCCATACGGGCGGGTTGTTAACCGAACTTTGCCTTTAGCTGTTCGTACTGAAGCCGGGCATAGTGCTCTGCCTGTTTCGCGGCGTGCGCTGCCAACCTCTCCCGGCTCTCGGCTTCCTGGTCAGTTTCCATGCGGTTGCCAAATAGCTCAACATCGACGACAGGGCTTCCATACTCGTCGTATACGTCAATATCGATTTCCAGCGCGGCATAGCCCTTTGCCTCCGCCTCGACCTTGTACCGCTGCAGCAATGCAATGGCGTCATCCAGCGACCCATCCAGATCATGCCGGAGGTTGGCGATAATATCCCGTTTAATCTGCGGCGTTGCCATCTCGTATTTCCCTATCGTGTTTAAATACCCTGTAAATACCCTAGGAGCCTTTCTCAGCGCCATTTGAAGAATCCGGCTCGCCTAGGGCGCCCCTAGCTATCGAGAACGCCTCAGAGGCGGAAATACGCTCCACCCAGATATAATTACCTCCGCTGTCATATCCGTCATGCGCGTCATGGGTTTCCAGCTTCAGAATGGCCTCCAACGCGCCCACCATCCGCGCCATCCTCTCCTTCACCGCCAGCCGATGCTTGGCCGTGCGCTGCGTGGTTGTCTGGGCGGTCATGCTGCGTCCACCAGCTTGGCCAGCTCTGCCTGATACTTGACGAGATTGGCGCGAGCGATCGCCTGACTCTCGACAGTCTGATGATCCTCGCTAATCACGCAGCGAGCATGACCGATTGCGCCGCGAAGAATGGCAATTCGCTGTTCGGTGTTAGTCATTTGTTGTCTCCATCTCTTGATGTGACAAACGTATGCGCCTCGCCGTTCCGAACGTCAACACCTATTTTCACCCCCGCCACAACCGAAGATAGGCGGTGGCGGTGTCAGCCAGCGGCGAACGGCACATCGCTCAGCTCATCGTTCAACTTGGTCCGAACCGCCTTGGGTGGCCGCACAGTCTCGACCACGGCGCCTGGAAACGATTCCTTGGCTGCGGCAATCATCGGATGGTTTCGGATAACACTGGCAATCTCGTCCAGCGACCAGATCTGTCCCTGTCGCCCGCCAAGGTCCACACGGCCCGCATCGGCGATGTCGCGGACCAGCAGGATCAATTCCTCGTCAACGCCGACCGTAAACTCCCAATGGTCCGAAACACCGGGTTCGCCGTGCGTGGCCGTCGCAACCTCGTCCAACTTGGCATAGGCCCGCAACATCGCGTCACCGTGCTTGCGAACGTCGTCTAGCTTTAGGTCGAGCGTCGCCGTAGAAAACTTCAGACGCTGCACCCGAAACTTCTCCCCCAACTCAGGTGGGACGATCGTGGTTAGCCTGCCGATCCCCCAGCGCTGGTCCATCTCCCGCCCCCGCCGATCCACCGCCCGCACGATTACATCCATCTGCTCAAGTTCCTCGTGAGCCGTCATTGGTGCGCCGATCATGAAAGCCTCCAGCAACGGTGGGTCTGATCGCCGGTCTTGCGGACTGCAAACTTGCCCTCATGGTTTTTTGCCCATGCCTTGGCTGCGCATCGCACTCGTTCCGAATGAACCGCATCGCCCTCGAACTCGAATGAATCACCTACGGCCATATTCGGGAAAGGGTATTTTTGCGGACCGCCTGAACCGCCATCCGTAGTTCGGCGTGTAATCTCGATACCGGACTCAACCTTAAACATGACTTCCTCCTTAGTGTGCCTAAGTTATATTCCTTATTCCGGTACCGGTCAATACCCTAATCACCGTAGCGGGGCAGAGCCAGCAAGGCCTGCCCCCGTAGGGGGTGAGGTTCCGGCTCCGTAGACCTCCGGGAAAATATCCAACAATTTCAAATAGCTGCGAGCGGACCTCCGGGACCTCCGTACAACCTCCGTGAGAGACCTCCGGGAATGCTAGTTCCGTAGAAAAACCCAACAATTTCAAGGAGTCGGAGGTAGACCTCCGTGAACCGGAGGTTTGTTTTACGGAGGTTCAAATTGACAACCTCCGTAAAGGAAGCTTTACATTTTCCAGTCCTCGGGACGGTTGATTACGCACAATCCGCGACGCTTGGAGTCCTTGTCACAGATAGCGTCTTCGACAATATCGTTCTGCTGCCAGTCGCCCAGAATGGTCTTGGCCAGCTCGTCCGACACGCCAAACTCAGTGAACATCCACTGTGGCAGATAACGCCCTTGAGCCTTCGTCTGAGGGCTAACCGACCACGGCTTCTTACGCATCCAGGCGGCTTCAATCTCGTCCAGCAGGCGCTTGCACTGGGCAATAGAAAGCCCCCGCGCCTGCGACGAAGCGGCCTCAACCTTGACCGGGATAAGCGTGCTATCCGGCTTGTCGAACCCAGCCGCCCACTCGATCTTCTTCAACTTGAAATTGATCTGTGGCGCCTCTTCAGCGTCCTTCTGCTTCTCGGTTTTGAGGACGGCTGTGTCACCGTTCTTCGTCACCTTTAGCGATGCGTCGCACGCGCCGAGCAGCACGGTTGACCCGCGCATCCCTTTTTCTTTGTCCTTGCCGGAGTGATGCACGCCGATGACGGCGCCACCAGTATGGATCTGAACATCGCCGCATGCCGCGACGAATAGCGACATGGACTCCTGCCCGTTCTCGTCCTGCCCTGCGAGGGCGCGAGACACCGTGTCGATGATCGTCAGGCCGATAGGGAATCCCGCCCGCGCCTTGGCTGCATCAATCGTGCGGCAAAGCTTGGCGATGTCCTTTGGCTCAAGCATCTGGACGGCAACAGGAAGCAGCAGGAAAGGCGCGTCAACGCCTTCCATATAGTGTTCCCTGCGCCAGCCCTTGACCCGCTTACCAAGGCCCCTGGCGCCTTCGCCTGCAATATACAGGATGCCGGTCTGCTTAGTGTTCACGCCGTGCCAGTCCATGCCGAACGCAATGCGCAGTGCCATGTCCAAAGCGATGAAGCTTTTACCCGTGCCGGGGTCGCCATAGATAATGGACAGACCATGATCGGTAATCATTTCCTCGATCAGCCACGTAGGCGGCGGCAACGCCTCCAGCTCGTCAAGATCGAGCAACGAAAAGACGCTATCGCCGTCCTCACGATTGGCCTCCTCACGCGTCACGTCGTCCTGCGGCTCTGGAATGGCCCACTTATCGCGGGCGCTACGCAATGCCGACACCATCTCGCGAAGGGTCTGCTCGTGTGTGTACCCCGGTAAAGTTATACCGGCCCCAAGGCCAAGGATCTCAGCATCGGTGCGGCCTATGGCGACAAGGTGCGCCACCATCCGGATCATCGAGTTGTGCCAGTTATCACCAGCCCGACATGCGGCGATCAAGTCCGCAACCCGTGTCCGGTTCGCCATTGCGGATAACGTCGTCTCGCCACTGGCGATGGATTGCGCCTGCGCCTCGACCAACTGCTGACGTGGCGGGAATGCCTGTGCGATCATTTCCGGCGTGACCGGCGCCCGCTCGCTGGCGAAGTCGGTACGCACGGTGGTCAATTCCATCCGATAGCCGCGCACAAGCTTGTGCTGGGTCGGGTAGTTTACCGTGCCACCAAGGCGCATGATGCGGGAAGGATTGATCACAGCGTCACCGTCTAGCGTCTGGGCAATGCCGCGCTGCGCCTCAGTCCATGCCGACATATTGCCGATTGGGTCTTCAAGCTGCCAATAAAAGTGAGGGCGGTTGTTCGGGACCGTGCCGGTCAACACGATCATGGTCGGACGGAGCGAAAGATTCTCGCGGGCTTTTACGACCGCCTCTTCCCGATCGAGGTCGGCAAAATGGAAGAATGCAATTTCAACATCCTTGTCGGATGCGCGACGCCGGATGTCCATTGAACCCTTGCGCGGGTTGACGCCGACATAGACGTTTTGCCCCTCACGGTTGCAGCGCGAAGCGAATTCGACGGCGGCAGCAATTCGCGCGTCGTTCATGCCGAAATAGGTTGCGTGGTCGGGCTTGTCCTGACCGTGGCATATCTCAATCAACCCATCCGGATATTGCTCACGGGCGGGGAGAAACAGTGCCTCTAAATGTGATTTGATTGCTGCGGTATCTGGCTCTATAATGGGGCTAACCACGGTTTCCATTCTCTTCACTCTTGCTGTGGTTCTGCGATGTTCGAACAGATCGCGGGAGTTAGAAAAGGTCCGGAACCGCTTCGCCGTTGGTTCCGGACCTTTTTTGTTAGAACTCTACTTCATCACCCGATGCGGCAGGCGGCGGACCAACATGGCCCGACGTAGGCACCGGAGCGGGTGACGGCGCAGGGGCAGGCGAGGGTGCCGGAGTGCTGGCACCAGTCATCTCCTTCGGACGATCGGCCCACGACACGATCTCAAGCTTCGGCGCATAGTTGGTGCCGTGCTTGTTCGTGATTGGCGAAACACTTGCGCACTTGACGACAGGGACCTTGCCGGGGTTCGCGCCCTTGCCAGCTTCCCATGCGTCATAAAGGCTGTTCATTGCCTCGATAACAGCGCCAGCGGTGGACGAGAATTCACGCATTCCCTGAAGGTTCTTCTCGCTGAATGCCAGCACCTCGAACCCACGCTTGAAGCCATCACCCGGCTTTGCCGCTGCCTGGGCAAGCGAAGGATCATACGTCTTTGCCGGAGCAACGCCTGCGGCGAACAGGAACCAGCCCGTCTTTATGTTTTCCAGATCGAACATGGCAGTCATGTTCGTCACCTCGAACTCCTGACCGTCTTGCTTGTCTTCCTTGGTGTACCAGCGACCCGCCTTGGCGTTGTACTTGAGATACGGAGTGAAGTTGCCGTCACCCGATGCTGGATTGCTCATGAAGCCCATTACTATTTCCTCGTTACATATTTGCCGTGTGAAAGCGCACGGTATCGCTATTCGGGATTAGCCCCAAATCTCTCTTGCTACGGACTGCGCAGAAGCGTCACCCCAGTAGAAACTCGACATATCGGGTTCGAAGCAGCGCGTAAGCGCCTCGCTGTCATCCGACAATGAAAGAAAAGCCTCGATCGCCTTAGCGGTTCGCGTCAGGCGAGCGATATGCATAGCGACGTTCTCGACCGGGTAAACCGCAATCTTCGCCTTCGACACGTACATCATGCGGGTCTGCATGTTGCCGTTAGACGACAACGTGTAGATCGAACCCTGACCGTTATGCGCGTCGCTGATCTCGCTTGGGATGCGCGCTGTGCTCTTCAGATCCCCGATGATGCCATGCCTAGACCACTTGAAGTCGAGATAGCCAATCGTCGGAATGGGAACACCCGGCAACGTGACCTCAATCTTGTGCTGGCGCCCATCCGCAGGCTTATCGGGAATGCCGTACTGGCGAAGCTCTGCGAGTGCGACCGCGACCGATGGCGCAATAGTCTCGCGCTCCTTCTCGATACGCCCATCTGCCGACAGGCGCGTCAGGGTGTGGAACTTGGCAAGAGCCATGTCGGCAGCAGCCTCGACCGGCATCTCCGGATCAAACAGACCGGCTTCTACACCGCACTCAATCGAGGTGCCGCGATGCGCTGCCGGACCTACACCAGTGCGCTTCTTCATCAGGTACGATGCCGCCCACATAGCAGGCTGCGAAACGAACAGGTTAAGGTGGCTAGCGGAAAGGTGGTGGATGTTGTGGCGTTCGAATGCGTTGCTCATGCCGCTTCCCCCTTTGCGCGAGTCTCTAAAGCCTCAAGCGCAAGCTCATAGCGGCGGTCGGAACGGTTCTCGTTCTCTGCCCTGGAAACGGCTGCTTGGCTAATGCCCATCTGGGCCGCAAGCTCGGTCTGCGAAAGCCCAATGGCCTTGCGACGGTCGGATAAGGATGGGTGCGTCATAGCTAACGCTCTATACGCTACCGCATAGAGCGTCAACCATTTTATTCGCTAACGGATAAAATAATGCCTCACAGCATAGCGTACTGCATGCCCATAGCGTCCAGATACACGTCCAGGATGGCGCGCTCCTCCTGCACCTTATCCTTTTCCTTCTTACGGATCGCGATGATCGTCTTCATCGCTTTCACGTCAAAGCCACGGCCTGATGCCTCCTTGAATGTGTCCTTGATATCGTCCGAGATACCCTTCTTCTCGTCCTCAAGACGTTCAGCGCGCTCGATCAAAAGGCGCAGTTCATCGGCGGATACGTTTGCAACATTGCTCATTGTCATTTCCTCTTTCACTTGGTTGTAGAACTTGGGAATCAGCCGATCCGGATAACCACTCGTCCGGGCTTCTCTGGATCCATGAAACGATACGTGGCCTTAAACCGGCGATCGTTGACGTTCAGACCGTCCGCAATGCCGTCGCGCGCCGACTTGATCGCGCCGACCATACCATCGTCATCCCTATGGCGCCGGTCGGGCGGATAGAACTCAACGTCGAACGGGATCTTGTCGAGTCCTGCAAGGATCGCGAAATCACCCTGCGTCGGCGAACAGCGTTCGGCAATGGCCTTTGCCGTTTCGCGCTGTGCTTTGCGCTGATCGGTAAAGCTGGTCCAGTGATGGCTCTGTCGGTAATTCGGGAAGACCTCTTTAACAGGCCAAGGTATCTGAAGCGTAATCATATCATCCTTTCCGCCGAACTAGCCAGGATCCCCCAGCTAATACGGCCCTATGTCGAACGGGAGGTGGTTAGGGTTTGGGTTATTAGGGGGGTTCTGTGAAGGGTAGGGCCATTATACCAAAGCCCGCATCTCTTGCTCTATTCAATGCCACAAATCCAATCTCACCTTTTGCCATTAAAGCCGTTCCGCATGAGGGTGATTTGCCTTCAGTCCCGTCAGGGCGGATGAAACGAATTTTGCGCGTAAACAGAACTGCATCTGCTTGACGGAAAGCGCCCCAGAACCACGGCGCGCTTGTGCGATCCGGCACAAGAGCAATGCCATTACCGTGATCGAAAAACTTATCGAGCCACGGGATTAAGCCGTTCCGACCGCCAAACGGCGGATTCATCCAAACGAAGCCGTCCCAAGGCTGATTAAGCCCATCATGCTTCTGTGTGAAGCTGTATGTCACCGGGACATGCGTTTTGCTTTCTGGGGCTGCGACATCCAAATCGAACCAACAGCCCAATGCCTCGAATACATTGGCGGGTGTATACCATTCGTCGGACGCCCCCGGCGTTTCCCAATTACTCACCTAAAATTCTCCTTAATCACCCGCCAACCCCTACTCCAAGCCCGCGACCTGGACGTACCCAGCGGGTGCGGGTTGTCTGTCGCTTGTGCCCCGCGTAGCGCGGCGATCTGGCCGTCTAGGGTGGCTTGTAGTTCGTGGTGGTGGGGGTTCATGATGCTTGCATCTCTTTCAGATATTGTAGTCGGCGCTTAACCCCCTGCCCGGTGCGTCCCAACCGCATGCCAATAACAGCATAAGTTAGGCCGCTTGCTCGCAGGCTTTGAGCTGCGTTGGTTTCCTCTGGAGTCCAATCGGGTCTCATGAGTGCTGATCCGGATAATCGGTCGGATTAACCAGCGCGGCCCTCAGATCCGCTGCCATAACCGGATTTTCAGACTCTATGCTTTTCGCATATGCTTCAACAGCAATTTTGGCGTGCGGATCGCCTGCATAGTCAAGAACCAAATAACGCGCCTCTGATCGACACGGCTTACCATCTACCCGAGAGACGTTAAAACGATGCTCGAAACCACCTGTTTTCTCTCTCATGCTGCCATTCCTTCCAAATTATCGGCGTACCATTTACGCCCATTCCATTTACCAGGTCCATATCCGTCAAGCATACAGGCTTGCTTATCTCGCCAGTCGTGTCGGTGACCGTTCTGGGCGAGACTGGTGGCATCAACCGAAAGGAATGGGTAATCACCACCAACTAGAATTCCACGCATCATGTGGATAGCAGGCCATTGGTTGCCCATCGCCTTGCACACTTCATCCATTTTGGCGCGGTATGCAGGGCAACCAACATCAATTTCTTCTGGCTTGATGCATTTCGCGACTTCATCAAAGCCGCCAATCCAGCCAAGGCAAACTCGGTCAAACCGATCACATAGCTTCAGCAAGCGATCAATCGAACCGTTCATATGCCACAAAGGTGCACCTACACTGCGCCCAAAGGGCCAATCGTTTAACAAGCCATCGTTAAACTGCGTGGGCGCTCCAGGTCGATCAGGAATAACACCCCAGCATCCCGGCTGGAATATCCGCTGTTCGTACCACGCGTACAGTTTGGTATGATCGCGCGGGGCTTCATCCCATTCCAAACCGGCTTTCTTAGCCTTATTCCATGCTTTGAATTCTCCGTTATCGTACATTCGGAATGGGCAATTTTCTAACGCACGCTGGTCATCCGAGGGCGTGCCATAGCTAATGCACACACCACGTCCCGGCATTACAGCTTCAAACGCCGCTTTAGGCGTCATGGGAGTGCCGTGGTAGACGAAGGCCACGGTTAACGCTCCCACCGTGCGTACATGCGTTCTAGAGGGCGCGACACATCGACTTGGACGCAAGCCCGATCATCGAAATTGTCTGCGACGCGCTTGGCAATGTCTTCGCCCCACGACAATTCTACTCCTAATTCGGTGTGGTCCAGACGGCGAAGAATTGCCGCTAACTGCTCCTGCCTATGCGCCGCGTTCGGACGCCCCGTAAACCATGCGGTTACTTCCCAGCTATGTCCGTGTAGACATCCGGTTGCGATGTCGCGGTGAGCTGCACAGAACACCCCGCCTACCCCTGTCAATGTTCTGTTCACGCCGCCCTCGCATTCCACAACCGCTCCCGCCGCTCCCGGATCTCGACGACCTTGGCGATAAGCTCGGCATCGGTCAGCGCGCGTGTCCGGCCACAGATCCAGAACGCGCCGCCCTGGGTCGGCATGCCCTCGGCGTTGCAGCGGCATACGGGGCGGTAGCCGTCCCTCTGAAGGTATGACTGAGCAGCTACAAGCTCCTCCGGGTCCTTCTCACGCAACACGTACTCCACAGGCGCTACAGCGGGTTGTACGGCGGCACTGATACGCCGTTGCGATACGCCGAAATGCCGAGCCGCCTGCTTGATACCAGCCGCCGCCGCAACCTTGGCCACGTTGTCCGGCAGCGTCCGCGAATAGGGCCGCTGATAGTTCGCAATCCCCATCTCACGACGCCATTGCCGTACCAGCTCGTTACCGCATCCGAAACGATCGGCGCAGTCCTCGTTGCTGTGCGTCAGGGCGTATTCGGCGAACTCTGGCGGGATGACCTTCTTGGGCTTGGTGCTGGGCCATGACCCGAGTTCGTATTTGCGAACGGCATCGAAAACCGCCGACTTGGAAAACCCAATATCCTTGGCGATCTCCGTACCAGTCTTCCCGGCTTTGATACCGGCTGCGATTACCACGACTTCCTTGTGTCCGATTCTGCGGGTCATTTGTCATCTCCATTCAGTGTTTCGAGGACCAAAGTGGCATATCCAACCACATCCCTCCAGTCGTCGATGTGGTTCGGATCGCCATTCAACGCCCGTGACAACTTCGCCAGAATCATGAACACAGCGTATTGCTGCCCCGCTGTCATCTTGCGGTACGAAGGACTAGCCTGCGCCACATCGAACATGTCCATCGCGATGCGGGCGCCTACAGGGTATTCCCCATACGTCGCGCCGCGTTCGGCTAGGATGGTTTCGATGGTCATTTCCACGCCTCGTTACTGTGATCGACGTAAACGCTAGGATCTGTGGGTGCGATGCGGTTATGCCAAAAACGCAAAAGCATTTTCGAAGGCCTAGGTTTCCGTTCCCAATCTTTGAATGTCCGCTCATAGCCAACAGGAACTATGCGAACTTCGACGGTATCGCCTTCCATGAGATAGATGACCCGCTTCACCGGCCTAGAGCCTTTGCAATTGCGGCACGGGCTGGGTCCAGTGCGTCACCGCCCCCGAGAGATACAAGATATTCCAAAGCCTCCAGCAAATCCGGTGCCGCTGCGATTAGGCGGGCGTTGGCGTCTTCAATGGCCGCGCCGGTATCAGTGTAGAAGGTACGACCAACAGAGATGGGTTGGCTGGCGTGGCCTGCTTCGATCCAGTTGCCATTGACCGCTGCGCCTACACGCCAAGGCCCCTTCGTTCCCTTAAACTCGCTCACATCTCATCTCCATCAATATGAAATCCCGACTCATCTTCATGTCCCATAGGCGCCGTGTAGGCTGCATAGAGAACAGCCGCCAACATCAGCAGGACAATCGCGCCGATGTAGGTGTAGGGGTTATCGAGCATTGGTTTTGTCCTCATAGAGTTCGGGGGCCTGGACGCCATGAACGGCGGCAAGGGTAGCGAGTGACTTAACGTAGTAGCTTGGCACACCGCGGGCCTTCCAGTTGCTGAAGGCGGCGGTCTTGATGTTGAAGTGAGACATGACCCTCTGACGACCGATGCGATCGAGGGCGGCTGCGTGGTGGTGAGGTATTTTGCTCATTTGAGTTGGGTAGCACCACGAAATGACGTACACAAGTGTGAATTTACCGCTTGACCACTTTTCCGTTCTAGCCCATACCCCATTCAACACGCAGCAAGGGAGCCGCTGAGATGACGACGGACAAGAATGTTACTAATCATGAAACAAGCGTGAAATTGCGGACGTTCTTGGAGCAGGCACAGGCGCTGATACAGGAAGCGAAAGGCTTGGCGGGTGACGGCGCTGTCACGGATCATCTCGACTTTGCGGATCATTGGTTGGGGAAAATAGACGAGACGATTGCAGCAGCGTCGCCCCCTGCCATCCCATCGGCAGGTTTGCGGGAGGTGATGGCTCGCCTGCCGGCCGCACCTTGGCGGGTAAGGCGGTCACTTCTTGACGGCTTCGGTGGATCTATTGAAGTCGATAACGGCAGCAACTTCGGCAACATTGGCCATATTCGCGATTACGAAACAGCCTGCGCTTTGGCTGATCTTGCCCGCGAAGTCGCAACTCTCGACGCTCAGAACGCAGGTGACGCATGACCCACGACTACGACGCCATGACCCGCGCCATCAAGGACGCGCCTTTAGGGATACAGTTACGTATCATCCGCCAGATCGTCGAGGCCAAGGACTTCCAAAATTTCACGTCCGACGCGCTGTATCTGCTGGATGATGCGCTGGACGACATGGATGCGCAGGCGGTGGATATGCTGCGGCAGGAGGATTTGGAACTGCATGGGCCGGAGGTATCGTGATGGAATGGCAATTTATTGAGACGGCGCCGAAGGATGGCACGGAGTTTCTTGCCTACTCGCAAGATCGTACTAGCGGGACTTTAGACCCACTGCCGTCATTTATCAGCCTCTGCGCTTGGCATGATGAGGCGGGGTTTTGCACATGCGAGTTGCGTGAGCCTACCCACTGGATGCCACTTCCAACCCCTCCGGTGCACCCATGACCCCCCGCCAGATCGGCGCCACGGACTACCAGCGGGGCCGGACGCGGGTGCAGAACCCTTATCGCCTCGCAGGACCGTCTAGGGCTGCATGGTTTGGGGGGTGGGATGATGCGTACAGGATAGACACACAGGAGATGGCAGCATGAATTACGATAACCCACCCGCGTTCCCGATTCCCGAAGTCCGCACGGACGACGGTATCGGGATTAGCGAAGGCGCACCCGGCATGAGTTTGCGCGACTGGTTTGCGGGTCAGACGCTACCTGCCATTATAAGTCAGTTGTATAGTATGGGCCGGATGGAAGGGCCTCTCGTTCCCACAATCGCTGCCGAGTTTTCATATGAAGTGGCCGACGCGATGTTGGCGGCTCGTAAGGGGTCGAGAACATGTTCGTAAAGACCACCACCCACAACCGCATCGTAGCGGAGAAGGATGCGGAGATTGCGGGGTTGATGAAGCGGCTGTTTGGTCAGGTGTTGCAAAACGCTCGCCTACACGCCCGTCTAGCCCCCTTCACCAAGATCCGTAACCGTGACAGTCGCGGACGCTTCACCAAGGATTACGCACGATGACCCGCATAACCACCAACGGCCCAGATCACTACGACCCGCGCCCGATGACAAGCTGGCAGCGCGATCATAGGGATGGGCCACTCCAGGCGCCATGCAAAGGCGAGCCGTGGTACATATCCCTCGCCCTGTGGCTCGTTATGGTGCTTGCCATCGTACTCGCCGCTGTGGCATTCGGTTAAATCTAGGAGATGACTATCATGAAATACCTACTTCTTACTGCCGCGCTCCTAAGCGCCCCAACCACCGCACAGGTCTACGCAGGCGCAGGCGGCGGCCTGTCCATCCCCAAGGATACGCGCGTCGAGATGAAGACGAACACCCTGCGCGTGAAGACCGTAGACGGCTGGAACGGCTCGGTCGTGACCGGCTATCAGGCCAAGCGCTTCCGGTTCGAACTGGAGGCACGCCGCGCGCAAATGACCGTCGTGCGGATCAGCGACGCGAAGGGCCGCAAACTCGATCTGTCGCAGCCTAGCGATGCACGACGCGAGGACAGCGGGTTCGCCAACGTCTACTATGCGCACCCTCTCTCCCCGGCTGTCTCGGCATTCGTCGGTGGTGGTGTCGGCGTGTCGCGCTTGCGCATGCGTGCCAAGTCGGGTGCGGACTGCCGTGAAGTGCTTGCGGTGCGGATCGTGCACACCCTCCAGACCGACCGTGACGGCCCCAACGGCGGCACCTGCACTGACCAAGGACGGGGTTCCGACCCGGTGTTCTCGTGGCAGGCTATGGCCGGTCTGGACCTCCGTGCAGGCCGCTTCACGATCAGCCCGACCGCGCGCTACGTGCGGCATGAGAACGTCGAGACTGCCGCCAAGAGCCAGCCGACGCGGGAAGTGCGGTTCCGCGACCATATCGACTATTCGTCAATCCAGGCGGCTATTGTCCTGCGTCGGAGTTTTTGAGATGGATACGACAGAACAGCAAGCGGTGACGGTTGCGCAGGAGGACCGGGATTTACTCGCCAGCATTATCCGGGTTGCCGGGTTCAGTTCGGAGGCGGATGAGCTCCAACAAGGCGGAAGCGAAGGCAACGCCGCTCAATGGGGTGGCGAGCTTGAGGCTATCGCCCGCCACCGCCTCGCCTCTGTATCATCCGCGAGTGCAGATTACGTGATGGTGCCTCGCGAGCCGACCGAGGCGATGCTGAAAGCGGGTCAAGCCGCTGCCGACGACAAGCGGTGGAAATGGTGCGGGTTTGGTCCCCGCAAGCCCGGCGAAGGTTTGGACGGGATGCTGTTCTATGTGCGCGACGCCTTTGCCGCCATGCTCGCCGCATCCCCCGAACCTGTACCCGCGACCAATCAGGCGGGAGAGGTGGACGTCGAGAAGATCGTGCGCCGCAGTGCTGATCAAATTCTGAACGGCTTTTCGTGGGAGACGCTGACCGGCCCCGATAACTTGCGGGCTCGGCTTTCCATGGCCGCGCGTCAGGCGGTTCACGATACTCTAGCCGCCCTCGCTACCCAGCCCGCAACGTCGCAGGAGGGGGAGGGCGACGCACTGACGCGGCGCGTTTCGGACGTGATGAACGAGGACGGCGGTTGCTGGGCCGCATGCTCCGGCTGTCAGGAGAGCGACGAGGGTTACGTCTCCGAGAAGTATTATCCGTACAGCCCAATTTTCCATTGCCAGCCGGGCGGGGGATGCAGCGAGTGCGGTGGGATCGGCGTGATTTGGCAGGATGGCGCCTTCCTCGCCAGCTATGGTGATGCGTTATCTGAAGATGCCACCCCGACGCCTCCCACCCTATCGGAGGACTTGCGGGAGGCTTTGAAGCCGTTCGCGAATGCTGCTGCGGACTACGATTACGCCGATGGCCAGCCCGCGTTCGATGACTATCCAGACGCCAGCAGCCTGCCCGAGATCAACGATCTGACGGTCGGCAATCTCCGCGCCGCCCGCGCCGCCCGCGCTCGCACACAGGTGAAGGCATCATGAGCGGGGCTGTCGAAGGGGTGGCGCGCATCAAGCTCGATGCGGATGGCGAAGCGATGGTCTGCACCGGCTGCGGCACAACGCGGACGGTTGCTGCGATCGTTGCCGACAGCGCCACCGCATTCACCTGTTGCCCGGAGCGCAAGATGATCCCGGCGCGCACAATGTGGCACGCCTGGTGTGATGCCAACGACGCGCGACCGGCTCTCACCACACCCCCAGCGCGGTCCTATGCGGATGGGGTGGACTTCCGCGCGCTGCTTATCGAGGCGGGCCGCAACGCCGGGGCGTACATCGACGATCGCGCGTCCGACGACTTCCTAAAGTGCATCCCTGAGGAAGTGCGTTTGAAGATCGCGGCCCTCTTGTCGCAGGGAGGGAAGGCAGACATGTAAAGAAACCACCATTTCCTTTACACGTCACCACCCACATACAAACCCGCTTTACAGGATATGCTT
>Ga0182210_1000141_pt1 | contig 15010 bp, 10 predicted proteins | sample G5R1MG_19_FD_129670 | JGI IMG/M metagenome (GOLD analysis project Ga0182210, IMG submission 129670) | Switchgrass phyllosphere microbial communities from Michigan, USA - G5R1_MAIN_03OCT2016_LD1 MG | ecosystem: Host-associated > Plants > Phyllosphere > Phylloplane/Leaf | place: USA: Michigan... | reverse complement strand
GTCGCCGCCGATGGGCGTGTCGAGTACCGGACGAACACGGGCATGCTCTACGCCGGGGCGCAGGTGGCAGCCGACACCGGCCTTGGCGGCCAGAAGCGCGACTCCCGCTTGCTGACGCTGGGCGGCAGCCAGCGTCCGTTTGGGCAGAAGCTGGAAGTCTTCGGCCAGACCGAACTGGCGATCGGCGGCGCTGACGACAGCGTCGACTTGCCGGTGCGGCACAAGCTGGGGCTGGCCTATAAAGTGAAGCAGGGCTTCCGCCTGATCGCCGAGCATGAGATCGCCGCCAGCGACGTGAAGGCGCACCAGACCCGCCTCGGCGTCGATGTCGCGCCGTGGGCCGGCGGCAAGCTGCTGGGCACGCTCGCGCAGGAAGCCATCGGCGAAAATGGCGCGCGCACGTTCGCGCAGTACGGGCTCAACCAGTCGATCCCGCTCGGCAAGCGCTGGACGGTGGATGCGACGATCGATGCGACCACCACGGTCAGCGGCCAGGTCGCGCCGCAGGACGTCATCAACCCGCTGCACCCGCGCGCCACCGGCGGCACGCTCGACCGTGATGGCGGCGCCCGAAGTGGAGAGGGGGGCGACCACCAGGCGTTCACGCTGGGCGCCACGTACCGGCAGGATACCTGGACCTGGAACGGGCGCGCCGAGTACCGCCGCGGGTCTCGTTCAGATTGCTGGGGCCTCACCACCAATGCCCTGCGCACGCTGGGCGAAGGCCAGACCATTGCGGCGGGCCTGCGCGCTTACGAGGTCAGGCAGCGTGACGGCGGCGTGGCGTCCTTCCTTTCGGCCGATGTCGCGCTGGCGCTGCGTCCGCTCGACAGCCGCTGGTCGGTGCTGGAGCGGCTGGAACTGCGCCGTGAGCGCGCCGATGCCGGCATCCAGACGAGCAACCTGTTCACCGCGGCGAACGTCATCGGCAACGGCCAGATCTCGACCCGTGTGGTCAACAACGTGGCGGTCAACTACCGCACCGGGGCCGAGGGCGACGGCCAAGGCTGGGAGGCCAGCGTCTATCACGGCGCGAAGTACGTAATCGGTCGCTTCGGCGACGACCGCTACATCGGCTTCATCGACGTGATCAGCTTCGATCTTCGCAAGGATCTCGGGCCCCGGTTCGACCTCGGCCTGCAGGCCAGCCGCCAGCATAGCTGGTCGAGCCATGCGACGAGCTACAGCGTCGGGCCCTCGCTCGGCTTCTCGCCCGGCAGCGGCCTCTGGATCAGCGCAGGTTACAACCCAAGGGGCTTCCACGATCGTGATTTCGAGGAGGCACGCTATACCCGCCAGGGCCCGTTCGTGACGATGCGGTTGAAGTTCGATCAGCTCTCGCTCGGCCAGGCGGCGCGCAAGATCAGGGGACCCGTCCAGTGAGCCGTAAGATCAGCCGTAAGATGCCCCAGTTCCTGACGATCCTGGTCGCGGTTTTCCTGGGCCTGTGCGCTGGCGGCGCTCAGGCTTGTACGGTCACCCCAGCAATATCGACCGACTTCGGCACCTTTTGCGGGCAGTCGGTGAAGCAGGCGGCCATCCCATCGCAGTTCAGCCGTGGCGGACTCAACTGCCAGACCAGCGCCATCGTGCTGCTCGGCGTCAACTACATAAGGGGGAAGTTCCAGAGCAGGAACAACATGAAGCTGATGAGCGGGACGAATACTATCGCCTACACCGCATCGGCCGATCCCGGCGCGACCGTGGCTTTCACCCAGAACGGCACGGTGGATTACATGCAGAACAATCTGTTGAACGTGCTGGGCCTGTTGGGGGGGAGCAATGCCGACCTGCCGATCTACGTCAATCCGAGCGGCGGCGTGCTGCCCCCGCCGGGGGTCTATACCGACCGGATCACGATGACTTGGAACTGGTACTTGTGTCCCGGCGTCAATGCGTTGCTCGTCTGCCTAGGAACCCCCAGTCAGGGCACCAACGTGACGACGGTGATCGACGTGACGCTGACCGTCGGTGCGAAGTCGATCCTGCTCACCACCTCGACCGGGACCACGTGGGATCCGGTGAACGGCACGTCCAACCCCAAGGCGCTGCCGGGCGGAAAGCGGCGCCTGATAGTCAACGCGGCGAACCCGGATCTGGTGCCGGTGGACGCCAACACGCTCAGCCTCAACCTGGCGGTGCCGCCGGGCACGCTCATCGCGCTTGATGGCGATGGGACCGGAAGCGGATCGTTCCTGAACTATGCCGATGGGACGCCGGCATCCACCTTGTCGCTGACGTACAGTTCGCCCGGAAGCACGACCGACGATGTCGATTTCTCGTCCGATCGCGGCGCCAGCTGGACTTATGTGCCTGCTGCCGGCGACAGCGCCTCGCAAGCGGCCGTCACGAACATCCGCGTGCGACCCAAGGGGGCGATGGCGGCGGGATCACGGTTCAGCCTGTCCGTGCCGCTCACCACCAAGTGACGTCGGGAAGGCTCAGCCTGCCGTGTCTAGCCTTCGTCCTCGCGTTTCCGGGATCAGCAGCAGGATGACCGGGATGGTCAGCCAAGCGACACCGCCCAGGATCGCCGCGGCCAAGCCGATGCTGCCGAGCGTGGCGGACATCCATCCCAGCAGCACGGGCGCGACGACGACGCCCCAGCGGCCGATGAGGTTGTGGCACCAGCCGTTGGCGGCGGCGCGAAGCTCGGTCGGGAACAGCTCGCTGTTGATCGTGTAGGCGACCACCCACACGCCCAGCATGGCCTGGAGTCCGATGAAGCTTGCGGCAATGACGTACCAGTCGGTCGACAGATAGCAGCAGATGCTGAGCGCGCCGAGCAGGCCCATGAGCAGGCACAGGGTCCATCGCCGCCCGATCCAGTCCGACAGCAGGCCCGCACCGATGTAGCCGACGAACGCGCCGACCAAGCCGAACGGGGCGATCCGCGCGAAGTCGCCTGCAGGCCAGCCTCTTTCATTCACGACGTAGAGCGTGAAGAACAGCGCACTAGCGGCGCTGGTGAAGTTGATGATGACCCACAGTACGCTCATGGCGATGAAAGAGGGGCGCAAGTCGGGCGCAGTGAGGCGGCGAAATTCCTCGATCGGCGACGCAGGCCGGTGTCCTGCCTGGCGCGCCGCCAGCCACACCGGGGTTTCGCGCAGCTTCCACAGCAGCAACGGCATCAGCAGCAGCGGCGCGGCGCCGATCACGAAGAGCAAGCGCCAGCCGAGCGCGCTGTCCAGGGCCGGGCCAATGGCCAGGAAGGGCAGGGCTGCGCCGAAGCTGCCCATCGCGCCCAGCACGCCGTTGGCACGGCCGCGCAATCGTGGCGGCAGCGACTCGCTCAGGATCATGTAGGCGAGCGCCATCTGCGTGACGAGCGCGGCCCGCGTGGCGAACTGGATCGCGGTGTACGACGATAGCCCGGTCGACGCGACGGTCGCCAGCGAGCCCAGCGAGAACCCCGTCGCCGCCAGCATCAGCAGCGGACGCCGGCCATAGCGATCCGCCAGCCGCAGCAGGAACCACGCGGCGATGGAACCCAGGGCGATGATCGCCAGCGCGCCGCCGATCGCAGTGGAGGGAATGGCGAATTCGCGGCTGAGATAAGGCAGCACCACGCTGGTGGCGCTGATATCGAACCCCTCGAACATGACCACGCCGGCCAGCAGCACGATCAGCAGGAGATGCTGCCGCGTGAGCGTGTCGCCGATCGTGCCTGTTGCGTGCGTCATGCGGGAACCCTCTGCGACTAGGAATTCGTCTGGCGGCGAAGAGACTTGAGATCGATCCCCAGCCGTTTGACCCGATAGTAGAAGGTCTTGCGCGGCAGTTGCAGCGCTTCGATCGCTGCACCGATCTCACCATCGGCGGCGATCACCGCGTCGGTGATGGCCGCACGTTCGAAGGCGTCGAGGCGAACGGGCAACGGTTCGAGACCGGCAGTGGCGGCCAGGCTCGGCTCTTCCAGACCCAGGCAGATGCGCTCCGCCGCCTTCTCCAGTTCCAGGACGTTGCCGGGCCATGCGCGCGCGGCGAGCCGGTGAGCATGCTCGGCCACGCTCCCCAGGGCGCAGCGGTGCCGCTCTGCCGCCATCGCCGCGAAATGGGCGAACAGCAGCGGGATGTCCGCCGCGCGCTCGGCCAGGGGCGGCATGCGCAACGGCACGCCGGCCAGCAGGTGGAACAGTGCCGGCGATACCGCCTGCTGGCCGCCTTCCTTCATCGCGGCGATGATGCGCAAGTCCACGGCCTGCGCGTTGCTGCCGTCCAGACCCACGGCGCGCGTTTCGGCGAGGCGCGCCAGCCGCGCCTGCAGATCGGCGCTTGCGGTATCGAGGTTATCCAGGAACAGCGTGCCGCGATCCGACCGCGCGATCATGCCGTGAGGCTCAAACAGCTCGCGCTCGACCAAGGCCGGCGGTACGGTGGCGCAGTCCAGCTTGACGAAGCGATGTCGCGATCGCCGGCCGGCGCGGTGGACGAGGCGGGCGAAGTGCTCTTTGCCGGTGCCGGTCTCTCCCTCGATCACCAGGTCCAGCGCGGCATCGGCCAGCATCGGGATCATCGTGCGCAGGCGCTGCATGACCGGCGTATCGCCGATCAGCCCGTTGGCGACTTGCGCCTCGGCGGCGGCGCGCAATTGCCGGTTCTCCAGCGTCAGTGCCCGCGCCTTGGCGGCGCGCGTCGTGGCGGCGAGCAGGGCTTCGGGATCGAAGGGCTTGGACAGGAAGTCCCACGCACCGGCCTTGATCGCATCCACTGCCATCTCGACATCGCCATGCCCCGTGATCAGCACGACCGGCAGCTCGGGATCGCGCTCGTAGAGGGTGCGGAACAGCTCGATCCCGGACATGCCCGGCATGCGCACGTCGGTGACGACGACACCGGTGAAATCCGGATCGATCGCCGCCAGCGCGCTCGTCGCCTCGGGAAAGCACTGAACGGTGAACCCATGCACCGTGAGCAATTGCGCGGTGGCGGCGCGCATGTCCTCGTCATCATCGACCAACGCGACGAGGGGATCGGGCTCGGTCATGCGCGGCGCATCCCCACTTCGAAGCAGGCGCCCGTGTCCGACGGCAGCAATCGCAGCCAGCCGCCCAGTTCGACCATGATGTCCTGCGATATGACCAGCCCAAGCCCCAGGCCCTTGTCGCGGCTCGTGACGAAAGGCGTGAACAGCCGCTCGGCGACCTCGGGCGCGATGCCGGGGCCGGTATCGGCGACGGTCAGGCGGACATGCGTCGCATCGGTGGCCAACACAATTTCGATCTTTGCCCGTGGGCTGTCCGCTACCGCCTCCAAGGCGTTTTGCAGCAGGTTGACCAGCACCTGCTCCAACCGCACTTTGCCGCCGATCACGGTCAGGTCGCGATCGATGGCGGGCAAGGCGAGCATCACGCCGCGCAGTTGCTCCTTGAGGATCAGCAAGGCGCCTTCGATCACTTCGGCGACGCGAATGGCGCGCTGCTCTCCCGACTGGCGGCGCGCGAAACCGCGCAGCTGCGCGGTAACGGCGCCGATACGGTCCGCCAGTCGGGCGATGGTGCCCAGGTTCGCGCGCACTTCGTCGAGCGCTCCGCGTGATAGCAGCGTATCGCTGGTCTGCGCATAAGTCCGGATGGCGGCGACCGGTTGTGCGGTTTCGTGCGCGACGCTCGCGGTGATCTGCCCCAGCGCGGCGAGGCGGTTGGCCTGGCGCAGCGCTTCGCGCAACTGAGCGGCGCGCGCTTCGCTTTCGACGCGCTCATCCATCTCGCGGCGCAAGGCGGCGGTGCGCTGTGCGACCATCTCCTCCAGCTCGGCCGTGCGCTGGCGGGCAAGCGTGGCGCGCTGGCGGATCGTCCAGGCGAGCAGCACCAGCGCCATCATCGCGATCCCGGCACTGAGCGCCGCCGCGCGCCTGGCAGAGGCGATGGCGGCGTCGATGGGTTGCAGCAGGGTCAGGCGCCAACCGGGCTGTGCGACTTTCACGTCATGAGGCACGAAGCGTTGCCGCCCGCTGGCGACCAGATCGCCGGCGCGCGCCGTGGTGAGCGGTAGCGGCACCAGCGCACTTGGCGGCGTGCGCGTTTCCTCTCGCACGCGGGCCAGGGCTGCCGGGGTCAGGGGACGGCTCAAGCGGAAGCGCCATTCGGGCCGGCTCGTCACCAGCACCACGCCCACCGGATCGCGCACCAGCGTGGTGCCGCCGGCCTCGGTCCACGCCTGCTCGATCCGGTCGAACTCCAACTTGACGACGATCACGCCGTCGCCCACGGTCCGCCGCGCCAGGTAGAGTCCGGGTCGCTTGCTGACGGTCCCGAGCGCGTACTGGCTGCTCTCGCCCCTGATGCGCGCCTCGCGATAGTAGGGCCGAAAGCGGTAATCGTTGCTTACGAAGCTGTTGGGCGAGCGCCAGTTGCTGGCCGCGATGGCAAGGCCGTTCGGCGAGATGACGTAGATCACCGCCGCGCCGGTCGCGCGTGCCAGAGCCTCCAGCTTGCGGTTGAGGGCGTTCGTCGCGTCCTCCTTGCCATCTGCGATGGCGGCGATCACGTCGCGATCGTCGGTGAGGGCCAGAGGAAGCAGGCGGAAACGGGCGATCTCGCTGTCGAGCAGGGCGGCGCGCAGCTGTGCGTCGGTCCTCGCACGATCACCAAGCGCCACCAGCGTGCGCCGCTCGGCCACGTCGGCTGCGACCAAGGCGGCAAGCAAGGTGATGATCAGCCCGGCGATCAGCCAGCGCCAGCGTCGCAGATGCCCATTCCAGATCACCGGCACAACCTAGCGCTCATCGCGCGATGTGCAACCTTTGACACTTCCGTCGTGGCTCTTGTCTCGAATATGGCACGAAGATTGGATCCGGGATCGCCTTCTTGCATGGTAAGTGACTGTAAGAAAAACAAAAGCTGCAATTCGCGGTTTTGTCATCGCCCACGAAGCCGGCGGCGGCATAATGGTCCGAAGCACGCTGCCCACTGCGGGACGGTCGCGCAACAAGAGAGGAACCAGGCCATGACAGCAATGACGCATCATGCATCCCCAGCAGAGGCTCGACCCGCGACCAAGCGATGGTACCAGAACCTGTACGTCCAGGTGCTCGTCGCAATTGCCGCCGGCGTGCTGCTGGGCCACTTCGCCCCCGGCACCGGCGAGGCAATGAAGCCGATCGGCGATGCCTTCATCAAGCTGGTGAAGATGATCATCGCCCCCGTCATCTTCCTGACGATCGTCAGCGGCATCGCCGGCATGCGCGATCTCGCCTCGGTGGGGCGCGTTGCGGGCAAGGCGTTCCTTTACTTCTTCGTGTTCTCCACCTTCGCGCTGATCGTGGGGCTGATCGTCGCCAATGTCGTGCGGCCGGGCGACGGGCTGAACATCGATCCGGCGACATTGGACGCTTCGCGCGTCGCCGAGTTCTCCGAGAAGGCGCATGATACCACTCTGGTCGGCTTCCTGACCGGCATCATCCCCGACACCTTCCTGTCGGCGCTGACCGAAGGCAACATCCTGCAGACGCTGTTCGTGGCGATCCTGTTCGGGATCGGCCTCGCCATGATCGGCGATCGCGGCGCGCGGGTTCTCGACGCGGTCGAAGACCTGTCGCTCGCGGTGTTCAAGGTCGTCGCCATCCTCATGAAGCTGGCCCCGATTGGCGCGTTCGGCGCCATGGCCTTCACCATCGGCAAGTACGGCGTCGGCACGCTGGCGAACTTGGCGATGTTGGTGGGCACGTTCTACCTCACTTCGTTCCTGTTCGTCGTCGTGGTGCTCGGGCTGGTAGCCCGCTGGGCCGGGTTCTCGATCTTCGCCCTGATCGGCTACCTCAAGACCGAGCTGCTGCTGGTGCTGGGCACCTCGAGTTCCGAGAGCGCGCTGCCCAGCCTCATCGAGAAGATGGAGCGCGCCGGCTGCCCGAAGTCGGTCGTCGGCCTGGTCGTGCCAACCGGCTATTCCTTCAACCTTGACGGCACCAACATCTACATGACGCTGGCGGCGCTGTTCATCGCGCAGGCCTGCAACGTCGAGCTTTCGTGGAGTCAGCAACTGCTGCTGCTGGGCGTGGCGATGCTGTCGTCGAAGGGCGCGGCGGGCGTGACGGGCGCGGGTTTCATCACACTGGCCGCGACGCTGTCGATCGTGCCGAGCGTGCCTGTGGCGGGCATGGCGCTGATCCTGGGCGTCGACCGCTTCATGTCCGAGTGCCGCAGCCTGACCAACTTCATCGGCAATGCGGTCGCGACAGTCGTCGTATCGCGCTGGGAAGGGCGGCTCGATGTCGAGCAATTCCGTCTGGCGATTTCTGGCCAGAGCCCCCGTATCGACCAGATGGCACCTGACGCGGTGGCGGCTGCATGAGCAGGCGTGCGTTCATCATCGCCGGCTTGCTTGGCGCTGGCGCGGCGATGTTAAATCCCGGTGCGCTCCAGGCCCAGACAGTGACCGCGGAGACGACCGGCACGGTGCAACGCGCCAGCCCGGCAGCGTCGGAGTACCCGGCGGCTGCCATTGGCGACGGCGCCACCACGCGCGGTTTCAACTTGTCGCGCTGGGCCGAGGACTGGCGCGAGATGGCCGATCCGACGAAGCGCGACGACCCCCTCGACCGGCTGAAGTATCTGCCGCTCGATGCCGATGGCGACATCTATCTGACCTTGTCGGGCGAGGCGCGCCTGCGCGTCAACACGACCAGCAACCCGAACTTGCGTGAAAGCCCGCATCAGCGCCAGGACATCAATCGGCTGGTCGGCGGCGCCGATCTCCACGTCGGCCCGCACTTGCGCTTCTTCGGCGAGGTGGCGCACGGTGGTATTTCGGGCCGTAACCTGGGCGCGCCGCCGGCCACCTTGCGCAACGATGTGGTGCTGCAGCAGTACTTTGCCGAAGCCCATGCGGAGATCGGCGGCGTCCAGGTTGGCGCCCGCTACGGCCGGCAGGAATTCACCGATGGATCGAATCTGCTCGTCTCGCAGCGCGATAACAACACCATCCGCTATACGCTGAACGGCATCCGCGCATGGGCGCGTGGCAGTCGCTTTCGCGTCGACGTGTTCGACTTCAAGCCCACCGCCTACGGCGATCTTGGCCTGGATGACGACGTCAACGATCCCGCGCGGCGCTTCTCGGGCGTGACCTTCGGGATCGTGCTGCCCGAAAAGATCCTGGGCAAGTCGAAGCTGTACCTCGATCCGTTCCTGTGGCGGCGGCGCAACGACGTCGGCGCATGGGGCGGCCGCGTCGGACCGGCGGTGCGCTACTATGGCGGCGCGCGACTGTGGGGCGATGCCGGGCCGCTTACCATCGACTGGACCGTCAATCACCAGTGGGGCCGCTACATCGATCAGGACATCGACGCCTGGCAGGTGTTCCTGGCGCAGACCTACCGCCTGGGCAAGTCGTCCGACGCGCCGCGCATCGGCTTTCACGCCGACTATGCCAGCGGTGGTGGCGGCTATGGCGACGGCAAGCTGCGCGATGCCTATGCGCCGTTCGGCAACAACATCTATTACAGCTACGCGCTGTTCCTCACGCCGTCGAACCTGATCGCGGTGGCGCCCAACGTCTCGTTCACGCCGCTCAAGAACGTGCGCGTCACCGCCGAGCAGCAGTTCGCCTGGCGCGATGACGTCCGCGATGCGGTCTACCGCGCCAATGGCCAGCCCTTCGCCGGCACCCAGAACGTCGCCGAGAGCAAGATCGCCGACGTCAGCCGCGTGCAGGCGGTCTGGTCGATCTCTCGGCGGCTGTCGTTCACGGGACGTTACGAGCACCTCGCCGCTGGGCCTTCCTTGCGCAAGGCCGGCTATCGCAGTTCCGACTTCCTCGCGGGCTGGTTGAGCTTCCGCTTCTGACAGCTCCTTTTTCGAACGGCTGAGACAAGCCGGGATACAACATAGAAAGCGCCGCCATGCCCCCCGAAATCGATCACGACACGCCGCTCGCCCCCGAGCAGGCCGCCAAGAGCCCACGCGTCAGCCGTCGCAAGGTGCTGCTGGGCTCGGCGGCGGCGGTGGGTGCCGCCGCAATGCTGCCGCGCTCGTGCGGCGATGGCGGGCCGGCGCAGCGCACCGTCGACGTGCTGCTGATCGGCGGCGGCATCATGAGCGCCACCTTGGGCGTGCTGCTGCGCCAGCTCGAACCCAGCTGGACGATCGAGATCATCGAGCGCCTCGACGGCGTCGCCAAGGAAAGCTCGAACGGCTGGAACAACGCCGGGACAGGTCACTCGGCGCTGTGCGAGCTGAACTATACGCCCGTCAGCAAGGACGGCCTGGTCGAGATCAGCAAGGCGATCGAGATCAACGAGCAATGGCAGATCACTCGCCAGTTCCTCAGCCATCAGGTCAGAGAGGGCGTGCTCAGGGATCCGCGCTCCTTCATCAACTCCACGCCGCACATGAACCTGGTGTGGGGTGACGAGAACGTCGCGTTCCTGCAGCGGCGCCATGCCGCGCTCCAGGCCAGCCCCTTGTTTTCCGGCATGGAGTTCACCACCGACCCGCGGCAGATCGCGCAATGGGTGCCGCTGATGATGGAAGGGCGGGATGCCAAGACGAAGCTCGCCGCGACCCGCTCGCCGCTGGGCACCGACTGCGACTGGGGCGAAGTCACGCGCCAATACATCGCGGCGTTGAGCGCGCAGCCGGGTGTACGCATGACCACCGGTCACGAAGTACGCGACCTCAGCCGCAACGCCGACGGCAGCTGGAAAGTGACCGCGCGGGACATGAAGACCGACGACAAGCAGGTGATCGACGCGCGCTTCGTCTTTGGCGGGGCGGGCGGCGGGGCGCTGCCGATCCTGCAGCTATCCGGCATCCCCGAGGCGGACAACTATGCCGGTTTCCCGGTCGGCGGCTCGTTCCTCGTCACCGAGAACCCGGCGATCGCCAAGCGTCACGGTGCCAAGGTTTATGGCAAGGCGGCGGTCGGTTCACCGCCGATGTCGGTGCCGCACCTCGACACGCGATTTTTGGGCGGCAAGCAGGTGCTGCTGTTCGGCCCCTTCGCGACCTTCTCGACCAAGTTCCTGAAGGAGGGTTCGTACTTCGACCTGCCGCGCTCGGTGACGCTCGACAACTTCCGACCAATGATGTCGGTGGGCTTGGATGAGTTCGAGCTGGTGGAGTACCTGGCGGGCCAGCTGGCAATGTCGCAGGAAGATCGCATGGACGCCCTGCGCGAGTATCTGCCGGGCGCGAAGGACGCGGACTGGCGGTTGTGGCAGGCCGGCCAGCGGGTCCAGATCATCAAGCGCGATCCCGAGAAGGGCGGCTTGCTCAAGCTCGGTACCGAGATCGTCGCGTCCAAGGACGGCTCGATCGCGGCGCTGCTGGGCGCCTCCCCGGGCGCCTCGACCGCGCCGTCGATCATGCTCGACCTGTTGACCAAGGTGTTTCCTCAGCGGCTTGCCAGCCCGGATTGGCAGGCGAAGATCCGGCAGATGGTGCCCAGCTACGGCACGCTGCTGAACGACAATCCTGCGCGGCTGCAGGATCAGTGGAACGCTACGGCCTCGGCGCTGCAACTTGCCGTTCCGTCACCGACCGTCACCGTAAGCCAGGCCCCCAAGCCGGCGGCGGAGCGGGTCAAGGTCGACCGGCATCCCGACCTGGCGTTGTAGCGCCCGATGCTTGCGGATAAATGCCCGGCATGTGGCTTGAACCGCGTGACGCAGCCCGAAGAGCGAGGCTCTGGGATCCGATGGCCGCAAGGGATTTAACACGCATGACGATAAACAGAGGGAGAGATGACGTGGCGACCAAGGCACAGGCCGGCTCAGAAGGCGACGCCTCGCCGACAACCAAGGCGCGCGTGCGATCGATCATCGGCGGATCTACCGGCAACTTGGTCGAGTGGTTCGACTGGTATGTCTATGCCGCCTTCACGCTCTATTTCGCGCCGCACTTCTTCCCCAGCGACGATCAGACTGCCCAGCTGCTGAGCGCGGCGGCGGTGTTCGCGGTCGGCTTCGTCATGCGGCCGATCGGCGCCTGGGTTATGGGCGTCTATTCCGACCGCCATGGCCGCAAGTCCGGGCTGACGCTGTCGGTGACGCTGATGTGCGCAGGGTCGCTGATCATCGCGCTGACGCCGGGATACGAGACGATCGGCGTGGCGGCGCCGGCTCTGCTGGTGCTCGCGCGGCTGATGCAGGGTCTGTCGGTTGGTGGCGAGTATGGCGCCAGCGCCACATACTTGTCCGAGATGGCGGGCAAGGACCGGCGCGGGTTCTTCTCCTCGTTCCAGTACGTCACGCTGATCTCGGGACAATTGCTCGCGATACTGTTGCTGTTGCTGCTGCAGCAGGTGATGGACAAGCCGGCGCTGGAGGCCTGGGGCTGGCGCATCCCGTTTGCGGTCGGCGCGGTGCTCGCGGTGGTGGTGTTCCGCCTGCGCCGGGGCCTGGCCGAGACCGAGAGCTTTAAGAACGTCAAGGCGTCTGACGCGCCCAAGTCGGGCTTCCTGCTGCTGCTGCGCCATCATCCCAAGGAGACCGCGCTGGTTATGCTGCTGACCGCCGGCGGTACGCTCGCGTTCTATGCCTACTCGATCTACATGCAGAAGTTCCTGGTGAACACGTCCGGCTTCACCAAGGAAGCCGCGACGCAGATCAACGCGGTGACGCTGTTCGTCTTCATGTGCCTTCAGCCGCTGGCCGGGGCCTTGAGCGACAGAGTCGGACGCAAGCCGCTGATGGTCGCCTTCGGCATCGCCGGGGTGCTGTTCACCTATCCGATCTTCTCGGCGCTCGAGACCACGACCAGCGCGTGGACGGCGGGGCTGCTGGTCATGGCGGCGCTGGTGATCGTCACCGGCTACACCTCCATCAACGCGGTGGTGAAGGCCGAGATGTTCCCCGCGCACATCCGCGCGCTGGGTGTCGCGCTGCCGTATGCGCTGGCCAACACGATCTTCGGCGGCACGGCGGAATGGGCGGCGTTGAAGTTCAAGTCGGCCGGATGGGAGCAGGGCTTCTACTGGTACGTCACGGCCATGATCGGCGTGTCGTTGCTGGTGTATCTGCGGATGCGCGACACGCGCGCGGAAAGCCTGATCGCCGAGGACTGATACCCGCACCGACAAACTGTGCTTGTCGTCACGCACGTCATGTTGCATCGCACAAGACGTCATGCGGATCGCCATCATCGATGAAAGTGCCGCGCGCGCCTCGATCATCCAGGAGGGGCTCGTTTCGCTGGCCGACTGCGAGATCTTCGTCGTCACCGAGCGGCGCGGGCTGGTGGCGCGGATCGGTGAGATCGCCCCCGACGTGGTGCTGATGGAGCTGGGCAATCCCTCGCGCGACGTGCTGGAAGAGTACTTCGCGGTCAGTCGAGCGCTCGCCCGGCCGATCGCGATGTTCGTCGACGAAAGCGATGACGAGGCGATCGCCGCGTCGATCGACGCGGGCGTTTCGGCCTATGTGGTCGACGGACTTTCCGCCCACCGCATCCGCCCGCTGATCGATGTCGCGGTGCGGCGCTTCAACGCGTTCTCGCGGCTGCAGACCGATCTTGCCGAAGCGCGCGGGCGGCTGGCGGACCGCGATGCGATCGACAAGGCCAAGCGCATCTTGATGAACAGTCGCGGCATTACCGAGCCCGAGGCCTATGCCGAGATCCGCAAGGCGGCGATGAACCAGGCGCGCAAGATCGCCGAGATTGCGGATGCGATCGTCACCGCGCACAAGTTGATGGGGGGAAGCTGATGGCCGAAGGTCTCACGATCGGCTTCCTGCCGCTGGTCGATGCCTGTCTGCCGATCCTGGCGCGGGAACATGGCTTCGCCGAGGAGCAGGGGCTGTCGCTGCGTCTGGTCAAGGACGTCAGCTGGGCGACGGTGCTCGACCGGCTGCTCTATGGGCACAGCGATGCCGCGCACATGGTGGCGCCGCTGGCGATCGCGACGACGCTGGGGCGGGGCCGGCCGGCACAGCCGCTGTCGGTGCCGTTCGTGCTCGGCCTCAACGGCAATGCCATCACTCTGCGCAGCGACTTGGCGCAGCAGGTGTGCGGCGACGGCCAGTTGGGTGATCCGGCAAAGGTCGGCGCGGCGCTGAAAGTCATCGCAGAGGCGCGGGCGGCAGCGGGTCAACGGCTGCGGTTCGGCGTCGTCCATCGCTATTCCAGCCACAACTACATGCTGCGCTACTGGCTGGCGGGTTGCGGTATCCGCCCCGACCACGATGTCGAGATCAGCACCGTCCCACCACCGTTCTGCGCCGACGCGCTCGAATCCGGCGAAGTCGACGGCATCTGCGTCGGCGAGCCATGGAACAGCGTCGCGGTGGAGCGCGGCGCGGGGCAGATCGTGCTCGCCACCGCGCAAGTCTGGCGGCGCGGCGTGGAGAAGGTGCTGGCGTTGCGTGAGCCGGTGCTGGCGGACAAGCGCGACGCCGTCGAGCGGCTGATCCGCGCGATGTGTGCAGCGGGCAAGCACTTCGTCGATCCCGCCAACTGGGAAGCCAATGCCACGATCCTGGCTCGGCCGGAGTACCTAGACGGAGATGCCGTGCTGATCCGCCGCGCCATTTCCGACCGCCTGCTGCTGCGGCGCGGTGGCGACATCGTCGCGTACCCGGACTTCATGTTCCAGTACCGCGAGGCGGCGAACTTCCCCTGGGTCAGCCAGGCGGAGTGGCTCTACAGCCAGATGGTGCGGTGGGAGGGCATGACGCTGGACCCCGGCGACGCGGTCAAGGCGGCGCGGGTGTTTCGCCCCGACGTGTACCGCAGCGCTCTGGTCGGCACCGGGGAGCCGCTTCCTGGCGCAAGTTCGAAGGTCGAAGGCAGTCTCTCCCAGCGCACCTCGGTGGGGACGCAGCAGGGCAATATGACTTTGGAAAGCAACCGCTTCTTCGACGGCAAGGTCTTCGATCCAGCAGACATGTCCGGGTACCTGGCGCACCTCACCAGTAACTAAATCATGCTGCACCGCAAAATCTGCTTGTCGCGGGACATGCGAATCGGTTAGCTTTGCCCCTGCAGCCGAGCCGGCCGCTGCCCAATGGCGGGCGGCACACCAGCGTCGCCGGCTTCATCTCAAACACATGCGTGGCAACGTCGCCGCC
>Ga0182210_1000139_pt1 | contig 15028 bp, 8 predicted proteins | sample G5R1MG_19_FD_129670 | JGI IMG/M metagenome (GOLD analysis project Ga0182210, IMG submission 129670) | Switchgrass phyllosphere microbial communities from Michigan, USA - G5R1_MAIN_03OCT2016_LD1 MG | ecosystem: Host-associated > Plants > Phyllosphere > Phylloplane/Leaf | place: USA: Michigan... | reverse complement strand
CCCTCCCCCTCCGCTCCTTCGCTCAACCACTCGCTTCCCCCTCCATCCAAACTACCGTCCTCTCCCGCCGCATGGAAGCCCTCAGCCTCGGCACCCCCAAAACAGGCGTCCCCTTCACGCCCTACAGTCCCTACATGCCCTTCACGCCCATAACCCCCGTCACCCCGAGCCACCTCGTAAGCCGCCGGGATCGAAAAAGAGAGGGCAAGAAAGCGGCTAGGGAAACGGAAATGGTGCAGAGTCCCAAGGAGATCTTTGGGGACGCGTGGTAAAGGTGGTATGGTTTGTGATATAGGTGGGAGTATAAGTGTGTATATATGGTCTGTTTCATTGTCATTACCTATTCGTTGTTTGTTTGTTTTCTCGGGGAGGGGCACCTTTTGGCCAAGGGGCTTATCTATCGATGTAGATATACATATATACCTCTCTCCACCTCGTCTCCTACACAACGGCTCCTCTTTTTTTCTTCCCATCATTTCTCAACATCCATGTACTCTCTCCATCATGCATTCCCTCTTGCTGCCGTACATATATTCGCAGGCCAAACCTACCAGCCAAAAGAGACAAGTAATTCATGACATGTAAAATGTATCTTATACGCGGTCCAAGAGGCCAGGATGGATGGGCAGTACGCAGTCAATCACTCCCCCGCCAATATGGGAGCAAATCAAAATGAACCAAAAACAGTCTGTTGTTGACGTTGTTTTTCGTCAGCAGTGTTGTCTAGTAATTTCAAGAGGCGCGTTTGGATGTACCCAGGCGACAAGGGAGATTGGCACTTGTGCTCTCTGTACTCTACGCTGGCATTACACGGCACTGTGTTCTGCCGTGATCTACCTGGCTCTGTTCTTCCGTTCCTTTGCTCCGATCTGCTCAGCCGTACAACCTTAAGGTATACCAAAAGAAAAGGGGAGGGAAGGGGGAGGGACGGGAGTTTCTCGCCGTAAAACCCACTTGCAGAGTAGTGTAGGCAACCGACAGTTTCTCAGTTTACACCTCCGTCTGCCATACTAGATGGAGAGGTTGAGAGCGATACGATAACCTTGGCCCCCTTCCCTTTCCCTTCTCTGCTTTACCCCTGCGCTGACTTTGAGCCTTGAGCAACAAGTCTGTCACACCCGCGTGCCCGCTACTACTACCACTTAAATTCTTGAAACACTCAGAGATAATAGACTCTTTCTTCTCCTCCATAAAAGACTGCGCTCCGCCTTGAGCAAAGAAAGAAACCCTCTCCTCTTCTTTCCCCCCTCCCCTCCTCCCCTCGAGAAAAAAACAAAAAATAGAATCCCACTCTTCCAATACCAGTTACTACACACAAAGGGGAAGAGGGATAACCGAGACGCTAAATGCACCAAAATCTTGAACATGGAGACGAGAAAAGAAAAACACAAAACGATGCCTCGGGAGTCTTCTTGATTGAAGGGGAAGAGGAGACATGAGAAAGGAGAAGAGATCGAGAGAAAGACAGAGAAGACAAACCCATCTTGAATGCTATACCCTGCGAACAGATAAGACGGGCAAAGAAGTTGATTTAGTTCAGGAGCTGTGGTGGTGAGGAAAAAAAAACGCCTATACGCCAGTCGCTGGATGGATTTGTGGTTGTGGTAGATATTGTAGTGGGTGTGCGTGGGATATCGATTTCTCAAAGCAAAGCTGTGTTTCAAAAATTCGCTAGGCCATTCTTGGAATGACGTTTGCTGAAGCGTTTCCGCCCTTTTATTGACTCTGAATCGCCATGGCCTTTTTGGAGATGGCCATGTCGTGAGGCAGGGATATTGACGCCGTCGAGGGCAGAGTCGGCACCGAGAGTACTTGTTGGGCTGGGTAGGGCCGAGCCGAGATCGTTGAGTGCGGCGTCACTGGTATACGAGTTTTGCATGCTTTGCGAGAAGGCGTAATCACGGGCTTGCTCAATGCTGTCAAGCCATTCTTGACTTGAGTATTTACTGCCGTCGGGGTCGCTGGTGGTGCTTTTGGGATCTTCGAAGATGTATTGCTTGTCTCGCTAGGCTGCGTTAGCGATGTAACCTACTTGGAAGTGGCTTGACATACTGCTTCGACAAGCCATGCAGTCAGACCCTTGGCGTCTTGGAAGGATCTCCATGTGCAGCCATTGCTTAATAACGAAATCTCCTCTTTAAGCTTTTTCTCGTTTGTGCCCGTGGCGCACATCAGGACGCGCGCGTTGGAGGTAATCATGACAAGCCGCGATCGCTTCTTGATAGTGTTACCACCAAAGAAGCGTGAGAATTTCTTGGGGGCCTCAGCGGGTTCTTCTTTTCCGCCTACAGGGTGACCTGCGGGATGATGTGTGATCAGAAAGTTGCCGAGCTTCATAATCCGCTCATCTCTTTTCGTAAGGACTGGCGACCAGTCAATGTCGAGTTGGGAGGGGGGTGGCAGCTCGGTGATGAGTCGTGGTTTCGGTCGTGGCTGAGCACTACTCGAGGGCACTGCTGAACGAGCGTCGGAGGGACCTGATGCTTCGTAATTAGTGATTCGACTAGTTCATAGTGAATTGGTACTGTTACCATTGAGTTTGATGGGTTCTTGTGGGGGAGGACTGTACGACTTTAGTCGCGGAGCCTTTGTCTTCCACAGCCCTTTGCCCCACACGATACCGTCGAAGAAGGCGTGGTTCTTGATGTGTTCCATTGGTAATCGCGTCAGCGGATCCAGGACCAGAAGTCGTTCAACGAGATCCTTGGCATGTGGTGGGAAGCCGTCTGGAAAAGCGTATTCGAGGCTGACAATCTTCTGGAACGTCTGGTACTCGTTTGCGGCTTTGAACGGTGGCCGTCCAGTGATGAGCTGGTAGATGATGCAACCAAAGGCCCACAAATCGCTGGCTTTACACGCATTCTTGTCCGTCAGGAGCTCGGGCGAGACGTACTCAGCAGTTCCCACAAACGACTGCGCACGGTCTGAATTGATGCCCTCAAGCGGATCCCCGGCTGCTGATCCCGTGCCATTGGGTTTCCTCTGGTCCAGTATTTTTGCTGTGCCAAAGTCGGTGATTTTGACATGCATAGCGTCGTCGAGCAGCACGTTCTCTGGCTTCAAGTCACGATGTATAACGCCTTTGATGTGCATGTAGTCGATGGCGTCGAGAATCTGCGCGCCGTAGAAGCGCGTGCATTCGACGTCAAAGGTACCCATTTTCTTGAGAAAGCCCAGCAGCTCTCCGCCGGCGGCCAGGTCCAGAACAAAGTACAGCGAGCGCTCGTCCTGGAAGGTGTAGTACAGGCGGACGATGCCGGGGTGCTCGGTCAGGCGATTCAGCGTATCCTTTTCAATGTTGACGTATTTGACCTTTTTCTCCTTGATGATGTGGCGCTTGTCCAGGACCTTGATGGCGTACTCGCGCAGCGTCTGGCGGTCGGTGGCGGCCAGCACGGTGCTGTAGGAGCCCTCGCCCAGAGTGCGGCCGAAATTGAAGTCCTTGACGCCCTTTTTGACGAGCCGCGTCACGGGGCGGCCGTTCTGGTCCACGTCCTGGCGGGTGCCGACGGCGGCACCCTTGTCCTTCCACTCGTCGGTGCTGGCCAACGGGCCGCCCTCGAGGTTGTAGGGCGAGCTCGACAGGTGGGCCATGGCAGGCGGGGTGCCGTCCATGGGCACGCGGCGGGAGCTTCGGCGCGGCGGCAGTGGGCCGTTGAGGGCGGCCATGTGCGGGGGCTGACGGAAAGGGTCTCTGCGGCTAGCGTCGCGGGCGGGCAGGTTGGCCGGGGCAACGCGCGAGCTTGCGGTGCGGCGTATGTCGTGGGTCATGGCCTCGTCGTTATAGCGGTACGTGCCGGGCGCCGTGGTGGAGCTCGTCGAGAGGTTGGGGTGCTGGTAGATGGTGGTCGACAGGGGCCGCTCGCGCAGGGCCGGGTTGGGCGGGGGGCCGTTGCGCTGGGGCACGATGCCGCCGGCATAAGCAGACTGAGCAGGCTGGGCGTGGGCGAGGCGGGGCGAGTGCGACGATGACACCGCCACGGGTGTCTCGGGCGGCGACGATGCCAAGGCCGAGGGTGACGACAAGGGCGAGGCGGCATTGACGGCGGCGGCGGCAGCGGGCATGAGGCTGCTCGATGGGGAGTCGTCGCCCTCGTCTGGATTGGCAATGCGTAGCCCGCCGAGCGACTGCGACAGGCTCAGGTCGCCGTTCATCGTGCGTGGGCGTGGACGTGGACGTGGGCGTGCAGCGGGGAGAACAGCAGCGGCAGCGGACGAGGCATGGGGGCGCCCAGCGGCCAGTACCACGATGAGCGAGGAGCGGAGCGGAATGGAGAGCGGTGAGACGAGACAGTGCGGAGTGGTGCGGAGTGGTACGGTGCCGTGCCGTGCAATGCGGTTGCGGTGGCCGTCACGTCTCGAGAGCGTCCGGCCGGCGTGCGGTCATGCTCCGGCGCTTGGCCATGTCCTTGGACCTTCACCCTCGACGCCCTCGACGCACTCGCCGCACTCGCGTCTCGCCCCCATCCCCATCGACGTCTTCCGTGGCCATCGCCTCCATGGCTCTCCCTCCAGCGTCGTCCTCGCCTGCTTGGCCACGGCCTCCACCACGGGCGAGAGAGCCTGGCCAGCAGGCGCAGTCCGCCATGCGCCGTCGTCCAGCAGCTGCCGTCCGAGACCGCCCATAGCAGTCGCCGCCCTCTCCTGCGGGCGCCATGGACACCCATCTGCGTCGGGCGAAAGCCTGCTTGTGGAGTTGGACATCATTTTCCATAGTCGCTCGTTGGCGCCCATTCGTTTCACCCCGTTGGCTCAGTTGGCAGTTGGCACGACATGTTACGCTTGAGACCGTCCGAACTCACCTTGACCCCCGAAGAGGTCGACGACACGTTTCGTCGTCTGGCCCAGAGGCAGGCCTCGCGCGCCTCCGCCACCGTGGCATCGCGAGCCGCCCATAGACACGGACGCCCAATCATTCGACGTGGGCCGCAGAGATCCCCCCGAGATGCCATCACCGTCCTCGAGGATCCCTTCCTGCTCAGGCTTTCCCCTCAGCACGCCGTCATCGCTTCCGTGGAACATGGCGAAGACGATGATGAACTGCTCGCCCCTGCAGACAATCCACATGTGCAGCCTTCACAAGCAACGTCGGCCCATCCTACACCTTCGTTGGGACTGAGTTCGGTGCAGCTTCCTTTTAGACACCCCACAGATCATGCCTATGTCCTGCAACAAACCACACGCGACCAAGGTGAGCAACCTTCCATGCTGTCCATGGTAGAGTCACCACAACATGTCCTCAGCACAGCCAACTCCAGCCCTTCACGTGACAGTGACTCGCCCTTCCGTCCCAATACTCCGGCCGGCGCTCATTCGGAGCTACGAGGGGGTGCAGGAGGTGAGGGATCAAGCAGAGGCCTTATCCGCGTGGGTATGAAAAATACAGCTTCAACACCATCTCCTCTTCGTCGTGAACATACACTCAAGTCCTCATCACACACCGGTCGCTCACCAGATCCTGTCAAGGCGTCAGTCACGCCTGTTAATGATCAACCGATACGACACTTGCAGGGCTACTTCAAGTCCCCGTTCCGAGAGCCTCTAGGAATCTCGTACCACTTCACTGAGTTGATTCAATTTCCGAATAGCGAGCCGCGACCACGCACAAACCGCCAACCAATACCTGCCCGCAGTCTCTCTTCAGGAAGTGTCCCTGCTCTCAGCTCTCTCCATTCAAGACCAGAGGCTACCGTAACCTCGGACGAAGGAGTTTTTGAAACTCTCGCTCGGCCGTCTAGCAGGACGCAAGCTGTTGGGCCGAGCAAAGGCTTTCGGCCAAGGCAGTCCAGCAGCGAAATGTCGGGCGCCAGTGCAGCCTATTCTTATTATGGGTCGCTACCTTCTGGGTCTCGTCACTCGAGCAGTGGACAGTCTGCAAGTGAAAACCTCGCCCATTCTCAATTTGACGCTGCTACCTCTCCGAAAGAATTGGGTACAGCACTCCATGACAGAGTCCAATCCTCGGCTTATTCGAGCGGTTCTCTCCTGTCGCCTCCAGTCACCAGTAGCTCGAGGCCAAGCCCCGTCCCTGGTCAGCTTGGGAAAATGCCACTTCGGCCGAACCCACATGAACACGGTCAAAGCCCTCAATCTACGCTACGGCCTCCTGGATTTCAGCAACCAGGTCCAATTAGTGGCTTTCCAGATGCAACGGAAGCTGCAGCTAGAGACTTGCGTTCGCCGCTTGACGACTACTCGGAGCAATATCAGCGATTGAACCGAGACAAGCTTGAGCAAGAAACTTTGCCAAGTCGTATGCGTGCACAACAGCCTCACCTGGTCAACAATGCAACCTCATCACGTTCGGTATCTGGTGGCGGCACGAATCGAGATCATCACGCAACTAAACCTGCAGTGCCTTTTGAACATGACGCGAGAGGTTATCCCCGACCACCACCACCAACATTACCTTCTAGGCCCAATCCATCAGCGAGGGTCAATCCGCGCTCAAACGGAGATCTTTTTGCTAGTTCACCTCCAACCTCCAACCGCAGCCGTGGTCAAGTACAAACACAAAGAGCTGCCTACGAGTTGCTACAAAACGCGTCTCGGGCTATGCAGACTATGGGTCTTCGAGCACCTCGTGCAGCCTCTGCCGCGTCCAACATGCCTCCGCCTCCGTCGCCAAGAGATATGAGGAATAGAAATCGTCTTCATGGGCCACACCAGTCCATGCCCCGGCCCATAGCACGCCGCGAAGGTGACTTGATGTCAAGTAGCCCGCCGCCCAACCCCGGCCTCCAACATGCCTTACGAGTGCCAGCTCCAGCCACTAGGTACGGCAGTCCACCAGTCCCTTTCGCCCCTGGCTTCGGTCCAACACCTAATTTTCGCGACGGCCCCGAAGGCTCCCGGCGTACTCACCGTCAAGTCTCAACCACTGCCACACCCTCTCTCCACCTACAACCAAGCCGCGACAACCCTTTGACTTCTCTTGCCCTCGACCATGGTAGCGGGGTCACCAGTAGACGCTCCCGATCTCCGATCGTACGCATTCCACCAATAGCTCGCACTCATAGACGAGTTCCCGCGTCTCAGCGGGACCAGGAAAATTCGGCTGAGGTGGAAATTAGCGCTATGCAGAGGGAGGAGGCGGCAGTTAATGCGAGGTATGGAGATATTGGGCAACAGGATACTATGGATGAGACGCCGCCAAGAATGGGAAGGGTGGAGAGGAGTATGTTTGAGTAGCGGATACGACTGGTAGAATGATCGGACTGGGGAAAGCAGCCTGGGGTTTGGAGGTTCCAAATGGATAGATAGTGTATTTGTTTGTCTAGTACTACCTGGGGCTTGGTAAGGTTAATATGATATCCTTGATTAGGTGGCATACAAATCATGTTGTCTTATCATTCCGTGACCGAGTCGTGGTCTATTTATAGCCCCAATGCATCACACCAATCCTACGCCCATGACCATTCTCAATCTTCATCACATTCCACACATGCATACCGACCGAGACTTTGCAGTTGCGTTGACTACAGGCTTGGTTTCATGCTCGTATCGTGTGATTGAGTGGATGGATAGGAGTGTCCCCTCCCTATGCCCCATCACGCGACCACAGCACTCGCTTCCTTTTCCTTTCTCATATTATATACGTCGGCCAATGCCCCCCTCAACGCTTCCAAAAGTCGATCGACCTCCTCCTCTGTCCCCACGGTAATCCTCAAACACCCCTCGCACCCATGCTCCCTGCCGCGAAAGCGAACCACGACGCCCCGACGCTCAGCAAGCCGCTCGTACACCGCGAGCGCGACCTCGTTCGACGGCCTGCCCCCAGGCGCATCGAGCACTGTGTACAGGAGGAAATTGGACTCGGTGCCGCCGTGCAGGGTGCCCATGCCTGGTATGCGGGGGAGCTGAGCGAGAAGGCGGTCACGCTGGCGCACGATGCGCTCTTTGTTGGTGCGCATCACGGATAGGTGGTGCGGGTGGAGTGCCGCGCGTGCGAGCTGGCTGGTTGGGGTCGGGATGTTGTAGGGTGCTTTTATGGCGTTCAGAAGGCGCGCGATGGGTGGGGATGTGAAGGCGGCGCCGAGGCGGAGCCCCGCGAGTCCGAAGGCTTTGGAGAGGGTTTGTAGCACGACGAGGTTGGGCCATTCGGCGACCCATTCTGCGAGGCTTGCTTGTTCGGGGGCGAAGTCGATGTAGGCTTCGTCGAGGATCAGGATGCCGTTCCAATTTTGGGTGAGGAGTTGCTGGACGTGGGACTTTTGGAGGAGGGCTCCTGTGGGGTTGCCGGGCGAGCACAGATAGGCTACTTTGATATGGGGGTCGGATTGGAGGGCCGCGGTGATGGCGGGGATGTCGAGGGAGAAGCCGGGGAGGAGGAGGGGCACGGTGACGAGGGCGATGTCGTTTACTTGGGCGGAGACGCTGTACATGCCGTAGGTAGGTGGGCAGGTGAGTATCTTGTCTTTTCCTGGGACGCAAAAGGTGCGGATGAGGGCGTCGATGGCTTCGTCTGAGCCCACGCCGACGAAGAGGTTGGCGGGCGTGATGGTCTTTGAGGTGTGGGTGTGGGTGTTGCGGAGGCTGCAGAGGAGTTGTTTGAGGTCGTTTTGGTGGCTGAAGAGTGCTTCGTCAGTAGGTAGATGGGCGTGTCAAAACCGTACTATGCTGCACGAAGGCGCTGTCCACCTACGGATCTGGGTATCGATGCAGGCCGTGGAGATCAACGTCGACAGCTAATGACGAGTTGGGCGTGGCATTGCTATCTACACCAGCCTTCTCTGCACCGCGCAGAGCCAGACCCGGCCCATATGCGTTTTCGTTTGCGTCGAGCAGAATGTTGGTGCCGTCATCCTTGTAGTCGCTGCGGCGTCGTAAGTAAAGTACCACGATGAGAGACGTTGCGCTTCACCTACTCGCGCGCACAGCGATAAGGCTCCAACGCGAGAATGTTGGGTCGCGCACAAGTCTGCAGATTGAAGGCCGAGTTTCCTGAGGCCATTGTGGCTGTGGGTGTGCTGGAGAACTTGGTGTTGGAGGTCGTTTGACATGGCGTTGGTGGGGGACTTTGGCATGGTGGGGCGTCGTCATTGGGTGCCATCGCACTGAGTCAACTCGCCATGTATTTTTCATGTTCACTATTTCCAGCAACCCTGGTGTTATGCAGAGGGTTTTTGGTGCCCACGTCAAGGCTGGATGTTCTATGCGAGATGACAGCAACTGAGCGCAAAAAAAGATGCTGGAGAGAGGCATGGCATGTCGGAACTTCTCCTCCTTCGGCCAAGTCAGATCCCATTCACTCTCTTCCACCACAACGGTACCCCCCTACGACCTCCCAACCAGCAAAATGAAGGCATCCATGGACACATTCCGACACCGGGAATTGAACCCGGGCCTTGTCGGCGCTACACGGTGATAGATATCACACGGTGAGAGCGACAAATCCTAGCCACTAGACCATATCGGAGATTTCTGACGATTTGATGGAGGTGGAGGCAACTGAAAACAATAAATCATGGCCTCTTCAAGACTGAGACGAAGACGCAGCGACATGGGTAAAAGAAGGTCGATTCAAGGGTGGGGTGTTGCGTGAGAAGTCACTGACTCGGTGGGGCTGATGGTGAGAAAACTCTTCCCCCCACAATGAGCATGCGAACTGGTACCCCAAGTAATAAAGCTGGACAGCGGATACCTTGGTCACTGTACATTTGAACGCTACTGAATCATGGTGGAGACTTGGAACCATAAAACAATGACTATGCCATCTGACAACCTATACATAGACTCCTTCCTTTGGGACAGTCCAGGACGGAGGTTGATAAAAAATGGGATTAGCGTGCAGGGGGGAGTACCTACTGTACCACGGTGCTGTAACACTGCATCATCCTGCTTATTATCCATCACAGTACCTCTTTGTGTAGGCCAGACTTGATTTTTATGGCGGTGCAGACCATACAAGGTGCTCCCACCATTTCCCAACAGCAGCAGCAGTTCTCACTTGGTCGACATCAATGGCAATTTCTGCCCCTGTTACATGTTTTCCCGCCGCGCGGTACAAGGAAGCTCTACTATCCAGATTCACCATGCCCGTCCTAGTTCGGAGTATTTCTCGATCCCGTCTCAAATTTCCATAACGATTCGCTCTGATACACTGAGCTTGAGAACGCTTACCTTGTTGTAGCCAAGTTCCCTACATTGCTAGTTTCATGCGTTTCCGCTTCACGACACCCGGACATGGACATTCCGGCGGGCCCAAATGCGCAGCTCAGTCTCAATCCCTGTACCTGCCTAATCCGTATCGGCACGAGTTGATCATTTTCGTATCCCTGCATATCCTGGAGCTTGCTCTTTTTTCCCATTCGTCGCCTGCCACGTGATGCTCAGACCCTGGCTAGTATTACACGCGATCGACGTCCTGCCACGCCAACCCCATGCCAACCCTGGCATCCAAGCCCCGACACTCACAATGCACTGGATAGATGGTCTTTCCATACAATGACGACGCCTTTGATTGTCTCCCGATGAACCTTGTAACTCCATAGACAGGAGAGCGATTTCCAGGGGACTGTTGCCATTAGCCTGCCTTATTTGCTGCCATGTGGGCTCTTCGCATGCACGAGTTGATATTGCTACGCTGCCTTCTTAATTCAGCACAGCGTAGCCCTCCCTGCGTTCCGGGGGCAAGGAAGAATTCGCGTCGGTGACCATGGAGTACCGGAGTACCTGCGTACCTGAGTACTAACATGTATCGCTGGACGGAAAAGCGTTGCGTTTGCCAGGTTATGGATTGGCCTGGGGATGTATATAACCAGTCCGCTCTCCGTTTCCAAAACGATACCACCATTCTCTCCTCCCTTGCCTTGTACTTCCATCTTGGTGGTCCTCTGCGCCATACTGAACTCACACCGCCGCAATGCTACTCAGACTTCCATTACACCTTTTGGCAGCTGCAACTTGCATCCTCGCTGCCCCTGTCCATCTGATTCGCCGCAAAGTCATCAGCTATGATGCTGTCCCCAGCGCCCCTCAAGACGTCGGCGATGGCATTGCGGGAGAACTATACCTAAAGTATAAACCGTATCTCGAAGTCTACAACGGCTGCGTGCCCTTCCCTGCTGTCGACGGCCTTGGAAACACAGGGTACGTCTCGATTCTCGCCTCGCCCGTAACTCCAATCCAACTAACCACCCTCTCTCATAAAGCGGCGGCCTCGACCTACGAGGCACCTCTAACGAGGGCTGCTCCTCCTCCCCCGGTCAGGTCTACACCCGCAGCGCCACCTACAATGACGCCTATGCCATAATGTACTCATGGTACATGCCCAAAGACTCACCCTCGCCCGGTCTTGGCCACCGCCACGACTGGGAAAACATTGTCGTGTGGCTATCCTCGAAGTCGTCGACAGCTACCCTGCGCGGCGTCGCCATCAGTGCCCACGGCAAGTACCAAAAAGTCACCTCGCCGTCCCTCGAAAACGGAACACACCCGAAAATAGGCTACATCAGCTTCTGGCCACTTAACCACCAGCTGATAGCAGAGGACAAGCTGGGCACCCAGCAGCCGTTGATTGCGTGGGAACGCATGACGCCTCAGGCACAACACGCGATTGAGACAACCGACTTTGGGAGTGCAACACCGTCGTTTCGGGACTCAAATTTCAACGGTTATTTAAAAGACGCGTTCATCTAGGAGATAGGGGGATATATATGTTCTTTTCTGCTTTCTTCTTCATGACCTCGCGTGACAACAGGCCTTGTACCGAATGCTATTGATCCATGATTTGGACTGTGAGCGTTGCATCTTCAACACCATTGACACAGCTAGTCCAGCACCCTGCCCTTACAACAACCGATCAGCATACTCAGGATGTAATGCCACGCCCTCCTCCTCCTCCTCCTCCTCCTCCTCCCCCTCCTCCCCCTCCTCGTCGTCCCCGTCCCCTCCCCCATCCCCTTCTGCAGCCACCAAAGTCCTCTCCGAAAGCTCAACATTATGTCCCCATTCCCCAATACGACATCCCTTCGTACCTCCCACGCACCCCTCCTTCTGGCACAAGTGCCCAAAATAACAGTCACCAAGACGGCAGGCGCCGCGCCTAGGACATCCCGAGCAGCGCAACACATAGCGCAGGACATGGCGTACCTCAGGCTCCAGCGCAGAGTGGTCGTACGGGCAGTCGAAGTGGGTGCACGACTGCTGCAAGTGGAATGTGTTGCAGGGCTTGTGCTGTTGGAAGCGGGAGTTGTAGACGGCCCATTCTTTCTCCATGGGCGGTCGGATGTAGGGGTCTAGGCGCTGGTCGAGGGCGTTTACAGGAATGAGGCCTGCAGGCGGGGTTTTGGGAAGGCGCAGGACCAAGTCCGCGCGGTTTTGGGAGTAGGCGGAGGTTGGGGGGTGTGATGAGGGGGAGGCCGAGCAAGCTGGGATGTGGGCGAAGCTGCATTTGTTGCCGAAGCGGCATGCACCCTGGGTGTTTGTTAGGAGAGATGTTGGCCGTAGCCGGGAAGGGAATTATAGACCTTTTGAAAGTGCCGACATGGCTGCTTGGGCTTCTCTTGCGTAGTGGCGGGCTCGGTGCTAGGCTTGATACCATGGCTGCTGATGTGAGAACGCACAGGCATCAATTCGGGACTGCTGAAGGCAGAGTGGCTACTGCCCACAGGTGCATCTCTCCGCCATGAACTTGCCCGGAGGGCCGGTCTCGTAGTCACCACGATAGATTTGTAAGGCATCGAGCCCGTCGTGGCCGCCGTTGGAATTGCCTGGACGCTCGGCGCACAAGTCTGCAGTTCAGACCAGCGAAATACAGTCGGAAACTGCGTGACTTTGAGGTCAAACTGCTTGAACTCAGCGTTCCAGCCGGCACCTTGCACAAGAGTAACCTTTTCTCGCGTGCCTCTAAGCAGAGCAAGCTGAGACAGATAGGCAGGATTGTGACATGCTGCGAAGAGAATGCTAGTACATGTTTTATCTTCGGACGCAAGCTTGAGCTGTTCTGTACCCTATTCAGCACAACCCCAAGGAGCAAATCATAAAGGGAATCATCAACAGTAACAACATACCGCTGATTTTCAACTCTGTTCCCTCCCCATCTAACGCATCGACAAAGTCAAATAGCCCAAACGCACGTGTGAAGCCCGCCGCAAACGGGCCCAACGAGCGCTTCTCTATACCCACCACTTTGCTTTTTGCAAGCTGCTTTGACAAAGTGGTGAGATCGGCGTATATACGGACAATGATGCGCGCCGTACGGGCTTCAGGGATACTGTGATATAAATACTTTTCCACTGCATCGTTGAGCAAACGAGCAGCACGCATGCCGCCTTCTTCTTTATCGCGGATCAGCTCCTCATTGAACTTCATGATAGGGTCTTAGTATCATTTCTGTAGCAAATCCAGGCTGTTCGTGTGTAGAAAACATACAATATAGTTATTTCCGTCGACGAGCACGAGAACAAGGGACTGTGCTCCATCTTTGTCGCTAGCTGCTGGGACTTGATCTTGCACTTGCGCTGCTAGGTCCACCAACTTGCTTTCTTTGGCTTCGTATGCCTTTTGTAATGTTTTGTAGTCGTTGAGTAATTGACTATACTCCCTGAGTATATTCTACGCTAGTCAGTAACAGCATGGCTTTTCCACAAGTGCTTCGACTCGCTCTTAAATCGCTCTGCCGCGTCTGCTCATTAAACTTGAACTGCTCTAGATGGTGACCAAGTGAATCGATCCTGCCGTCGGTGAACATGGCGAATACGCGTGACTTTACTGGAGATATCTATTGTTGCGCTTCAAACACCTAGCTCTCCTGTAGTCAATTGAGTTAGAGAGATAGCACTCAAAGCTGAGTGACTCACAGCTGAACAACGCAGTAGACACCGGGAAACTGTAGCGAGAGTCGTTTGTCAAAGTTTTATTTGTAGGTGAGGGTTTGCAAGCTGTTTCTCTGGTCGCGGTTGCATCCGTGCGCTGCGCATGGCCCCAACCCTGAGGCTAGCGTTGCAAGGGTGATGGAGTTTCACTGTCTGATCTTAGAGACAAGTCGTGTGCATCTTAGACAATTGCCAGTTGTTAATACGGTAAAGGATACCGTATCGAGAGGTATACGATCGTACGCCTCAACGGTATATAGGGTGAGTTAACTAGTATATATAGAGTGGAATCAAGTAGGCGGGATTTAATCCTATTGTATATGACATAGAAGCCTTATATAGACAATAAGGATAGGGACAGCCGACGCTCTGTCTGCGGTCACGTGACCTTGTGAGCGTTTCAGACGGGAGCGTGCGGACCGTCGGTGAGCCATCCGCGGACGTTGTCTGCGGACGTCCCACAGGTCGTCAGTTAGAGCCATAGTTGCAACACCTGTTGATAAGCTGGTTTTTCACACCCAACGCTCTTTCATCCAAAAATACCAGTATGTGCCTTTATGCACATTATTATTGCTTCACCCCGGCATCGGGAAACAGAGCCTGGATCATCTCATCCAAGAGCGTAAAAGCCAGGTGTGTACTATCGTCTATTAGCCTCTCGACTCAATTCTCCATCCGGATACAACAATCTCAATATCTAGAGATAAACTTACTTCAATCGCGCGTTATTCAGAGTGCCCTCCACCTTCTTCGCCGCCAACTGCGCATTCTGCCTGCCCACTACACTCGAAGCAAGCTCTGGTACCAACGTATTCAATACAGTAGCCGCTTCCTTGCGGCTTTTCTCTCTATCCTTATCTGTGCGTTGCACACCGACCTTCATGCGGCCGTTAGGCCACATGGAGTCTTTGAGCGCATCAATGTATTTCACAATGTTGTTTTCTGAAAGAAGATTGTCGAAGGATTCGCGTACTTTGCGCTCAATGGTGCCACCAAGGAGTTGGTGCAGTACTACGACCACGGCACGGCCGCGTAGCCAGTTGTTCTCACGATTGAGCTCGAAGGTTTCCAGGAAGATGTCGCAGATTGGCTTGACAAACGGCTCCAGTTCCTTATTTTCAAAAGCGAGGAGTTCAGCTTCAGCCTCTGCATCGGTGTTTGGCTGACCTACGACTAGGACGCCCGAACGGGGAAGGCTATCTGATTGTGTG
>Ga0182210_1000138_pt1 | contig 15028 bp, 16 predicted proteins | sample G5R1MG_19_FD_129670 | JGI IMG/M metagenome (GOLD analysis project Ga0182210, IMG submission 129670) | Switchgrass phyllosphere microbial communities from Michigan, USA - G5R1_MAIN_03OCT2016_LD1 MG | ecosystem: Host-associated > Plants > Phyllosphere > Phylloplane/Leaf | place: USA: Michigan... | reverse complement strand
TAAAATAATATTTACTTGTTTTTCGGCAACATACCCCCCCCCCCCCCCTTCAGCCTATTCCCTCTCCTATTATCATTGTATACAATAGGCTTGCTTTCTCTAGGCAGCAGTAGATGACTACACTCATTACCCAGGTAGCTGTACTAATCGCTGCAGCACCAGCAACTTTTTCAGGGCTGCTCCAACCAATTTGGCCTCTCCGAAGACCACAACAAGTAAAGACCGAGTAGCGTGCATGTTGAAGCATCTATGGATCAGAGTTATATGTCTCTCGCCCCCATACCTAGCTTCTTCTGCTTCTTCTTCTTCTTCTTCTTCTTCTGTCTGCGCGCGTGTTCTCCTCGTGCGAGCAGACATGGCTCCCACGGCGCAAACCCAATACAACACATCCGGAAACTTCTCCCACGTATCGACAGAATCTGCTAGCTGTAGTGCTTCGAATAGCAAAACACTGAGGTACAGTTGGGCGGGAGGCTCGTGTCCAGACTGTTGTAGAAACTGCTTGTAGATAGCATTTTGCAACGGGTTGGCAGCTTCGGAAAACGAGATGCGTTGGAAGATGGCGCCCGCGTATATGATAGCTGCGATACGACATGTCTCGTACATCCAGTCAGCAGTCATCGGGTGTTCCGATGCAAAGGCTGAAGGCAAAGAACCCAGGCGTCTGACAATGTTGGTAGCGTGAGCGTTGTACTCGGCATCCAGCGCAGTCCTTGGGCGGGTTGCATGAGATAGGAAGAGATCCCCAAGGTGACACATGTCGCGTAGCAGTAGGCTGAGAGGGCCAGATTCCAACAGAGTCAAACTGTGCCAAAAGAATGGCGAGGGTGGGAGGGCACCGTGCAGGCTCGTATAGGTAGTGGATGGCTCCCACGCCTCAAACATTGGAATCGTTGGATGATCGCAAAGAATATCACAGTGGTAACAGCATCTAAACCCACCAAGTCAACGAGAGTGTTTCTTGTCGACAAAGGTAGGTGACCTACACTGCACCCACTTCGAATATCGGTGCGGCGCTCGGGGAATTCATTCCTCCCCTCGAAAGCACACAGTCAGCAATAGCTTTCTGGTGGTCCCGGAGCGCTCCTTCGCCGCCGTTCCATATCTCGCCGATGAGAAGATTGATATAGACCATCATGGAAGCGTCATCAGTCCCCGATTTCTTGTCACGCAGATATTCTCGCGTGATAGCAAGGACCTCAGACTTGACTTCTTGCGTTTGCAGGCTTTCAACCTCGCGGCCATTTTGCATGTCGAGCCATGTGGATGCAATGAGCTCCGAGCTGAGCACTAGGCGTGGATCATTCATAATCGATGGCAACCAGTCCACCACTGCCGTATCAGGCACAAATATACGGAGGCCTAGGATGATGTATAAGTATACAGAGCGCTGTGCATGGGTTGGCAAACGTACAATTGCGCATAAGGAATTGCGAGTCAAGTCGCCAACTCCGAAAATAGGTTGACAAAATTGAGGTTTCATTGACATCACGAAGGCGAAAACGGTCGCTCATACGGCGGATCAATTGTTCCATTTCGACCTTGTCATCCTCATCATACTTGTCGTCTTTGGCCCTGGTCTGTACCACTTCGCCAGTTGAGACTGCGCAGTTGGAAGAAGTCTGCGCAGACACATGGCGATGTTCGCGGCAAAAAAGCGGTGTCCTATCTTGCGGGAGGTGATTTAGCTTGTCTTGGACAATGATACGTGAGTCAAGAGAGTTGACCGTGTTCGGCTCATCTTCGCTTGGAACTTCTCTGGACAACGGTTCGGGGGGCTGGCGTTTATACCAGCCCATGGCCTGTGAATGGACTCTTTTAATCACGTCGTCATCTTTGACTGAGAATGAGACCACAGTCAGTGCCCGTATGAAGTACTTTTGCGTGGTCTTGTAGCTTACATCTTGATAGATCGGTCACTGTAATGAATTGATAGGTATGTGAGTAACGCCGCTTCAATCTCTTTTTGGATTTGGTAGTCGAGGCGTGTTGGCCTGGGAGGTGTTATTCATTATCCCATACTCGCCCGTCGTAGATGGTCATACGACCTGGTACTGTCATGGCTTGTATTCGACAAACCTGATAGTGTGACAGCCGGAGGCTCCGAAGCAATATGAGAGGTGCTCGTAGTGGAGTCTCTGCCCTTTTCAAGTCAGTGTAGTTCTTCCGCGAGAAGCGCATGGTCACACGTACTAGGCGCTGCAGTCGACGGCTCGTGCGGCAGATGCGGAGGGACGTCGGATAGGCACACAAGCTCGCCATGACTTTTCGTTTCACCCACATACATAGCATCCCCCTTCCACGACGCTCTGACCGAATCAGATGTCTAGACGCTGACGCGCGCTATAGCTTGCCCATTCTGGACCGGTCCGCACGGGTCGTCATGCGACACAGCAGCCGGCCGCCCCTCCTTCGCCGCGGCTTCGAGTGTCAAGCTCCGCGGCATCTCGTTTTTCATATTTTATCTATAGCATTAATCGACCCTATCTACGGTAGTAGTATCCTATCTCCAACTAGCCATGACGAGCCAATCTACTGATTCCAGAAGTACCCGGGAATGCAGTGACCAGCCTCGCATATGCAAGAGGTAAGTGCACCACGAGCGATTCTGTGTGTGTTTATCCATGCTACACGCTTCCTATCACAGACCGACTATCGCTGCATGTTCGCTCCGGTGGAATCCCTACATCTGTCTTCGCGGTGTCGAACGGATATATAACCCTGCCCTACCATATCCAGACTAGAGAAGCATCTCTCTTCACATCAGACTATTTCGTCATTATACCGTTTTTTCGGAACAACCTTGAATGGCACACCTCATTGCTACATCATGGTGCGCCCTCGGCTTAGCTGTGATAGGCACCATATTAGATTTCCAAGAGAAAGCAAAGCCATTCCGAATGGCAATCGCACGACTTTGCACGCCACATAGATGCTGGCCCACTGCACCGTAATCATCCAAAATCTTGGTTGTGAGCGTTAAATAGGTTTTAAAGAGAGTGTGAGGAAGTAGGATTTGCTGCCAGAAAGGTCTGCCGTCGAATAACTACGGAGACAATGGCAACATTGTGCTGTTACTTTCAGGCGTCTGGCACACTGACCTCGTACCAGGTTCTGCATTCGCTATTACGCATACATTCATCCTGGACAACGGACACATAACACCCAGATGCCGCTGCGGGGGTGCAGCGCGGATGTGGAATAACCACCGCATAAGCGATGACAGGCAATATACCGCCCGAATGGCTGGTAGACGGCGCTATAACTAATTCAGTCCATTCATGCACCACGTTCGGAAACGATTCGCCGTCTACTGTGAACACAACGGCATAATTTGTGGACCCCAATTAGTGGGCACACGCAGCCCTTGAACTCCTTTGACAACTAGGCATATCGTAGGCTGTAAGGCTTGCTGCTTTCTTCCAAGCAAACCAATGTTACCATGCACTTACTTCACCCGCTTTTCACTTCACCCCGAGGGCCTTGTGGCTACCCATTCGATGGAATGCAGCAAACCTTGTCCAAGTACCTTTGCATTTTTCTTTGATGAGTACATATTTACTGGGAATATATCGTCTGCTATCTTACACTCTTTAGAACACGCTCACACAACAAGAGATTTCTGCTTATATTAGAAGATGATAGTTTGATAGACTGAGAGAATACTACCGTCGACTGCGTCTCCTCGCGTTGAATGGCACGTTGCATCAAGATCAGCCCTCATCCGAATGTGCCTCCGCGGCATTTGAGAAGTAAGGATTTTGTAAAATATCTCGACGCACATTCTTCCAAGAGGATCACGGATTCCACGCCACAAATTGTTGCCTTTTACCACTTCTAGACCCGGATTTATCTGTCCTTGCATTTCAGAACTGAAGGGGGAAAGCCAAACAAGTATCTGCTTGACAGGAGTGATCTCAACTGGACCTGGCGAGAACGGAGATCTACCGGAGAAACAATGTAACAGTAGCTAAAATCGTTGAGTAAGGGAAAAGTTCGAGGCCCCAATTTACTTTCAGACAGTGTCAGTCCAAGCCCTTTCATGCTTACTTCAACAAAAATTCCTCGTAGCAGTGGTGAGGCACGGCCTAGTATCTTTCAGTGGTTGCATGAAGGCATAAACTGACTGAAAAGTGAAACTTCACGACCTCTGCGGAGGTCTACTTTGCTTTTCCGGATTTTCTTCTAAAGTAATCTCATGGATCCATTGGGCTCATCAACTCATCCTGAAATCATTAACTTGTATCATCAACACATCTAGTCCCACGATTGCATTTATCTCGCTTATCTGGAAGTTACAAGACTCAGTTATAGAAGGGCTGGACGACTTGGAGTTAGGCACGGTTATAACGTCCGAATTTGCGATTTTCAAGTTGAAGACAAGGAGATGAAGTAGCAACAATATTTGTGCTAGGGAACGTGGCCTGAGAGAGTGCGTGATAAGACAGAAGGGGCTCGCATAGGGCATATACTGTTCAATCTACCAATGACGGGATACCATGCCGGTATCCTAAACGAAACACCTTGAAATGACTTCGCCGCCCTGAGACCCGGATCTTAGCCCCTGTAACAGAGCATGGATATGTCAGAAATGAGTACACCGGGTGAATATTCATTCGTTTTCTAGATACAAAGAAACTTAACATCCAAGCTGGCTTGGCACGTTTCGCGTTCATGCGCTGTGTTGCAGAGTTTCCGTCGTCGGCTGGGGCGCCAGTCATGGCCGCAGATCCCATCAACCGATGCGACAATTACGAACCGCCTATCTCCTTTCCAAAACGTCCTTGGCCCCATCCTTCAGGCGCTGGGCAGCGGCGACTACAGCGTCTCTGTTGAGGGCGAAGTGTTGAGCCATGCGATCCTGCTCATTGTGTCAGTTCGCTCTATCAAATAGTTAAAGACAATGACGTGCCTGCTCCGCACCCGAGCCAGAGCCTGCCAACAGCTTTGCACGCTGTTGGCCATCGTAGCCAAGACCGTGGTAGCTGGCATGGGAAGGTCCCTTGGCGGCATAGCTCGCGGCAGCCTTGCTGACCAGCTTTGCATCTAGCGAGTGCAGCGAGGGCGAGAAGTGTGCATTGTAACGATCCTGCTCAGCACCATTGCCCTTGTACCTCGCGGCGTCCTGTGCGTATCCCTTTGCGTCCTGTGCGGCGTCCTGTGCGTAGCCCTTGGCCTTATCGACGCCCCTGTTGATGCCCTCGCTGATCTTCTCGGTAGACCGCGCAAAGTGCTGACCGTAGCGGTCTTGCTCCGCGCCGGAGCCGTACTGGCTGGTGATGTCAGGGTTGTTGGGATAGCGCTCGACCACGCTCTTATCGGTTGGCGAGCTGAAGAGACCCATCGTGTATGTGATTTATCGGGGAGTAGGAGCGGGGAGCTTGATGGAGCAGAGTGAATAGACGATTGTGACGGGTGGTTCAATCGACTGTTTCTGATGTTTGGTCACGCAAGTGATGGGAACGCGTCTAGCGGCGGGGATGACGTAGTGATTCTCCACCACCGGTTTGCGCTTTCTCTGTGCCTGGCACTCGTCATGCAAATGTCACTTTGCCCATCGCTTCTGCAACACCCCGCCTGCCGTGGCCAGCATCCAAAATATCCCTACCTACGAAAGCTATACCACCCCTTCTTGCCCCCATTCTTCTCTCTTTCATCCCACAGTGGTGCCGCCACACCTTCGAATTCACCATATTGACTTGTTGCAACAGACTCAGTAGATGATCTTTTGTCTTCCTTCTCCACCAACACCTGCCTCTGCTCGATATTTTCCGTCTTGATCTTCTTCGGATCAAGACCGACAGGTACTGATCTCTCTAGTCCAGAGAAAACTCCTAGAGGTTGCGAGGAGAACCGACCTTGATCAATCACCGTCTCCATGGCTGTCTCGGCAAGATCGTCCGTACCATCCGAGTCGATGGCAGCAGACTTGCTCGCATGCTGAGCATTGCGCTCCGACTTGCGCAAATGCGACTCCGCAGAAAGTTCTAAAGTTCTACCCAACTCGTGCAGTTGTACAGACCAATCTGGGTCGGAAGACTTCATGTATGGGAGCTTGAGTTCCTCAGCACGTAACTGACGGACTTTGTCAAGAGTCGCCGAAGATGTCCGCTTATGCTTCTCAGGCCGTATTTTTCTCATCTCCTTGTCAGTACTCGGAGATAGATTTTTCTCAATGGGAGGCTTCTTGCGCTGCACTTTATGAGCAGTATCCTGCTGACCCTGAACGCGGCTCATGGTCCGCGCTGGCTGCAATATGGGAGACATGGGCCCATACAGCAATTCCGCAACTCTACTCTGTGACTTAGCCGCGTCTTTCAGACTGATAGATGCCAACTGCACGGTCTCACTCTTCTCTAGCATTTGGGTCGTACACTGTGCCGTAAAACCCGTGCTCGCAACAGCCTCTGCATCAAGCCTGGCCAGACGGCCCAGATCCTCAGCATTGCGCACATCCCTTCTCTCCAAATAGGAGATAAACCTCTTAGAAGAACATCGTGTTTTGAATTCCAAAGGTGTTGGCCGATGTGTGACGCCGATGTGCGTCGTGTTTTCATCATTCTCCTCTCCTCGCCCAGCCCGAGATCCCACAGGTGGCTGCACGGCATCATCTGTGACGCTGTAGCTTCTGCCATTGTCAACGTACTCGCACACAAGACTGCGCGCATATTTCAGGGATAAATTTCCCCTAGCTACCCCAGCCCCAGTATGGGCGCCCGCGGAGCTGCGCTGGGGTATGTCAGGGATGGTGTAGATGGCGCCGTTAGAGTCATCCCACAGAGGAGTGCTAGGAGTCTGAACAACATGGGAGGCGTACTCAGGGCCGTTTCTGAGGTTCCTGAGTGTCGCGGGTACTTGACTGATTATAGGCGGAGTAGTAGCTTGAGTTATGGCTCGAGACTTGTAAGGTGTAGAATCGCTCGAGCATTGACTATCCCGTGGACGGGTCTTCCTGCTGTACTCTTTTGGCTTGCTATTGCTTGGTGTCATCATTAAAGCTAAGGTGGGATTTGGCTCTATGGCACTGTAATAAACAAAGTCTTAGTTGAGGAGGGGATAGGTATGCAGAGGAGCTTTTGTAGCGATTGGCTTTGACTACTGCTTGTTCATGCGCTGGCCGATTCATTGAAGACAGTGCTATCAAGGCAAGGAGGTGAAGTGCATCCGACGCCTCGACTTGAAGAAAAACACTTCCATTTCACAGGATATATCCGTGATCGCACACGCCAATTTGCAGATACATACACGGTAAGTATGGCGGCAGCATTTGGACATGGTATTCCACAACATCGATCCCTTTCTGGAATGTATTCCTCAGGGATGAATGGGGAGACTCTGTACACCTTACACAGGTTAGGGACATTTCGGAAAACAAGAGTTATGAATCCGGTGGGTGCTTTGCGCCAATCCCTACTTCTAATCTCGTAGTATTGAATGGAAGAACGAGACGGCAAAAGCGACACGTCATACAAATTATCCAGTCAATACGGATTTGGCAATGTGACAATAACGAAATTCGGTTGCGCGTGATTTGTTTGATGGACAGGAGCGATGAAATGGCATTCCCACGAACGTGAAAAAGAAACAACTGTCTCGATTCGGTAAAACTAGCATGCAAGCTATGCGTTCATTGTGGAGCCCTCGCTCAAAACTCCGGAATACAATATTGACAGCCGTTTCGAAAAGTGAAATAGGACTACAGAAAATATTATCCGTCCACCACCGCTATCGGGTATCAATCATCTTCTCATAGCAGCACACGTAAGATGTCAGCGTAGACTCTAGCGTGGAAATACGCGAAGAAAAAAGTGTACGCCCAACATTTCAGTCCGCCGCGTCTGCAAAAAGTGTAAGCAAATGCCGACCTCCTCAAACAGCCCACTTCTTCACAGCCTCACCGAGATTCTTGGCCAAGCCAGTCCGTATACCGAGGAGCTCTTTCTTTGTAGACTCTGTATCTTTCTCCATCTTCTCCAGCCTTTCCTGGAGTCCTGCGACTCCCAATCGTAGATTCTCCGAAACTTCCTCCACTACCGAGAGTCGTGATCTCACATCATGTAATTCCTGTTTCGTGAGCTCCATTTCGGCCTTGAGGGTGTGGTAATTTCGCGCATCTTTGTTTGCGCGCTTTTGCAAGCCTTTTTTCTCAGCCTCAATGTCGCGAATGGTGTCTTTGAGTCCCAAGTTCTCGTCCTTAAGATGCTGTATTCGGTCCGTTAATGCTCGATTGACTCGTTCAGGGGCCGGACTACGTGGGCTCATGGTCGCTTCTTGCAGTCTTGGTATTGTGATTTGTTCGCTCAATGTTCGCCGCGGATGTTTCTTTGGTGGCGCAGAGACGTCATCGTCCCTCTCTCGTTTGATGTTCACATTCAAACTGTCGGTTGCTGATCTCCTCATAGGCGATGCATGGGCAACCTCGGCGCCGTTGAGTTGGGCAGTAAATGCTATGTCTAGAGTCAGCCGATTTATAGCATTCCGGGGGCTCATTACACCGCGGTACGTACGGGTAGTCGAAGCTTGTTTCGGTTTGACGGGGGGTGTTTCTTGAGATACACTGGTGGCACCAGAGGACTGTCTCGACGGGAGGAGACCGGGCCGTTCACCATCGTTTTCCACCCACGAGCAAGCTTCGCGAAAGCTTCTCGTGAAAGCGGTTGGGAACAATGGCGTCCTGACCAGCTCTTTTAAGTGGCCCGCGGCGAGGAAGTAATAGTGAATGAGCGCCGAGACACGATGGATGGCTGAGGAACCTCCCGTGTCATCACCGAGATCACAAAACGGGGCATGGAATGCCACGGTGCTTGTTGAGTTGACAGGAAGCAGCTCGTTTTCCCCATTGGCATTCTTGGTGATGCGATAGAAGCTGACGTCGGTCTCATTGGCGTGGACATGTGCAGTCACTAGATCAGAAGACTCGTCCACCTCGGGACCAGGAGAATAGCCGCCGATGACGAGCATCTGCTTGTGCGCCGAGCGGCCCAGAGAGCGCCATACTGCACGGCTCATGGTGAAGCTATCTTCGACTTCAATCCACCTCAGCGTCGTCACGCGCGGCAGGGCTTTGAAAGAAGCGTTGAAGCTTGCGCGGGCCCAGGCCTGCACATTCTTCCACGTCAACGGCGTTTTTGTCTCGTTGAAGTCGGCCATGGTGACCGTCGCGCTGCGTCATCTACGGACGTGACTGGCCCGGACTAGGATGACGAGATGGCAAATGGCCTACGGGGCTAAGGTTAATATAGGGGCGTACGGGGCGCGATCAACGCCATAACCGTCGGTGCCCGGCTGGGACTGATAGGATGATTGTTGGTAACTTTGTCGACCGAGGGCAAAAGCTGTCTCGCGCTGGGCGCGTGAGGGTTAAACAAGAACAAGTGTGACAGACGGCACGCTTCCGCAGAGGATAATAGCGGGGCTGGCCCATGCGTGGCTGGAAGCGGAGGCCGCCATTTCTCGATTTCTTGCAGCGTGCAGGAAGAAACCTGGCAGAACCCTCGAATCAGATGAAAACTGTGCGAGCCGGGATGTCATCGCAACAAGCCGGCGAAAAGGCGCCAGATGGGAGGAGTAGGACAGAGGTCTGTTGGAGAGGGAGAGGAGAGAGAGACAGGCCAGTCGCCTTGTGGTCGTGTGTCATGTATCATGTGTCATTGGGTCACCTGTGTCACGTGTGTCCTTCGCACGTGCACTGTCCAACGGCCTCACCGCAAGGCTCAAGCTACGCTACCCTGCCCAACCGTTAACCCGCCAAGCAGCCCTGGGAAGAGGCCGACAACTTCTCTTATCGACGGACGGACTATGTACAGCCAAGTCATGCATGGTCATGCCTATTCTCCCCGGTGCATCGTCACGGCTAACCTTCCTCAACTAGGTAAGCCCATGGCATGGGAATTAAAGGACGGCGAAAATGGCCGGCCTAGCAAGGCTTCGTACAGTTCGTCCAGTGCCTGCAGGGCAGGTACGCGTATACCGACTATCGGCCACGGAGCTTGATCTTGATCCAAGTTCTCCCATCCAACGACTGTCCACGATGGCCTCCATCAGCCACGCTCTATGTACATCCACCGTGTGCCAAACATGGGTTGGTACTCTTCGTTGAGTCTCGCATCATACACACGCGTTTTGATCTCGACATTCGTCTCCAGAAACACAGTCATCTGATCCGCCCATGCCAGCTCCTTCGCGGGTCCAGCAGCATCCAGCGCTCGAATCCGATTTCCCACGGCTTTGATCGCGGCATAAACGTACTTGCTGCGCTCCCCAAGGCAGTTCCAAAGCGTCGCCAGTTCGACTGGGAAGATAGGTCGCACCAGCTGGGTCTGCGATATGGAAAGATCGGCCCTGTACGCGTCTCGATGTAATCCGAAGAGCTCCATCGTCTGCGCCAGCGAACACGCAGCGAACAAGTTCTCCGGGATGCGAATCTGCTGCATATCTTCCATAGTGCCTTGTCGGCATGCTCGGCTCATCCACGCTACTAGGATCCTGACTGCAGCCCTGCTAGACTGACCTCGCGGCAGAAAGAGTATCTGTCGTGTCGCTTGGCCTGACCAGTTGACGTTGTCATAGCGCTCAGTGGTTCGGATGAACTTGTTGATCACGCGCCGGCCCAAGAAGAGGACGAGGAGCTTCTTTGGGACGGTGTCCGCCAGGAGATCCCCCGTGTCCTGTTCAACGATGTCCAGGCACATGCCTTTCAGAGAATTCAGTTTCCGCTCAGGCTGTATGTAGGAAAGCAAGCTGTACATTGTGTGTCTAGGGCGGATGGTGTCCAGATTAGGCCAGGCGACTTTCCCGGATCGAGACGCAAGACCCATGTCGCCAACAGTATCTGAGAAGAGATTCGACGCCCAATTTGGTGAGTCATTATTTCCATCGAATCCATGGCCTCGTTCGATCCTCTCGCGCAAATCAACTGCGCCATGCTGCTCATCAGTCCTGAGAGGCGATTTCTGAGGAGGGAGGTCCACTCTTTGACTACCATGAGTGGGATGGCACATCGCCCGTCGTGCGAGGTACGCTCCAACAACGTCTCCTCTTTGTTTGTAGGTATCTAGGCTCTGAAGCTCACCAGCGTATCGTGCACTCGGGCAAGAGAATGAGGTCCCTACTACCCTGCCTTCTTTGTAAAGGTAATACGTCGTCATTTTGCTCCCTGGTATTTGATGAAAGCGGTTTGGATAGAATGGAGTTGGTTCGATGTTGACAGCCGACACAACCGTAGTTGGAGTGAGAGATCTTGCGCAACCAACATCAGTCTCCAGATCCGTAACGACCGACGTGTCAGCTGACTCGCTCCTTAAGTGGCCACGGCGGGGTATGGGGAGCCCAATTGTCGGGCTGTCTCGAAGATTCTCTCTGGCCATCCGGTCTGGTATGAGAAATATCATGGTGGCAATAGTAATTTTAGACAACTAGCGGCCAACGATGGGTTTGTGAAGGCCAGTGAGACTCGTTAAGTCAGAAAGACGAGGAGTGGAAGTAAGGATGAGTTCGGTCCTGTAGCTACCTGCGCGCATGAGCTTGGCATAGGTAGACGCAGCTGGAATTCGAGAGGTGAACGCCATGCCAAGACGCGGGTCACGTGGTAAGCATACGCTTCAGAGGTTCCGACGCGGGGAAGCGTTACGAAGGAGCTATACATGATTTCATACGTCAAGAGCGGTTGAAGAAAGAATATTCAACATATCCTGAGTTCGAAATGTATTTGTTTTCCCGAACACTGCACGTATACTAACTCCTGCCTGTAGTGGCCTTTGAGGAGGAACTATACAAGCCACAATAGTCATTAATCAACCTCATCTCCTTGATGGCTCGCCGCAAATGAACACCATCTATTACTGATGGCCCTCGTCCGTACATTGATCGAGGAAACCCTGACATCGGCAAAGGCCGTACGGGCTCAGAAGATCGGGATTGCTATTCAGGATGGTCCTGTTTAGATGCGGCCGTTGCGGTTTTGGCATGTGTAATAGACCTTCTCGAAACGCACATACCATGTGATTGTCGTGTGAAAGCCAGTCTGGACACTGATGGCTGTTTTGGGAGGGGGAAACACCAGCATAGGCTAAGACCTCGGGTCGCCAATAGGTAAGCATCAAAGACCCTTCAGCGCTTCCTGGAGCTCCACCGCGATGGCCTCGACTTGCGAGCCACTGCTGGCTGACCGATGTGGTTGTAATTCTATCTGGCTTGGGCCTTTCGCGTTGCCCACAACCCTGAGACTCCAGGTAGTATCCACCGCTCTCGTCGATCCACTCTAGCTGGTACGTTTCAATCGCCGAGCACAAGTCCTGCTTCACGGTGACCTTCTTGTTACATACGGCCATTTCCCTCGGCGCTTTTCCGAAAGAGAGCTCTTTCTCACCAGTCTCAATAGCTAATACCCACTCTGCAGTACTGGACGGCCTGTGTTCGTGATCGATTTGAAAACGCGTGTACAAATTTGGTTGGCGACTATTTCTGTACTTCCCAAGGGCAGCTTGGAGTGATGCTTCGGTCAGGATCCAATTCGCGAGACAGTTCACATGCGACAAATAATTGGGATCTCTTGATTTGCAATAACAGCGCTGTCGTCGAGCTTCGCGTTCATATATAATCTTGATGCCATCTTCCACGCAGTCCAGCACCCTTTCAGTCCAGTATGTTCCTCTGGGTATATGATTCCAGACAGGTCGGAGATGTTTGACGGAGATAGTGGCCGACAAGTAGTGCGCTTCGATGTAGTTGTGGAGGATTCTGCGCTCTGGTTCAAGACAAAAGACGTTCAAAGCCCGTTCAGCGCCACATAGAGTGAGCATCCCATGCTCCGCCTCAACTGGTGGTAGTTCGTAAGCCTCATTTTTGTACGCCTGGACTAACTACGATACGACAGTGCGTACACCCGCCGACTCGCATTCAGTAGCTGGCAAGATGAGACACATGGTCTTGTCCGGAAGATGTACAATATAACGAGCGATGTTTCCAATGACGCGGGCGTGGAAAAATATCGCTAATGGAACTTTGCGGCAAACAATCTGGACGGGTGTGGTTGACAGCAGGACGTCGATGTAATGGCATTGAGCCCGTCGCTCTGGAGCGCCATGTGTACTCCTGTTGGCAAGCCTATAACCATTTACTTCTGACAGTATATTCTTATCCCAAACATCTAATATTGGTATTGTGACTTCTGGACTATGTAGTAGAGTAGTCGTCAGGCGTGTCCGCATTCGCGATGAACATGTCATATCGGCGGCGATGTCGGTGGCAATCAGAAGGTACAGACCCGTAAAGAACGTGTGCCTGGAAGGGTAAAAAATAGTGTAGAGTGGTTGCTTAGCATATGGAAGCAAGCAAGAGTAACAATCAGAAATTGGGTCAAATGTGATGATGTGTGATGATATCACAATTGAAGCTGCAAAATACCGACATATGTGCGAAATCCGGTATGATCCGTACCTTCCCCGGCAGTAACACTACTACTGGTCGTGAATGCTAGCCATAAAAATGAAGCAGGACTGCATCTTCGCACCATGATTCTTGCCCCAATTTCTGCGCGCCCCCCCACCAATCTCTTAGTCATGAATCACACCCTATAGCACTTGCATCTCATGTTCGACCGCTGATGGCTGCAGTTCGAGCATGGTCTTCAGCTTCCTTCAACATTTGCATCGCCTTAATTATTTTATCCTTGTACAATTCTTCTGTAACATATCCTGCACCCGCCTTCTTCATGATTTCTTTCACTCGCTTGGGTCGTGCCACAAGGTCCATAGTCTGAACCGGGCCATCTCGATCCTTAACCTCTACCATTATGTGCAGCACCCTTCTGGGCAACACCCCTGTGGTCTCATCAAGACCAGTATATAGAACCCACTTAGCCTTGATGCGGATCAAGGTTCTCTGCGCAATCTGGGCATTGGAGTACTCGATGATGTCGGGTTTTGATTCAAACAAACTGCTGACAAATGCGGCCATACGCTTGAAGATAGTGGGCTGCGGAGCTGTCTCTAGTGGCAGTGACTTGTGTGCAGAAGGAACAGAGTGACGCCTAGGGACAATAGTACGCTCACTAGTTGTGTTGGCTGCTGTCTCCATCGACGCTGTCCTCCGACTCAATGGGCCTCCACTCTCTTGTTTCTCTTGCGGCCTAACACGTTTGTTATTCTGATAAGCCTGTGCCGACATGCGCTCTTCGAAAGAAGGTCGAGATACCCTAGTTTGGGGTACTGATGGAGACTGCGATCGCGGAAGATGACTGTGGATAATCTTGTTGGTGACATCAGGAGTCATTGCCGGTGGAGGTAGCAGATTCTGTTGATTCATGACCGTGTGTGTAGGCAGCTGATATAGAATTAAAAGGCGAGGTATAAATGCCTAGGTGTGTTTAAGACTGACAAAGTGGACTGAGTCCTAGAACTAGAGCTCAGGCACTGACTAGCGTTAAAGCCAATGTAAATCCAGGAGCGGGACCTTGTGACCAATTGGTTTTGCTGCGATAATGACGCACTGTTTATATACAGTAGAGGAAAAGGGGCTGTCAGGTGAATTAATAACAGTTAATGAACAGTATAACAGCATAATCTATTAACAATAGGCTTAAGCATAACTTGATATAGAATAATCACTATACAAGTTAATAACCTAGACTGCAAAGCTTTTTAAAGAAGATACCTCTGTTCAGCATGTATATATAAGTAGAGACAATAGCGGCAGTACACTACTTTTACCTAAGTCTTGATAACAGAAGATCTTTATATATACTCGATCAACTTATTTGGCTCTCTGTTTGATCAGAGTAAGCGTTGTGTTTGTCTGATAATAACAATTACTTATGTGAATGCACAAAGGTGTCGTGCGGAGCAGCGAACAAGCGGGTCTTTGCCAAGACTGCTTACCTACCCATCTATTCTCTGATGACTAGCGCGCCCTCCAGGCTGTTATCAAACTCCGGGATGAAGGTTTGCAGACATGTTGAACAGCAACCCTCAGACACATGTTCTTCGCAACAGAAAGATCCACTCAAGTCCAGACAGTCCTCATGAGCCGC
>Ga0182210_1000136_pt1 | contig 15051 bp, 13 predicted proteins | sample G5R1MG_19_FD_129670 | JGI IMG/M metagenome (GOLD analysis project Ga0182210, IMG submission 129670) | Switchgrass phyllosphere microbial communities from Michigan, USA - G5R1_MAIN_03OCT2016_LD1 MG | ecosystem: Host-associated > Plants > Phyllosphere > Phylloplane/Leaf | place: USA: Michigan... | reverse complement strand
TTGTTGTTGTTGTTGTTGTTGTTTAATCAATTTTCTCATGAACCTACCCCATGGCTCTACGGTGAAAGGAACGGCTGATGCTCTATTTTTGTTTCATTATCAGAAATGACACGTGGATAACGATCAAGTCATGTCGAGGGTGTGTGTAACGACCAGTCTCCACGGCACCTGCTGATATCGTACCACGCTTCACGAAGCCATCCCTGGCTGGGTCGATGGAGGGAATCGAGCACCAGAGGGAGCGATCCGGATCGGGATGCCGCGCGCTTGTTGCGGGTAACGACATGGTAGACCGCGGAGCAATGTACTATGTATAGCCAGTCGCAGCAGATGTCGTAAGGAGTTCAGAGTGGCGTGTGAAAATGCCTCGCACGAATCAGTGGCTAGGTACCACCCAGTTCCATTCCACCTATCGCCAGGCCAATGGTCGCCTACTCTTGCAACGATTCTAGAAGCCAGTGCGTTGGCCAGGCAAGAGTCACTCCGTCACGCTTCAGGCTTAGTGCTGTCTTGCTGTTCAACTGGACGTTGGGTGGAGCCAGCAACCGAGTCGTCCTGGGCCAGTTCCGGTGGGCAGGTGGACGATATCGACCCTCCTTCCCCCATACTTGCCAAAGACTCCACCGGAACACGTGCTTTTTCGGCGATCCCAGGTTGTCCGGATTCCATTCCCTGTGTCCCTTGCATCCTGTTCGTCACGGGGCTTGATGGTTTCGCCTGGATCGGTGTCTTGGGGCCCGGTGTTAGGTCGCTCTGAAGCTGCATCGTCATCCCGAGCGACCACATCGTCCTCCGACGCCCATCTCATCGTCAGCTGCGCTAGCTTCACGCGTCTTTCCTGGCCTTGCCAACGCCGCTTCCTGGCCCAGAGTGTTCCGGGTTCGTCGAGCCAATCTCATAGCGCGAGGATCCGGAGGCGTGTTCTGGGTCCTGTCGTCTGGCGGTCTCTCGTGCTTCTCGGCATCGTCTACCGTCTTTCTGGCCTTGCGCTTGCTTTCCGAATTGGTCTCCGTAACCTCCACCCAGTCGCCCTTGACTCTTCGCACGCCCGTGAACTTGAGGAAGGTCTGGGCGGAGCCGCTGGTATCCAGATACTCGGATCCGTCAGGCGGAGCATAACGCCCTCGCACATACTTCTCGTCGCTCCGCATGTACTCTGAACAGTCTCTGTACTGATCACGAAATTCTACCGAGTCCGAAAACTTGAGACGCTTTCGACTCGGTAACGAGGTTGTCCTGCGTGATCGTTTGGGAGACGGTCGAAGAGACAGAGCGATCTCGTTTTGCTCACGTGCCTGCGTTTCTGAGAGTCCATGGCTTGTACTGGTACCGTCATCGGTGTGCTCAGCCGTGGGTGACGCTGAGCGTGCGCGTTGGGTACTTTTCTGCGGCTGTGGATCTGACCCTTCCTGTGGCTCTGCAGCAGCTTCAACGCCACTCAGCCAGTTATCAAAGTCCATATGAACCTGCATATAGTGGAGGCGCGCATTCTGCCTAGCCTTCAACGATTCGCGCTTCGGTTGCAGCTCTGCCCATTCCCTATCCGCGTCCAGCACAGCATTGTGGAGCGCGCTGAAGCGCTGGCACCTGTCGCAGCCATGCGCTTCCGGCTCCTCAGCAGCGAGTCCTGTCTCAGACACGACAGCGAGGATGCGTTGGCAACATCTGCATCCGATGCTCCTGTAGCCGACAGCCATGCGCAGTTGTGCGTACTGTCGCTGGGCCCGAAATGGGTGGCGGGAAGCTATGCGCCGGTGAAGATCGGGAGTAATTAGTAGTTGTCGCGGGAATGACCGGTGTGGAAATGATCTCAGTGATGTTTAAACCGCCTATTTGACCGTTCTCATTGAGGCCAAAGGTGTTTGCGATGTGCGACAGCGACCAACACGTTATTTGTGCAAGAGGTGGAGGGTAAACAAAGACGGGCGTTGGGCAGGCAGACGCACCAAGCCCCCGCGCTTATCAGAATACGCCAGCAGTTTGATGACCATAGGAATAATCCTCCAACAGACCCCAACCCAGATCTGGGCAATGGAAATGAGCGCTTTACTGAAAAAAAAAATAAATGTCCATGTCTGCGATACAACTGACCGCCCTCAACCTCTTCATTGATCAAAAGCCTCCTTGTTTTCATCCATGTACTTCTCTAACTGCTTCATATCCTGGTTGAACAAGGCAAATTTGGTAAAATACTGGTATCGCCTGTACTTCTCGAAGAAAGCCCTGGATAACTCCCTCCATGTCCTTCCCTCTCCTACCGCGGCTAACCGCAAGTCGTTCCTCTCCAGCACAGTGACCTTCCCCGACTTGTCTGTTTCCACAAACCGTATTCTCTCCACACCGCCAAATGACTCCCTCATGATCCTAGTCACCATAGCTAAGTCCTGAACTGGTATACTGCTGACGTCAAGGGTAAGCGTCAGCAATGTGACCTCGCGAGAAAGATCCTGAATCTGACAGCGCCAGAAATACTGCAAACTGCGCGGATTCGTGACAACGGGCGGTTCGAACAGCTCAAAGACATGGTCGGGGGCAAGCCATCGAATGCAATGTAGAAGAGCAAGCTTGCCGAAGTGAAAGGTGAGACGCCGCAGCTCAGACCGTCGGTGTGAAGACTGCCACAGAAAGTTGGTGAAGCCAGTGACGCCAAAGTGGAAATCTGTGGCATGGTATATGTAAGGTGCAAGCGTAGTATTGATATGGGGGGAGATGCGGAGCATCGTGGAAAGGCTGATTGCAGGTCGGCTAGGCCTCTCCGTATCCGACGTATTGGAATGAGTGGGGAGATGGGTGCCGTGGCACATGTTGTAATTTCCAAACATACCAGCTGCTGTAAGAAGAATAAGTTCTTGGATCTCTGGGGGCAGACGGGTGAAAGGGTGGAATAGTGGCTGAATCGTGACGGTATCTTTGGAGACTGACGGTGGGCCGGATGTAATGGATCGTTCGGCGAAAGTTGGGTCGATGGTTTTATCGTGAGGACACCTTCGACGACATACTTTTCGTGCTCGGACGTTCGAGAGGTGGAGTTTGTTGAAGTAGTCGCGGGCAGACATCCAGCCTGCACCGCATCGTATGACTAATTTGTAGTATCCCTGCGTGATGCCATTACGATACTTGCCATCGATACATTGTGGACAAGCCAGATATTTCGAATGATCTAGGTCCCCTACATGATGCTCACTGTTGATCAACCCGGTACCGGACGGTTCTATCGAGTCCTGTCTCCTTTGCCCTTGCGAAAGTTTCCCCATGTGCCTGTTGTTTCCCTGTGGTGGGAATAGTCGAACAACGATGCTCTTTCTCGCAACCGTAAAGGAGTCGTTGGCCAGGATACACCTGACAGACTTGCCCAGCTCTAGAACCTCTTCACTCCAGACTGGCTGAGGTGCAAGGCTAATTTTCCCGTGAAAGTGTGGGCTTGAATCGTGTTCAAGAGACCACTTGGTCAAATGATACAAAAAGGCTTGCCTCTGCTGTTCCTGGTTCCAACCCCGATTCGAGGGCTTCCTGGCGAAGTCTCTGCTCGCTGCAGAGGGTGGTTCAGGTGAAAAAAGGGACGTAGAGACCGTTGGTAATCGCGAGATGGAGACGCTGGGTGTTTTAGGGCGACCGAGGTCAGCCACCATGGGATGGATGGTCATGTCGTAAGCTAGGATGACTAGCAAAGTCTTGTGCACTGGAAAGGGATTGTGGGTGTCTAAGTGCTCGCGTGACAGGTGTCACAGGACCAGACGGTGAACATGAGTAAATGTAAAGCCCCAGAAGCTTCATAATCGACCCGGAACTTGCGATATTTGGCCCAAACAACCATTTCAGAGGATCTCCGAAACAAATAAGGGGTATCATAGAGACCGAGAGTGCCTCGGCAGCAACTGGTGTTCAAGACCTAGGCGCAAGGCCTGTCGACAAAGCTGCAGCCGTGCTGTCCAGAAAAGCGGTATCATAACACAAAGTCCAGGGCATCCGGCGAGGCGATCGCATATGTTGGTACTCCTCGTCTTCGAGGTAAGCTGCAAGCAGTCGCAGCCGGTGATGCTGGAGACCGCTTCAACGTCCCATGATGACGCCTAGAGCCGGTGCTAAGCCTGATTTGGCCCTGTCTCCCGCCCCACGTGACGGGCTGGAACCATACTCAAGGCGACAAGGAGAATCAGCGTACGGGGTAACGAGACAGTGGCGTGAGCGCAAGAATTCGTGCAAGAAATACATTCCAATAGTGGCATTTGAGAGCCGGGTATCCTAATACATGTCAAACTCCTGCCACGCCTGCAGCGCTCCTTTGCTTTGTATGGCCTTAAGCCCTTCCTTCCAGCCAGCCAGCAGCGCGCTCCAACCGATCATTGAACCCCTTTACGTGGTCTAGAAGCCCGCCACCAACCGAGCCAATGTCCCGGCCCACATTGTCGATCATCATACTAAGCGGAATTCTTGGCCCCTCGTCCTCCCTGCCCTCCGTACGCGCTTTCTCGCGACCTTTGCGCACAGCGGCTTCAATGTCGTATAAATTCGCGCTGAGTTTGCTCCTCCTCTCCACTATCGCTCTCTCGGCATCGAACTCCGCTTGTACATCATCGTGTTCAAGGGCGATATCTTGACGGCTGTTTTGCAGAGCGAGAATTTCCTTTCGCAGACTAGCATTGTCGCGCTTGAATAACTTCATTTTCTTGAGACCGGTGCTTAGAACATCGTTAGCATCCTGCAGGTCGAGCAATTTCTCATCTAGGCTCTCTTTAAAGGAGAGGGTTAGGTTAATGCAGCTTCGCAACTCTTTCCTGCGAACGGAGTCCTGTGAAGTTTGTACTTGCTCTGCCATTCTGGTAAGTCGATGGTTGATTATTTCCTCTAGTATGGTACGTGCAGTATCCGCAACCGTGATACCTCGCACAGTGGACCCTTTGATTCGCATGACGGAGAAGGCATGCTTCGGTCCAGTGAGCTTCTGGCGTTTGCGTGATGGAAATTCGCTCGACGGCTTCACATGCGGTGCCCGTTTTGGGGAATGGTGCTTTGTTGGAAGGCGGTGGGCAGATTCTGGCAATTCTTGAAGATCTGGCTCTTCATAATCATCTGAATTTGCTGCGTCTGATAGTTCCGGGACGTCTTTTTCGGCAGCGGAGAAGATATCCAGACGTTGCCTCGTCCTATCAGACTCTGGCGAGAGTTCGCCTTTATCCCCTGCGACCTCTACTATCTGGGCGTTCCTTGATCGTTTCTTCCCAGGCTTACGTGATATGGATGTTGTTTGTGAGGCCTTCTTAGGTCCAACATGTTTTAAAGGCTCTGTAGGAGCTGAAGCCGCGGCAGACTCATCGCCCTCTTCCTCTACCAATCGTCGTGGCCTTCCCGGCCTTCGGCGCTTTTTCAGGGGAAGCGAGGCAATTTCAGCCTCAGATCCTTCTCTTATTGGGCCCTGCTTGTCTGCAGAAATTTGTGTGACTGATGGGGTAGCCTGTACAGACGTCGGTGGCATTGGCGAGGAAAGCTCATCCACTCCAGCCCCAACCTCATCCTCTTTGACTTCATCGGGAGCAAATTTATCTTGTTGCTCCGTTTGTGGGATGTGTCCGTTAGCGTGTAGGGGTGACAGTTCATCCTCACTATCTTCATTCGCTGGGGCAGTTGTAGGTGTTGCAAGCGTTACCTCCAGACTTGCAGATTTAGGGATACCTGGTGTTACCGTGGCAGCATCTATAGACTTTGGTGGCCCAGGAATTGAGTTTCGTGATGACCCAGGCACAACTTTGCTCGCGTGTGCAAGTGGTGTCTTCTGCACTGCATTGCTCGATATCATTCGTTTGTTCACCGCGCTTGAAGTAGGGGTGCTATGAATAGCTGAAGAGTTTGCAATGGCTTTCTGAAGATGAGCTCTCCTGTCCTCCAGCATTGACAGCTCGTCTGGCGCTTCATGCTGAATGGACAGCTCATCCAGCTCCCCATATAGCTCTTCGCGGGTTGGCGATAAGGCCCGCAGATGCCTCCTGCTTTTCTTGCCCGAAGGCACATTATCGTCGCGATCTGGACTAAGCTCATCAAGCTCTTCCTCATCAACGTGTAGCTGTTCTGTCACAGGGCCCCGCTTTCTCTTTCCGAGCTGCGGAGTCTGATGGGGATTGCTAGGGGTGCTCCTGCGTCCCACACTACTGCTGCGCTGCGTGGACGCACTTCGATGGCGACTAATAGGAGTACTCTTGCGCTTCACGCTGCCGCTGCGTTGAATGGACGCGCTTCGGTGTCGTTTCGCCGAGCCAGTGGCGCTGCGTGGTGTTTGTAGAGTTGGAGTCAAACGCGCAGGTCGCTGTGGTGGGAGAGAGATCTGCTTGGCAACTTTCGCGCCTAGGCCAAAGTTGAAGCCGAAAGATGCTTGTATAGAAGAAGGGCTGGGTTGGTCAGCGTCACGGCAGCTCACGGAAACAGAGAAGCATACCCAGCGCCGCGCACACGCTGTTGTCGACGCTCATGACGATCTATATTCATTGTCAATACATGCGTCAGAATAGATTTTTTACGAGATAGACCAACCGACAGGCGCCATGGCGATGACTGGCGTAGCAATGAGAAGCCGCAGCGGTCGTCGTCGCGTGTTTGGCGTGTTGTGCACTGCGGCCAAACGCGCTGCTGTTATCTGCACGTGACATAAAGAAGTTCATTGCGCTGCTAGGCCCGCCCCCGCAGTCTGTCCGCGCCTCCTCACTCCGTCAGACGCTTCACATCTGATTCATCATGGGCTGGCTTTGGGGTAGCAGAAATGGATCAAACGGACAAGACGAACTCGATCCCTCTCTTCGTGACTTCCTGAAGAAAGAAGCGCCCACAGGCCCCAGACCAAGTTTACCCGTTGCCCCAAAACCAGAACCCGCCGACGACCCCACGACCAAAGATGCTCCATCGCAACCACTACCCGAGAAACCAATCGTACCACCGCAGTCTCAGTTCCAGGATGGTCGCTACGCACACCTATGGAAAGACTATATCCCCCAACACATTCTCGAGGACCGGGGCAAGAACGAGCAAGATCGACTGCGCGACCTCGTAGACGCATACAACGACCGGCGCGGCTCAATTGGACGCATAGCCATGGAGAATTGCGCCTTGGAGTACTTGGAACAATTTGAGTGTTATCGGAATCCCAAGACCTGGTGGTCGGCGGGCACCATGTGCAGAGCCGAGTCACGCAAGTTTAACCGCTGTTATGATATCCAGAGTAAGTTCCTCAAAGCGCTTGGGTACATGACCCTGGATGAGAGAACAAAAGAGGAGGATGAGCGGATACAGATGCACGCAGATATGCTGTATCAGCGAATGATGCAACAGGAAGCGGAGATGGAGAAGGCGAAGGCAGAGGGGAGACCAGTGCCGAAATTCGAGAGTGTGATATCAAAGGAGAATGTGCTACAGGTCTCGAAAGAAACTGCCTCAAAGGCAACATCAAGACCAAGTGACCAACAGGTCGAGTACGAAGACGATGTGTGGGCCAATGTCAAGCCAGATGTACGAAGAGAGTACCAGAAGAAACTTGCAGAACTACCTCCAGAAGACAGAGAGGTGGAGCGCATGGCGGTATTGGGAGAACTGAAGGCATCACAGGGTATTGCTAAGCAAGTTGAAGAAACCTTTATTGCTGAGCGAATAAGCCGCATGAAGAGAAAACAAGCCGGCCAAGCTACAATAGGTGATACTATCAAGAGCTTGTGGGGCTGGGGCTGATGAAGACACAATATACGTTGTAAACTTCAGTGTGCATGCTTTTAGGAATCGCGAGGAATTCTTCTGAATCAACAGAGTTGTCTCCAATCAAGCCATATCAACAGAGGTACGAATCAATTCAAAGCTTGAAACTCACCACAGTGCCTGCCCTGTTATGATTAGAAGGCGTCATTAGAATTTAAACAGTAAATCTCTTTCACTATTCCATCTACAACTAAGATGATCGGCGGTATTAGGGATGTCTGAAACTGTTTGGAGGCATTAGCCAGTACAAAAACATCGCCTGCCATTATTAATGCGGGGAGTGCTAACTCCTTGTTCTCCGCAACTGACTGGAAATCCAGATAATGGACCCAGTAGTAATCTACTTCCCCAGATATCTGAACAACCGCCGCAGGACTTAGGGTTTTCCGGTAAGTTAGCTGCCAAGTCTGTTTAGCTTTGCAAAATGTGTGTTTCAAGAGATACGTGGATGCGCGTGGCGAACTTTTCGCTAGTACTGCCTCAGTTAATGAACAGTATCCTAGCGAGATAACGGTGGAGATGCGTGGCATTTTCAGATATGATTCCACGGGGCAAGAAGAACAAAATTCTTAATCAATCATTTCATTCATTTCGTTATACATAAAGTTCAATTTTAAGGTTTCGTTACACATAAGTTTCAGTTACTGACTTTGATTTCAAGTCATATACCGATGAATATCTCAGTGAGGTATTCTTGGGGCAAAAAAGGTCCCTAAACATCGGTGCCCAAAGTATCGACAATGCCGCCGACTGGAGGAGAGAGGCCAATGAGGCCGAGACGGTTGAGCAGGTCCACAACATCGGGAGAAAGATCGTTCAAAAGCTGGCGCTTCTTGAGGTCGGTGCCCAAGGTGTCGACAATGCCGCCGACTGGAGGAGAGAGACCAATGAGGCCGAGACGGTTAAGGAGGTCCACAACATCTGGTGAGAGGTCGTTGAGGAGCTGGCGCTTCTTGAGGTCGGTACCAAGAGTATCAACGATTCCGCCAACCGGGGGAGAGAGACCAATGAGGCCGAGACGGTTGAGTAGGTCCACAACATCTGGTGAAAGGTCGTTCAAGAGCTGAGGCTTCTCAGAGGCAGCGATTGGGGCCCCAGCAGCCACGGCGGCCATTGTGGAGAGGAACAATGTGGAGAAGTGCATTTTGCGTGTATTTGAAGGCTTCGAATAAGAGGTGATTTGATTTGAGTAATGTAATACTGGTAGAGAGGAGGAGATGTGAATCTGGTTTGATGGTGGATGCAATGGCAGGAATCTTCGTCCTTATATACGTTGGGTTGTGGACAGAAAGACGCGTTATGTGAAGGTCTCCAAAGCATGCCTTCCCATTGAGGCTCAGATCTACTGTTGATCAGCCTGAGACTTCTGGTGTTGCTGAAGTTAACAATATGCCTGCTTTCTACTTGCGTACTATGATTGACAGTTGCTATACCCTACCTGGGTACAGGAGACTGAGAAGCGTTATTTGCGCATCCAAAAAACTGGATGAATGTGCATCAGCGGCTTCAATTTCTTGACATCCTTAGCTACATTCAGTGGTTATGCACCATTGGTCTCAACTCTCTCATGTCCCCAGCTACCTACTATGGAACACTGTTGTCTAATTTAGTGGTTCTCTAAAGCCCGTACTAAGGTTGAGTCAAAAGCCTCCTCTATTCGCCGAGTAGCTTGTTGGCTAACGGATTAGATGTTCAATCTCCACACTTTGTGTACCTTGTGGGGTAGTAGCACGCCATAACCACAAGCAGCGCAATTACGTTGTCTAGTCTAGACTTGTTTGTGAACAACTAGCCGCCTCTCCTGCTTGCGCGCCACCTTAATTCGGTGCTGACTGCGGAACAGAGATTCAAGGCTCATACGAAGGGCACATTTCAGCATTTGCCTGGAGCCGGTGTATTTGGCCTGTATACTGATCGCAAGTAACCACCAGGTAACCAAATCCAAGTTAAATGGCATAGTGTAAAACATATTATTATCCACTTAGGTAGGTCATCTAACCATGGGAATAGCGTCAGGGGCTCTCGGACTCGCTTCCGGGATTGCCCCGGCCCGGTAGATAGATAGGTATGGTGGTGGGTGGGTCACTCGATCTCCGCGTTACTCTATGTTGCCAATCGCATCTATGCTAGTTAACGTTCTGATCTACGCTCCGGATCAGGGCAAGTCAGTCCTTACACACATTAATCTGCAATACGCTACTATCCAGGGTCCCCGAGTGTGAGGGTGACTTGAGCCGCACAGAGCGGCTATTCCACCGGTGCGGAACCCCTATACAAGCAACTTTGGACATTTCTAGATGGTTAAATTGGAAGACAATACGCGCATGGATCTGTATAATGACTTGAAGATGCCGACTAATCAAAGGCGATTCCTGAGATATCTTGCCCATGATGAATATGTTTCTAGCATCTTCGGATGGGTTCCTACCGTCATCTCACGTTGGGGTTTCGCGCGGGTACTAGAGAACGGTTTGCGCGAGAGTGATCAGGGTCCACTAAGTCGGCGACCACTCTAGCTCGCAGCGACAGAAACCCAACATTCAATCCAAGTTAGATACCCCAGCTGCTAGCCGTGTATGTCTTGGCCTGTTCCAAAGTCCAAAGGCAGTGGAAATACCTCTGTGTGTTGTAAGGCAGGTAGGTATGCTGTGTACCTCGGTGGCATAGCTAGTGAGGTGACTCCTGACAAGGGGTACAGATAGATCACTTGGCTCCTGATGAATTTGCCCATGTCAGGGTGAGTTTCCCTATCGTCGAGTTATTCTAGCGATTAGAGTCGCAACAGACGCGCAGTACCTTGTTCAGCGCGGTTGCTAGTTACTGTAATATATTTTAGCTCCATACAGCAAATATATAACGCCGAGAACTTTGGCCACACGCCATGCCCGTGGCAGCCATCCTGGCCTTGGCAGGAGGTGACGTAGGCACGGGTTATTTTTCGGATACTTGAATCCCCCTAGTATTGAAAACAGGAGTCCAGTCTCATAGGCCGGGAGTTGATGATCCGGAAGCCAAAATGCCTTGCGTCCCCACGGCACTAACACTGCATGCAGTGTGAAGACAGGCATAATACTTACTTTTGAACCTCGGAGGAACTGCACCGTCATTATGCAGTAGGCAATGCACGGCATTGTGAAAGTTATTGCCGAACCTTAGGGTGTCGATCGAACGTCTCCTCAATTACACACGAGCATCAGGCACAATGAGGGATCAATGATTGGTACTTTCTTTTCTTATCGAGAGACTAAAGTGTAACGGCGAGGATGAGCAACTAGTTTTAATCCACAGTTACGGTTTGCAGCCTGGAACCTGACGTGCATAATACTCCCAAGGCAAAAGTTTCTGCATTGGTAACGGATAACATCAAGATAGACAAATATTTTGATCTGCTTCCAGCAGATTTCAAAATACTCAAGGACCTCCTAACATTCTTAGGCATAGGTAATCCATTCGAAAGAAGCGTAGGAAGCCGCGAGATAGCATTCGTGTCCGTGCTATGTTAACTACAATTTGCCACAGACTCCGAAAACCCTTTTCTGTTAGCAGCGTATAGATAATGGTCGGAATACTCGAATAGGTGAAAGGAACCAACCGGCGGCTGAGATAGTACGTTATAAGCAACAGTACATGGGAGAATGTATTAATTTATGAGCGCGCATAGCGGCGGACATCGAAAGCTGCAACAAGCTATGCTCTAGGGAAGAAAAACATCAAACCGCGTATCTAGTAAACATGGAGGTATATTATTACCAGCGCAAGATCTCTCTATATAACCTAAGAGAAACGCTTCTGCGTCTACAAATTGGCAGGAAGGATAGCGTAAAGGCCACAACTGCCAACGAGGCAAATGTATTCTTTCGGTAAGTTAAGCCCATTTATAGGTAACAGAAGAAGAATTTCATTGGCGGAAGGACTACAAGCACACTACCACTCCAACCCATCTGCACCCCCTTCTAATACATTAATAACACCCCCGACATTTTCTCTCAGCCCCTTCAACCGCGCACCCTCCCTTATCCTCGTATAAAACACTGGGCAATCCCTACTATCACAGCGAATCTCCTCGCCCCACGGCAGTCCAGAACAACTACGACACACACTCTCCACCTCCTTAACCCTGATCTCACTTCTGCAAAGCCGCGTCCTGAGCGCGAGCAGCGAACGCGCAGGACGAACCAGACATTTTGCGCATAGCGGCAGCATGGAAAACGCGCCGTGTGCATCGACGCTTCTGGGAGGCTGGAGGCTGCCACCGGGCGCAAGTTTGGCGCGACAAACGAGGCAGACCGACGATTTCATGTAGCTTTCCAGCGTCTTTTTGAGAAAAATCGGGGCCGCTGCGACGACTGGCTTGGTGGTAGCAAAGGGCAACGCAATGTTGCGCATTCGTTGGACTCGTGGCATTTCGTCGAACCACTGTCGTACGTTTGCGCCTACGAGGTTGAAGATGCGTTCAAGTGGCGGAATCAGGTTCTTCGAGATGTAGTATTCGGCGTCGAGCTCGAGGTGGTCGTTTTGTAGCAGGGTTTCAGGGCTTACACAGCGGTCGATGAGACGGGCGCCGGGGGCACCGGTGGTGACGACGTAGGGGATGCGCTCGCCGTACTGGGGCTCGGTGCGTGGGTCGGCAAGCATGCGTTTGGTTGCGATCAAGGCGCCTGGTGGAGGGGGTCCTTTGTCAGAATAGCTGCCGAGCTTTACTTCTTTGGCGAAGAGGAAATCTTGTATGCTGACGCGTCCCTCCATGATCTTGTAGCACTGTTCTTGAAAGTAGCTTTTCACTTGGCTGAGGTCGCTTGTGCGGAACAGGATCTTAAGTGCTCTTTCCTCAATCTTCTGCTCCGCAGGTGTGCCGTCTCGTCGGACTGTTTCAATGCCTTTGGCGTCGAACTCTGGTTCTTTTTGATTCCGATCTTCGTATTTGAAGCCTACATAGCGCTTCTTTGCTAGGAGCACGCATGGGTGATAAACCTTTTCGAACTTCAACTTTATAGGTCGCGGGTTGGCTGCGGAGACAGCAGCAGAGATCTCCTCGCCGATCGTGAAAGCCTGTTCACGAGTTCGGCCTTTCAGGTGTATGAAGAGCGAATCCGTGTCTCCATAGACGACTTCAGCACCCCACTTCTCAGTCGCGTGGATAAGTGCGATTGCCTTTTCAAGAGTTTCACGACCGGCTTGCACGATGCTGTCAGCAATCTCAGAACATGGCATGCGACCGGAGAAAGAGGCCGACGTGTAACCATAGGTAACGTTTGCTAAGAGCTTGAGTGCCAACTGTCTATTATTTAGTAGCTGCTGCAGGGCCTTGTCGTCTTTGTCTTGCTTCATACCACTCTTGACCATGACGCGGGTCTCTAACAGTTCTCCCAGCATCTTGGCAAGCAGTGACTGGCGCAATTCTGGCTTTACGAACATCATACCATTAGGTGAAATGTTGATATGGTTTTGGACGAGTTCAAGCAACCGAGGTTCACGTTGAAAGTCCATGAATCCCAGCTTGTTGCGACCTCGCCAGCTCGTGATACGTCCTAGACATGTGGAGTAACAAAAGTTATAGGCTATCATCACACTTGGGTATAGCGACTGAAAATCAAGAACAAGTAGCGGACTTGAGTAAAAGGCGCTTTGCGGCTCCATGACCAACGGTAAGCATTCCAAGGCATTCTGCTGCCCAACCTGCTTTCGACTTGGAGACACCAGGATAAAATTCTCAGGTTTGGCAATACGAAACATGGTGGACTCCACTTTGAACTGGGAGCCTCGCGATATGACTGAGAAGAAGTCTATACCCAAGATTCGAGCTTGTTCGCTGGTGCGTGGGATGATCTCGTTGGCTTCTAGTATGTCTAAATTGAGCTGGACGCGAGAGATGAAGTAAGTGAAAACCCGTGCAAGATCACGCGGCCTATCACTTCGATACCAGCTTGTCAGATCGGAATGCTGATAATGTGGGATTCGTTTATGGAGCAGGTGAAATACCACATTCTCCATCGTATATTGGAGGAGATTGAGCTCTCCACGCATAGCCCTCCAGATATTGATCATGTGACGGCCAGTGATCCGGATGGTAGATGTGTGTGTGAAGCCCCATCGATCAGTTTCTTTGTCAAATTTGGCGTGTGACTGCGTCTTCATCCTGCTGATTTCATCGCAGAGATTGTACTCATATTTCATTCTCGCACGCTCAATAAGGTAGCCCCATGAGCTGTTGTGCACTTCGTACCCCGTCAGAACATCGGGATCAAACTGCCGGACAATATCGATCAAGCGATTTATGAGGTCAAGCTCATCCTCCTCATACTCTACTTCCATTGAAACTTGCTTAGATATGCGGTCTACAATGCCATGATCTTCTGAGAAGCATAGTATGCCAGCGCGCGGGCGAGTGGTTGTAGCGTTTTCTTCGCCTTGTACACTCCAAAATATGCACTGGATTTCATCTTCAGCGGGGTCGGGGACAAGAGATCCCCGTGAATTAACATGCACCTCCAGACTCATGATACTCATGTATTGAGTTTCATGCTTGACGCTGGTTGACTGCATATTTTGCGAAAATTTGAAGCCATGTTTGTTTCTTTGCGTGGGGCCGTCAATCTGTGAAAGATTTTCAACGGAATTGATCTTACGTGTCGGCTTCGATACCTGTACGTGGTTGCTGTCCGGCTTAGAAATGGAAAAATCTCGTTGTTTAGCATCCTTATGCATCCAAGCGTCGACCTCTTGAAATGATGGTGGTGGCCTGGCAATTTCCCAATTTCGCAAGCTGCAAAGATGTGACCTGAGGCGGTAGGCAGCTACAACCTTAGATTTTTCTACAACAACGGGAGGGTACTCCCCAGTACTGGCGGCTGATGTACAGCTGGGATCAAACGGGGGGAGGTATGGCACAGTGGTACTCTGCAACTTGAATTCGCGACCTGCATACTCACGAGCTCTATTAGGAACGTCGGCCTCGTTACTGTAGTAGGCATCTTGGTATATGACGGTGGGTACCCCAGCATGCATCATGGTGCTATTGAATAAACTAGATGAAGGAGGTAGATTTTCATAGTACACGGTGACTCCCTGGTGCTTGGAGAAAGTACTGAGTCTTGTGGCCAATATAGCAGCATCTGATCGGGCCTTTGGGGTGCTACTAGCTGGCAATCTAGTTGAGGTTATCTGGTGCGTCCATGGACTTGTCGAGCTCTGTTGCGATGCCCTGAAGTTGCGGTGCTTGGGTCTTGGCGTCTTTAGAGCATCCTGCGAATTTGAGTATCTTGATTGGCTCAAACGGAGTATTGTCTCAGGCGCACTCGTGTTCTTCACTACGGGGTATGA
>Ga0182210_1000135_pt1 | contig 15058 bp, 14 predicted proteins | sample G5R1MG_19_FD_129670 | JGI IMG/M metagenome (GOLD analysis project Ga0182210, IMG submission 129670) | Switchgrass phyllosphere microbial communities from Michigan, USA - G5R1_MAIN_03OCT2016_LD1 MG | ecosystem: Host-associated > Plants > Phyllosphere > Phylloplane/Leaf | place: USA: Michigan... | reverse complement strand
CTGGAATGTCTGGTTAACGTACCTGTCCGAATTCGCTGTAATATACTAATGAACTTTTTGTCATGCTGTCGGTGGATCTCAGTCAAGTTTATATGCTTAAAATTGCATTCCTGCTTAAGTGAGCATGTAATAGCAAAAAGCAGCGTCTTGTTCTTGTAACATACCTGCCAAGCATCGCTACGGAATGCCCATTTGTCAATGTCGTAGAACACATCTCTGTTGCAGTTCCGGTTCTCGCATCGATGCTCTTTTGGGCGATAACTATTATCCGGGACGAGCTCCCAGCCACACCCGATACAGTGCTTGAATGGCTTCACGGGTGCCAACTGGCAGAACTGCAATGCTCAGCAATGGATCCGAAAAAGTGGGCTTTGAACTTACATCGCCAGTCACGATGACCTGAACACCACCAAAAGCTCCACCACCTCGCTTTTCGCCAATAGAGTACTTCATGATAGCATTCAAACGCTCGAACACGAGGTTCTCAACCATGCTAATCTCATCGACGACAAGTACATCCGTGGAATCAAAGCGATTCCAGACTTCTTGCCCATGGGCGGCATCCATGAGCCTTTTCAATGGTTTTCTCATGCTATCTGGAGTCCATCCTGCGTAGTTCCATGTTGTTTGACCATTTACGTTTAGAGCTGCTAGGTTGGTAGGCGCAACTATCTTGACTCGTTTATGCCGCGCTGACAATTCCCTCACGAACGCTTTAAGGATAGTTGACTTACCGCAACCAGCAGAACCAGTATAGAACACGTTGTGCCCTTGAAGAATTAGGTCGACGACCTCCCGTTGTTCGGAACTAAGTACGGGTTCAGGTTCGGCTGCGATGATTTCTGTTCGTGGAGGTTGCGGCGGATTGGCAGAAGTGGCAGATTGTATAGTTTTGAGGTGTGTGGATGTGTCGGTGAGATCTACCTTCGTCTGTTGTTGGCGTGGCGATAAATGGCGGGCCTTTTGGGGAGAGGGAAGCGGAGAAGATAAGATTGGGGTTTTTGAATAGCTCGACTCCCATGCTGGCTGTGGATAGCCCATCTCCCACGATGGCTGAGCATAATTTGGCACCTCCGACAGCTGATAATGTGGCGCCCCCGACGGTTGAGGATAATTCGGCACCCTCGGTGGTGAGAACGTCGTCTCCCACGATGTATGTGGATGATTTGGCATCCATTCCGATTGTGGATGGTTTGGAACCCATGAAGAATGGAGGTGGCTCGTCTCCCATGAAGGCTGTGGGTAAGTCGTCTCACACGACGGCTGTGGATAGTTTGTTCCCCACGACTGCTGCAGCATTGTCGCAGGCGCCGCCACAGGGTGCGTAAGGCGGAGATTCTGGCGATCGAGAGATACTCTTACGATATCCCAGTGCTTCTCTAAATAGTCCAGTGCTGCCGACTCTGTGTCAAACTTCTGCTGCTTCGCGCCGGGGAAGCCTTTAATCTGGGCTTCGACGTCGGCCCAGTTGTTGTAGATCCCTGGCGCGTGCCCGCCAGCGACGGCATAGTATTTGGGTTGCCTGACTATGTGCTCGTTCCTCTGGACGATCAATCCTGCGGCGGCCATGGAAGCCAGTTGCAAAGAAGCTTTATTTGGGCTCCCCACAACAGTTCTGGACTTTGGTTTTGTCTCTGGGCTGGACTCGATCTCCAATGGGTTACGATGAGTACCCTGGGGTAAGCCAGACTGCCTGGTCATCGATCTCACAGGTATGTGTGTTGTCGATGCCAATGTTGACAGCTCATCAGGTCTCAGCCGTGAATTACTTGTGGCATGGTATTCTCCCTCAAACTTCCTCTTTCTTAACCCCATCCCCAGAACCCCGGTCGATTCCAGTGTAGACATGGGTGGTATGTGGACAGGCGCAAAGTAGTTCGATGCAAATTGTGAGTGGAAAGTGAGCCCTCTGGGGCAGTAGTCTGGCGAGCTCTCGAGGGGCATTGGAATTAGGACCGTGACGCTCCCTTGTAGCAAGTTCCATGCGATGCGATACTAACAATGTTCCGGCTAGTTGCTTCAGCTCGGCAATGCCACCGTACTAAAGTGTAGAAGACGATGTGGGCGTCAAATACACATGCAGACTTCTCCGAGAATTAAGGTTGGCAGGATTGTTATCGCGCCGATAGCCAATGGTGTGACGCTTTCCCGGCTACGGACCGCGATTGAAACAATTCGCGTGGCTCACGCGCGATCACGCGCTAGTCAGCCACGTTGACCCCACTGTCCACCCAAGATTAGGTATACCTAGTACTCACTACTAGGTATATAGAGACCAGAATGGAATTTACTGAAGAGGTTGGGCACATTGCTTATTCAACAATTCGAGAATATGCTATCCAAGATTGATAGCGTCTTCGTCCTCGACGCTCTCATTGACCTTCTGCTTCTTGCTCGATTTACCGTTACCGGCTTTGGATCGGCCGTGCCCCAGCCAACCCTGCTTCACGGTAACAGGTAGGAGAAATCCATCAAGCTGAACTCCTCCCATTGTTCGTGCCTCGTTATTCTCATCATTGTTCCGTGGATCATAGCCATGCACTCGGATGCAATGCTCGACAGCACGATATGGCGAGGCAAAGTCCTTTCCATGACCGAAGCAGCCTTCGTGGGGACAGCGTAACGTGCCCACTTGAAAGAAGGGGCGCTTTTCCACCGGAAACCCCATAATGGAAGGAACTTGTGGAGGTGGAATTATCGATGGCGCATACTGGACTGGCTGTGGGGGCGACTTGGTCGGCGCATCTGCGTCAAGTGGCATGAATGACATGCCTTCATCGAACAAGGTCGCGCACCGTTGAGCTGTGCGGGACAGTGCTTGCTCATTCCAACCTTTCACCGCTGCAAGAGCCAGAACCTCACTCCAGTCAATGAGTCCAGCTCTTGCTCTGTCGCGGGTAACTGACCCACTTCCCGTGGACGTAGTGCTTGCAGACCTAGCCCGCTTCCGTGCATCTGGGTTCCTGGACATGTATGCGTCGGATGCATCGGATGCATCGTCGAAAATGGAGTCATGATCTGTCCCTTCTCGATTCTCTAGCTTACCGTGTGCATTATCCCTCACCGCATGGGCCATGCGTGACAACGTAGTGCGTGATGGCGTTCTATCTGGTGAGTTCTCACTTGCTTGTCTACGAGACGCTGACTCCGACAAAGACCTTGACTCTGTGTCTGTCGACTCGGCGGCTGAGGTAAAGTCGCTCTGAGAGGATATATCACCAAGTTGCCCATGTCCCAAGTGATTGAGCCGCGTGCGCTGAACGGCAATGGCGAGTTCGTCCAGCTTAGTTAGCATGGAATTTATCGAAGGCTTCAATAGCCTGGATGCTATTGCATCATCCGCAAGAAACACGGGCTTTGCCCATGCTACCGTCTGTGCTTTTCTTCCGCGCTTCTTACCAGGCGCCCGGTGCTCAGAGTCGTTCGCTACATGTACATAGTATTCATTTTCTTCCTCCTTATTTTGCTCCTCATTTCCCTTCTCCGCCTCCTCCTCGCCCCCATTCCTCATCTTAGTATCGCCTTGCGATGTCGACCGATGTGAATCGACAGACTGAACACTTTTTGGGCGTGATCTGCTGCGAGATACAGCGGTGCGCTTAGAACCACGATCTTCTTGGACAAACGTTTCCTTTGCTTTCCAGTTATCTTTTGCTATTCTCAAGATAATTGCCATAATCTCTTCACGCAACTCGGCTGCCGGGTCGTTGGCCTGCACACCACCAATATCCCACTCGTCTGATGCGTCAGACCCTTGGGCAGCATCTGGACCTTGATAGAATGGGAAGCGCTTCGCCGGATCCAACGGCCAGGCTGTCCAGTCTTTCGAAGGCACTAGTTCGGTCTGTTCCAATCCTGACGCATCCGTATACTGCAGATTCTCCCCAGTTCGCAGCCAGGTATCTCTACTGAGCCAGTTCTTCAGCCCCGCGAGCTCTTCGGTGGGTCGTCGCGCGCGGCGTTTGAGTGCGTGTGCGTTGTATAGGTGAGCGGCCAGGTTCGAATCTCGTAGTTGATCCAACGAGGCTACTATCTGGCGATCCGCTGTGGTGTGACCTCTCCATGTTTGTGGCGGTCCAGCAAAGCGATGTGGCCGGGCGATTTCTTCCTCACTAGAACCATCTGCGTCGTTACTGCTGCCGGTGTCAAGAGTATCGTCAGCTTCCGGATTAATTGCAAGACTGGGGTTCTGCGCGCCATTTGGGCTGGCTGTCTCCACGATCGACAGGGACGATGGATTGTTTTGTCCCTGATTAGATGCTGTGCCGGACGTATCCGTATCCGTGCCAGGCGCACTTTCCCCACCAAATAGAGACATACTGGTGGTGACTGTAGAAGCCGGACATGGGCAGAAAAATGAAGGACGCGTTAAGAATTGAGTGGGGCCTGACGCGCCATCATGTGAGGCGCTAACTAAATACCTTCCCAGAAACAGAGGCTTAATCGGAGACATTTCTGACGAGCCAGACCGCTCTTTGCGACGTTCCGCGGGCCTGTGAACCGAGTTTGATTGTCAAGGCCGAGGCGAGTTGGAATTGCATCTCTATGAAAAACTACAGCTTTGACGAAAAGAAGCGGCCAAATGACTACTTCTGTATCGTGAGGTGCTATGGAGTAGGTCATCTTTTTCTCTATTGGTTGCATCAAACACAAATTGGTCGACTCCTTCTCGATTGAGATGGGAAAAGTAACCAGTATAAACCAAGCCCAGAAACAGATGCTATTCAATTTCTGGGCATCCTTGGGGGGACAGCGAGAATCCCAGACAAGACGAATGTCGAGCTGCTTCTTGCACCTCCCATGCCTTTTTTGAGCTTTACATGTTGTAATAAACTGCCCGCAAACAACAAACTTTCTGTCCGGCAACGTCATAACACGACGGCCGGGGAGCCGGGATCAGAGGGCCCGGCCTGTGTTACGTCGTAAAAGATACTACTGGAATTCACATAGGACACGCACATTTGATCCTGCCTGGTAGATTACATACTACAGACCACATACCACAGACCACATACCACAGATCACATACCACAGACCTTGAAAATCTGTTACCGCACATGGAAATAACCACTAGGGGTTTACAATTTTCTTGTGAAATGAGAAACTGTTCTCCATCTTCTACTGCTTGCTGACAAACATGGCGAAATAGAAAGCCGATAACAGTTTGCCGAAGATTTATCTACTCTATGTAGATATTTCTACAAAATCCCGCGCTGTAAGTCTCTATCGCACTCATTCCATATCACAATGGCGAACTCAACAGAGCTGGTTCGGTACCAAGCGGTTCTCAGAGATCATGGGCATACCAATGCTCATCCGTCAAATTCAGCAATGGAGGAGTTAAGGATGGCGCCTCTTGTTTGGTGGAAAGTGAAGGAGCACTTTGCATCCCAGGAAAATTTTCAACGCGGCTACGCAGTATTGGGCCATTCGCTTGACGAAAAAGATACCCCCAACGAGAGTATGACACGGATCCCTATTCTTCTTAACACAGATTCACCTTGGTCGGCCTTCCTCTGTGGCTCACAAGGCTCGGGGAAATCGCATACTCTCTCATGTATGCTTGAAAATTGCCTCTTGAATGATGAACCGATCATTCGTCGGATTGGAATAAATCCGCACCCGCTTGCGGGACTGGTGTTCTATTATGACAGAGCCCAGGGTAGTGGAATTTGTGAAGCTGCGTATCTATGCACAGATATTCCCACTACTGTTCTAGTCAGTCCGAGTAACTATGGTAGACTCAAGAAAGCATATGAGGATATGGCGAAGAAGAAGTGTGCGAGCATTACTGTTAAGCAACTCCACATTTTGCCCAAGTATCTTGACACAGGGCGGATGAAGACGTTGATGGCTGTGGGCAAAGAAGACGAAATACCATTATACATGCAGGTCAGTTAGATTACCTCCCTAGTAACTACAAGAGCTTACTTAAATAGACTATCCTCATGATTCTCCGGAAGATGGCCATCGAATCACAAGGACTTGGGTCGTTCAATTATGCTGCTTTCAAGGAGAAGCTATCGGCCACTCAGTTCTCCCCTGGTCAGGGTGGCCCCATGAAGCTTCGTCTGGACTTACTGGAATCTTTTATGAAATTCAGTAATGGATTAGCTCCGAGGATCCTGCCAAACACGGAGAATGATTTCCTCACCGGCACACCAGGATCTCTTACCATCATGGACCTAACGGACCCGGTCATCGACCCTGACTCTGCATGTGTGCTGTTTGACATATGTCTTTCTGTGTTCATTCAGCAGACACAGTGCGGAAAGATAGTGTCGCTTGACGAAGCGCACAATTATATGACAGAAGGTAGCGGTGCCTCGAAAGCATTCACGGAAAAATTGCTCCAAACAGTCCGCGAGCAGCGACATCAAGCTATAAGGGTAGTTATTGCAACCCAAGAGCCCAGCATTAATACGCAGCTATTGGATCTATGCAGCGTTACGATTGTACACAGATGCACAAGTCCAGCATGGTTCACCGTCCTGAAACAGCATATCGCCGCTCTTTACCTGAACTCACTTACATCAGTCTCCAAGGACGATACAAATGACAAAATATTCGATGATAAGACGCTATTTCAGGAGATTGTTCGGCTGAAGCTGGGCCAGAGCCTTCTATTTTCACCAACAGCTGCAGTTGGAGTAGACAACGAAGAAATCAAGCGAATGGAGGGGAATTATGTGAAGTTCAAGACGAGGCAGAGGGTCACGGCAGATGGAGGGAGGAGCAAGCTTGCGGCTGAGGGAGCTGACAGTGATGTGTCGGCCAAACGTGGCAATAAAAGAGACACAAAGAAGTAGTCAAGCTGGCCGGGGTTGACGTCGAGAGGGATCATGCCTGTTTTTTTATGTAGAAATTTGAACTAATTCCAACTAATATACTATTTCTCGACTCTCCATTATCAATGTTAACGTGAACTCGCGCATCGGTCTTCGGTTCAGTGTTCACGTTCGCAATCTACAGAAAAGTATCACAAGGCACAGGGAAAGACTCTGGTTTGGTACTACTTCTGACTCTGATTTCCGGTACCACTGCTAAGAGTGCTATGAAAACATGTGGCGAGAACCCGGGGGCAAAGTTTGGACAATGGTCAGCAGAATTTCGTGAAGATGACCGCAGAAAGAGACATGAGGGTGAGCGGGTGAATAGAATTGATAAACCGACGGGACTTTTGATGAGAGTCTGACTACCTGTATTTTGCATTGCAGTATGCCTGAGACCAAAGAACAAATAAAGAACGGCCGCTACTGATGCCGATGGAATTGGGATACTATCTCCATTTTAAGCCACCATGCTTCGTATACTCATGGGCCTCCACAGCACTGGACGTCAATTCAGCGCAAACCGCGTTGATCGCTGCAAGGAAACCGTGCCGTTGTGGCTGTGAACGTCTTGCATCGCCTAGTGCCTCACATGATTGCGCGTCCGGTAGGTACGGTCCGCTGGCTGTCGCGCAGCGAACGCCACCGCCAACGCGCAGCCGCCTAAAGTCACAAAATGCGCCCGCCGCAAAATCAAGCACATACGTAACTGCGAGACGAGGCCGTCTATTCTGCGCCATGTGGTTTCTCGAACACGAGAGCCTCTTTGGCGGCAAGCGTGTATGGCTACGGCCCGGCTCACAGCAGCTGTTCGGGCGCACTCGAGCTGGCGACCCAGACGGTCCTGCAGACAAGACTTGGCAGATCGACAACAAGGCCGTCTCGCGCAAACATGTCATGCTCAAGGTCATGGAAGCACCATCGGAAAGCGGCACGAAGCTGCACACGCGGTCGCAGATCGAAGTCACCGACCTCAGCTGCCGACAAGGAACGACAATTGACGAACATGAGACGTTGAAGAGTCAGAAGGAATCCGACGGTAGCATCACCTACAAAAAGACGACACTGAAGGGTACAGAGCACAGCATTCGGCTGGCCCAGGGCTATGCACCGTTCAAGGTTGTGTGGCGGCCTGTGGTGATTACCTATGCGTCCAAGGAATCACGAGAGTGCAGGACTCGAAGTGCGCAGCTACATGCACTTGACATCAAGACCTCGTCCGAGTTCTTGTTCGACAAGACCACCCACGTCGTCTCATCGAAGCGCAACCTCCCAAAGGTACTCTCGGGCCTCACAGCCGGCAAGCACATCGTGACGACCGGCTTCCTCGACGCGGTGCTCAAAGCTGCCAAGAATTCAATCGACGCAAATAACACATACGAGCCGTCGAAGTTAGAAGAAGACTTTGATACGTGGTGGCCGAAAGAGAAGGAGTACATACCACCGATAGGCGCGGAGCCCGTCCCACAACCACAAGAAAAGTTGGAACCCGATGCTGCACGATCTGAGGTCTTTTCGGGGCTGATGTTCATTTTCTTGGATGATGGCCAATACAACAGTCTACTCGAGCCCATTACGGGCGGCGGGGGTAAGGCACTGCTGTATGCGGTTCGGCCAGGCGAGACAACGGTACAAGAATATGTCGACTTTGTTCATAGTGTAGCGGGAAAGAAGCGAAGGACCGCAGGAAGCAAGGAAAAACTGCCGGTAATTACGGTCCGCTTACCGACCTATCCAGATGCCATGGAAGACTGGGCTGCGAACTTTGTCACAGGAACAGACCAGAGTCTTGGTCAGCGATCGATTCTACAGAATGAATTCCTCGACGCCATCATTATCAAGGACCGATCGCCGCTTCAAAGGCCGCCAACAGAGATGCCGGCTAACCCCGTCTCAACGCCCGCACCCGAAGCGGTCTTGACGAGACGATCCATCCGTGACGCAACTCCGGCTTCCCAAGAAGCAGTACCGCTACAGGTGACTGAGCTGAGCGCGTCTCCTACAGAGGTAGTGAAAGCAGAACCCCCGAAGACCGTACCACGGAAGCGCATCCAACGCCCAAAGACTACCAGTCGCTTCACTGGCTTCGATGACTATGAGCCGCCTACAAAGAAGAAGAAAGCGGAGGACGCTTCCACGGAGAATGTCCCGCGGTCTGTCGTTGACATAGACGTTACAGAAGCTGCTTCTCAAGCACATGGCACGAGGACCTCGCAGCGGCAGACAGCTCCACACGCTTTTGCTCAAGATAGCGTGGACAAGGAGGAGCAAATGGATACGCTCTTCCCCACTGCGGCAAAATTTAGACGTGAACGAGCAGCTACCCGCGCTCCATCCGTGCCCATAGAAGCGACCGCGGGCGAAGCCATCTCAGAATCCAAGCACAAAGGCGTAGAAGCACTCAACAGGCTGAACCGCGTCAAAGCCAAGGCAGAGAAAGAGATCAACGTCCGCGAACACACGCGTCTACGCATGGAAGAGCAGGAGCAGCGTCGAAAAGCCGACGAGGAAACCCTCCGTGAAGCACTCCAAGGCATCGATATTACCGAACTCAAAAACCTCGCCAAGATTGAGGAAATGGCCATTCGGCCCCGCCAAGATCGCGGTAGTATGGCGCGCGACATGCACTCCTCGTCTCAGGGCCACACCAAGCGCTGGAAGCCTGAATGGAACGGCCGCAGGAACTTCAAAAAGTTCCGTCGGCGCGGCGCCGAGCACGGTCTGGCGCCACACAAAGTCCTTGTCCCGCTGGAAGAAGCGGCGCCGGGCAGAGGGTTGGGGGTTGGCGATGCCTTCTTCCTCGAGGATATGGAGCCCTTGTCGCGGTCGCGTGGGGAGGCTGATGATGGGTCGTCGGAGCCAGAGCCTGGGTTCACGAGGCGCAAGCGCACGACGCAGCCGAGTGAGGTGATTCATGTGGAGGACAGTGGGCCGGAGGCTGGGGAGGAGGCGGGGTCGCGCACACAGAAAAGTAGTGGAAGGACGCAGAGGGTGGTGGAGACGCAAGTTGACGGTACACAGACGCAAATACAGATACAGAGGGGGAGGAAGAGAGGATCTGTTGCTGTGGCTGTGTGCCAGCCTGTGAGTAAGAGGGGCAGGGTGGATATTAGTCGGGGGGATGACGATAGTGACGAGGAGGAGACTGGGTTTAGGTTTAGGCGGAGGGGATGAGCTACCCATGTTCGAGATGGTTGGCAGCGAGTTTTTTTGCAAGTCTCCATGAACAGCAATATACCCCATTCTGTGTAGCATCATCAGTAGACCCACGTCAAAACGAAGATGAGAGCAGGTCTTGTCCAATTGAATATAATTGCCGTGGTTGCGACATGGCCGCAACGCCTCTATCATAAGCTCCAACACGCCTTTCAGTCTGCTAGACGTTTCATAAAATAAGCCCAGCCATACGCGTTTCTATGCGCCTCATCCCATGTCCCGTGTCCCTTCAGCCTCATGCCATCCCCATACCAGCGCCATGGCGGCTTGCGAGGTAGTCTACCCACATGTCGCCGTCGTGCTCGGCATGCCTTACCCCCCTCTCGAATCGTCATGGCAAGGCTTCTGGCGGTTTGCCATTCTCCTCTGTACGGTACCGCCAGTCTATCGCTTGCGCTCAAAGTAGGAACTTGCTCCGAAGAAGGCCACGCTTTGGTCCATGACTGTCTCGCCGACCCAGAGGTAGTTGTCGATCCACTTCTTGACGCCGGGTGTTTCGGTGAACTGTTCGGGCTTTACACTAGGACTGTCAGCGCGAGCAGGTTAGCTTGGGTTTTTGTTTGGTGGGTTGTTGGGGCAAGGTGGCGGGGACGTACGTGAGGCCTGTTGAGCGGCGAACACCGGCAAGAAACGCGGATACTGGGGCGCTATTAGCATGGCTACTACGTGTACTCGCAGCGGGCGTTCGGGGCGCACTTAATACCGCGTCGAAGGCGTAATGTGCAACCTTGCCGAGCTGTCGAGTGTCTGGGTTAGCTGGGCGCTTGCGATGCCTCGAGCCCACTGGGGGGGTACGTACGACCATGGCGGGGAAGTAGGTGAGGGTTGAGAATACGATGGATTCGGGGATCATACAGAGGTGGCCGGGGGCTATGTGGAGAGCGGGCCTGGAGGGGCGGGATCGGGTATGCTATGTGGGTGGAGTGTCGGTGTCGGTGTCGGTGTCGATGTCGGTGTAGAGAGGTGGTGGGAAGTGTGGCTGGTGCTTCTTAGTGTGTGGATGCATGGGCATGTGATTGATTTTGCGACGGTAAGGTTTCCCCTGGCTCTACCGCTGTCGACACGATGCTGTTTCTTCTCGTCATGATCTATGTAACATGTACGTACCTGCTGGTGGCAAGAGATGAGCAGGCCAGAAGGCTGAGTGAAGAGCACCCGCTGCGTCCCGACCCGATGCTGCAGAGGCTCCATGGCACATGTCTGGGGAGTAGGCACTGACTACCCAGGTACGGCCGGGTTCTCTCTCCAGGGCACTTCTGATATACCTACCATGTACTATGTAGGTATGTATACCATGGTTGCCTACTACCTAGTATGTGGTATGGTGTATTGTATATCCATCGACCTACCTCGTACAATGCATTTCGTCCCTCCGGGCGGGGCCAGCGTGATCCGATCCGCTGTCAGCCTGGAACCACGCCAGCAGCACGAAAAGACGGCATCGCGGACTGCGACCGTAAAGCACTCTGCTCTCGCGTCAGCGGAAGCCTGGACGGCTCTGGGGCCGACGTGCGTCCTTATCTGGCCGGGATGACGGTGACCACTGTCCGAAGCCCAAGCCCCACGCCCTGCCTGGCATCACTAGCGCGACCGACTACCCCTCCGTCGAAGCTCCCAACAGCCAACAAATCTTCTGGGCGGCCGTGGCCTGAAAAGAACAAGTAGCCCAGGCGCATTCCTCTCGACAATCGGAGCCGCACGTACAAGCCCAACCACCACCGCTTTCGTGCCCTCTCACTGACAGACAGCCTTGTTGCGCCTCGTAGCACTTGCAGCAATGGCGAACGCGTAAGTTTACCCGCTGCACTCGCGATTCCCACCGTCGGCTCTTGGACCACGCCTGCCGTCCCTCGCTCCTGCAGGAGCCGCTGACGACTCCCCCAGTCTCGACCACCTCAACGCGGGCCGGACCCGGATTGAATGGCTCAGCCAGCTCAATACCGAGTACACGCCCGCTAGGGAGTACCGTCGCACCTCCATCATCGGCACCATTGGCCCCAAGACCAACTCTGCCGAGAAGATCAACGCCCTCCGCAAAGTCGGCCTCAATGTAGTGCGCATGAACTTCTCCCATGGCTCTTACGAGTACCACCAGTCCGTCATCGACCACGCTCGCGAAGCCGAAAAGAGCCAGCCCGGCCGGCCGCTGGCCATTGCCCTAGATACCAAGGGCCCCGAGATCCGCACGGGCAACACCGTGGGCGACGCCGATATTCCCATCAAGGCGGGCACCGTCTTGAACATTACCACCGACGAGCAGTACGCTACCACCAGTGACGACAAGAACATGTTTGTCGACTACAAGAACATCACCAAGGTGATTGCGCCGGGCCGAACCATCTACGTCGACGATGGTGTTCTGTCCTTTGAGGTCCTCGAGATTGTAGACGAGCAGACCCTCAAGTGCAAGTGTGTCAACAATGGCAAGATCTCCTCGAAGAAGGGTGTTAACCTGCCCAAGACGGACATTGATCTTCCTCCGCTGTCTGAGAAGGACAAGGCCGACCTGAGATTTGGTGTTAAGAACGGTGTCGACATGGTCTTCGCCTCCTTCATCCGCCGCGGCAGCGACATCACTGCCATTCGCGAGGTCCTCGGGGAGGAGGGCAAGGACATCCAGATCATTGCCAAGGTCGAAAACCAGCAGGGTGTGAACAACTTCGATGAGATTCTGCGGGAAACTGACGGCGTCATGGTGGCTCGTGGTGACCTCGGTATCGAGATCCCCCCCAGCCAGGTCTTCATCGCACAGAAGATGATGATCACAAAGTGCAACATCGCTGGCAAGCCCGTCATTTGCGCGACACAGATGCTCGAGTCCATGACGTACAATCCACGCCCTACACGCGCTGAAGTGAGCGACGTTGGCAACGCTGTCCTCGACGGCGCCGATTGTGTCATGTTGTCTGGCGAGACCGCAAAGGGTGACTATCCCGTTGAGGCCGTCACCATGATGCACGAGACATGTCTCCTGGCTGAAGTTGCCATCCCATACGTCAGTGCTTTTGACGAGCTGAGGAAATTGGCTCCTTTCCCCTGCCCAACGTCGGAGACATGCGCCATGGCAGCTGTCAGTGCCAGTCTGGAGCAAAACGCTGGAGCTATTCTGGTCTTGACCACCAGGTGAGTCTGACCTCAAGACGTCCGGACCGCCGTGACTGACGCGTAGTAGTGGTACCACGGCCCGTCTCGTCTCAAAGTACCGTCCCGTATGCCCCATCATCATGGTCACGCGTAACGCAACAGCCTCGCGGGTAAGTGCCGGTGGAACACGTTGACCTTTGCTGGCTAACTCGCGTAGTACTCGCACTTGTACCGCGGCGTCTACCCATTCTATTTCCCGGAGGCAAAGCCAAACTTCAAGTCGGAGCCATGGCAGGAGGATGTCGACCGCCGTCTCAAGTGGGGCATCATGAACGCAATCAAGCTCGGTGTTCTCAGCAAGGGCGATCCCGTCATCTGCGTGCAAGGCTGGAGAGGCGGAATGGGCCACACCAACACGCTCCGCATTGTGCCGGCGCAGGAGGATCTTGGCCTGGACTTGGAGGCATGAAGGCAACATGACGATGGCATGCGCATGCATGGATGCATGATCCTTTGATTAACTGGGTGGAGACAGGGCTGCAGCACGCGGAGCATGACTCGTGGGCGCAAATGACGGTCTGGCGCATGCATAGCATACTGGCACTAGCGAAGTTGAACCTGCTTGCATTCCTCTCTTGTAGCTCTGCTGGTCGTGCCCGGGTACATGTGGTGCATGGACGACAGCGGCCCGTCCGCACTTGCGAAGCCACCACGACGACGACATTGGCGGCAGCCAGGGCTAGCGCGCGCCGGGTGGGGTCTTGGCGTATCACAGGCGCGAGCATGGAGGACACTGTAAGTCACCGTGTATGGAGCACAACCCTACGACGGCCCACCATGGACATATCTGCGCTAGTGAACCACGACACCGAGGCAGCGGTGCTACCGCGCCGCTCGCTCTCGCGGCCCAGCTCAGTCTCTGCATCTAGTCCCATGGCCGTGACCACAAGGATACCGCATGCGCCCCAGCCAACTCCCCAGCAGATGCCACGGAAGCGTCGACGCCACGACCCAAAGCCCATCTGGGCCTACCGAGAGGGCGAGGAGCTTCCCCCCGAGCTGCAGCAACAGCAACGCCAGCAGCGCCAGCAGTCGCGCCCGCCGCCTGCCCCGGCGCAGCCACCTCCCACCCCGGCGCAGGCGCAACCACGCGTGCAGTCTTCGCCCATTGCCCACCGAAACGGGCCGCCGTCCAGCGCACACGAGGGCGCTCCTACACCCCACTCCGCCACGGCCGTCGAGCTTGTGGGCTTCGAGCGACCCATCTCCGACAGCCCGCATGTCTACGATGACGTGTCGCGCCAGGTCTGTGAATTCCTTTGGCGCGAGGCCATTGGCAACGAGGTGGTACGCAGCGCCATCACGGACCCTCACGTGAAGCTGGAAGTGGAGGCTCGGTGGGGACAGGTCATCGACAAGCACAGCAATCAGCGGCTGCGCGGCGCGTGGGATAGTGAGTGCGTGCTGAGGACAGGGGCCCTGGACGTCAAATTTGAGAGCACCATGACGCTGGAACAACATAAGAAGATGAACTTGTACTTGAACGAGCAGATCCAGCGGTCCAAGGTGCCGGGTGCCACTCGTGCCGCCATCAACTATCAGCACACCCGCGAGATTGATGCCTTCTACGAGCTCGGCCAGGAAGAATTCCAGACGTTGCACCCCTTGGTCCAGCGCATGATCCACGCGCACAGCATGACCGGCGGCAAATCACGAATACGCGTCACGAGGAAGAAAGACACAGGCGAAGTCAAGGACGCCATCATCAAGCACCGGCTGGGGAACATGGAGATTAGCTCTCCGCGAACCGAGTGGGACTATCGCATCGGTGTCAATCTCGAAATAGACTATCTGGGTGCCGTGGAACACTTGAAGCCGTCTGTCGAGCCCGGAAAGACGCCTGAGAGCATGCAACGCCAAAAGGACCG
>Ga0182210_1000129_pt1 | contig 15243 bp, 15 predicted proteins | sample G5R1MG_19_FD_129670 | JGI IMG/M metagenome (GOLD analysis project Ga0182210, IMG submission 129670) | Switchgrass phyllosphere microbial communities from Michigan, USA - G5R1_MAIN_03OCT2016_LD1 MG | ecosystem: Host-associated > Plants > Phyllosphere > Phylloplane/Leaf | place: USA: Michigan... | reverse complement strand
GGGGGGGGTGTTTTTTTTTTTTTTTTGCGCTCGTAAGCCAACAATAACACTAATCTCGGACAGGCTCATGGCTTTCGACGCCTCTGATAAAGCTCGCCGTGTTCGTGAAGAAGTCTTGAACTCTTTGGAGGCATTCACTTACCGTGGTCGTGATTACCTGGAGGATGAGAGCTTTATTGGAGCATCTACTTCAGCTGTACGCACTTCACTAGAGAGTGCACTTAGCGCTACCTCAGACTGGATCTACTCTGAGGGTGCTGAGGCGACCGAGAAGGTGTTGAGGGGCAAGCTGAAGGAGCTCGAGGATATCGTTAACCCGGTGCTGAAGCGAAAAAACGAAGCCGCGAAGCGCCCTGACGCTATCAAGGAGCTCAAGGATACCATTGCTCATATCAAGGAGGTCGAGACTCTTGTGGTAGAACAGATCAAGAACCAATCGGTGGAAAGCGCAAAGAGCAGCGAAGCAGTCTCCAGGGCTTCTGCCTCGCTCTCTGCATCTCCATCTGCAGACCCACTGGCTGATTTCGAAGGCGAAGACGCGACGACATCTACACCGGCCGAGCCAGAAATCACAGAAGTTCCCACGGTCTACAGTGAATCTGACTTGGAAAGTGTCCAAGCCATGGCCTCCCAGGCGCAAAAGTGGCTCGAGGATGCCGAAGCGAAGCAGAGCCAGCTCCGTGCAACTGATGACCCGGCCTATACAGTCAAGGAGATCTTGGCTGAGAAGAAGAAATTGGACGATATGGTCATGGACATGATGATGAAGAAAATGAGGGCGTTTAGGCCACCGGTTCAGAAGGCCAAGGCGAAGACCAAAGCCAAACCGGCCAAGAAGAAGACGGACAAGAAGAGCAAGTCCGACAGGACGAGTGACGAGGAAAAGGTGGCGGCAGAGAAGCAGCCGACTGAAGAAGAGGCACAGGAAGCCTTGAAGCAGGCGGGTATCAACGACGAGGACGCCAAAAACTCTGGCGGCAAGCATGACTCTGACAGCAATCTCAAGCAGCCCAACAGCAACCAGGATGTTTCCGAGGAGGAGACTCGGGCGGCTCCTGATGATTTGGCGGATGGTAGTGGCGAGAAACACGATGAGTTGTAGGGCGTGCATTTCGTTTCTGCCTCCGTTTCCAGCGGCAGCGGGGACAAGTAAAGCATCTATTTGCATAGATAGGCGTGTATATGTGTGTGCAAGCGATTTGCGTATAAAATCAATCCGGAGATGATGCATCCATCATGCACGAGCAAAGCAAGACCAGGCCGCAACGGCCTCGACGGCGGGGTTGCTGTCCAGAGACCAGCCCACCAATGCGGTTACCCTCTGCAACCACGGCGCTTCAAGCCGCCGGCGGTGTGTAAACAATCGCTACAGGCTACAAGTGGCCGGGAATGCATGCGTGGATACAGCCCCCACACGGACGCCGGTCAAATGGATTTTCGGGGCATCGCTTCCTGAGCCCCTCTGTAAGCAACGAGCTGTCTGAGCAACTTGTAACCCACGACACGAAGACGACGACGACGACGGTGTAGCCCTTCCAAACACATATGACCGCGCTCCACCAATCGGCCCCACAAGGTCTGCCCCCTCTCTCGCTCATGTACGACGGCGACATGTCGTTCAACGCAGAGGCTGCCGACGACGCTGTCCTGTCCAGCGTCGAAGGCGAGACAGGAGAGCTCTCTGATGAACTGGAGCCGTACCGAAGCTCGTACACCTCGCGCAACCCCATCTCGGACCCGCGTCGCTCGTCGGGTGCAACGCACTACAGCTTGATCTCAGCAATCCCCTCGGAATCCTCCATGTCGTCGAACCCAAACGGACACGCAAGCCAATCGGCCGAGGCACGGTATACGCCACGCAAAGACCGGCCACGGTTTCGCAACCCAGAGTCGGTGAGGGCGATGCAAATGGCTTCTCCTCCGCCGCTACCTGCGACAGAAGCCTCGCGGGAGCGCACGAAGGGAGCGTACAAGCCCGCTACACCGAGCCAGAGTGCAAGGTCCGAGACGCCCGTGGCGCGGCGCGCTGGGTCGCGGAGAGAGAGCATAAGAGAGCAGCACAGTTCCAGACCTAGCGCTACTCCGCAGCAGGCACCGTTGGTGCTGCTGCATGTCACCATCCTGCCGATGCAGGTGCCATACCCGCACGATGTAATGGCCAGGGTCATGCCGGAGTGGCTGGTAGAGAACTACAAGGTTCTGGAAGAGAAACTGCAGGACATCATCCTGATGCGTCGAGGACTGTTGATCCCGCATCCGCAAGACGAGTACGATCTACTGGAGGAGCGTATCCTGGAGAGTCTGGAGCTGAAGACGCCTCGGATCCTCAAATGCGGCCACTTTGTGCCGCCAGAGGACGACTCGGACAAGGAGGAAGAGGACGATGTCGCGGGTCTTCTGGATGATGCCACGGGTCGTGGTAGCCGCATGAGCGGTGGGACGCTTACATCGGAAAGGAACCTACATGGCGTAGACGATGGTACATGCACCGACTGCCATCGTGAGCTGAAGAAGCCTGGCAAGGGAGTCGGAGCTGGCTCCCGCAAATTCGACATCAAGGTCTACGCAGCCAACGGCTTGATGCGAGCTGCGGCGTGGGGTGCGTGCTGGGGGGACATGGAGCGCTGCGACGTGGAAATCTCGCCTTGGATACCCGAGGAAATCCGCAAGGGTCTCGAGAAGAAGGTTCTCCTAGAGCAAGAAGCCAGCAAGCAAAAACAGGCCTACGCCGTTGAGCTACAGCGACAGATTCACGAAGCAGCAGCGAAGCAGAAGGCGATCGAAAGTGAGGCGTACTACCAGAAGAAGCGGGAAGAGGAGGACCGGCAGAAAAGCTTTGAGGCCGCCGCTGCAGCATTGCAGAAGAGTATCGAGGACAAGGCAGCTGAGAAGAAGAAGTTTGAGCAGGTTCTTGAATCGAGGATTGAAGAAGCAAAGCAGGCTGTTCGTCTGGAACTCGAGGCCAAGGCTGTCGCCGAGCACGATGCTGTCGCTGAACGCTTGCGTGCACTGGAGGCGATGCTGGAGAAGAAAATGGCCGAGTCCGACTTGAAACCAACCCGAAAGAAAAGACACCCTTCGCCGTCTGGTCGACCTCGCGCCGCCGACTTCCCTCTCGGCACACTCATGAAGAACTACGTCAAGGTACTTCTGGGTGATCAGCGAAACCTTTTGATCCTTGGCCTGAGTGCGGCTGTTGTCTTCCTGGCGATGAATGTTAGAACGCCTAGTGAACAGCAGCTTGTTTCCCCGCAACTGACAGCTGTGCCACACGCACAGGTTTCCAGTGCGGTGGCTGTTACCACTGCAACTTCGATGCTAACGTTCACTGTTACCGAGACCCATATTTCTAGTGCCACGCAGACTATATTGCTCCCTTCGCCTGCGAATGTGGCGCCAGAGGTCGAGGGAGTGGATGCCTCCATGCTTGTTGCTTCTTCGCTCCCATCCTTGGAGGAGGTAGTGGCAGAAGAGCAGAACGCCGAGTCCGACGAGCGTAAGAGTACCGACAGTCTCGTCGAAGAAATCATCGAATCAGCCCCCGCAGACCTGACCACCACTCACGAGACTACCTTGGGACAGACCAACCCTACCCCCGAGCTCTGTGCCATCGAGCCTCTCTTTCAAGTCCCTACCTCCTGCGCAGTCAACAAGCAGTAACCACGCCAGGTTGCCTTTCCTTTGTTCTACCTTGCGTCCGTTCTCTCCCACATACACGGCCTTCATTGGCCAGTACATCACTCCTTATGAAGTAACGTAGCATTCCAGATCTCCATGTTGTATGAGGCGAATTAGCGAGCATCTTTTCTTTCAATCAGAGCATGAGACTGTTTCACGATGGAGCGCATGATAACTTGAGGCCTCCCACCAGTAGATAGCAATACATAAACCATGATTTACACAAGCTGTATTGTTGCTAGTGTCGTAGGAGTCCTGTGATCCCTTCCTACTTTTGAGTGAGAGAACGAGAACTTTTCGACGATTCCGACGGAACCGGACCGACCTAAACTCCGGCGGCATTAAGCGCCTTTCGATGGCAAAGAATAAGCAGCGACAACGCATAACAAACACCAACCAAGACTCAAACCCGGCAAAAATATGTCGGGAGGTTGGAACACCATAGAGTCTGATGCAGTAAGCTTCTGCAGGCCTCCAAATCATCGCCTGCAATTTCTAATTTTCTGATAGGGTGTCTTTACATACCTAATCGAGAAGCTCGGCGTTAAAGACGTACAGTTCGAGGAACTGACCACACTCGAGCCCGAGGAGTTGCAACAGCTCGGTACGATCTATGGTGTCATCTTTCTCTTCAAGTACCCTACCGGCGAGACACGCGGCAAATCCCCAGTAGACGGCTCCTACGACTACGATGCGGCGAGTGACTTGTTCTTTGCGGCGCAAACCATACAAAATGCCTGCGGCACACAGGCCATTGTGTCGCTTCTGCTGAACCGCGAGGGCTCGGTCGAAATTGGCAAGGAGCTGAAGGAGTTCAAGGAGTTTGCGGGCGAGTTCCCGCCAGAGGTGCGTCGAGTTGGGCTCACAATTCTTTTTTTTTTTGGGCGGGCGGCTAATGCACTGGGTAGCTACGGGGAGAGACCTTGTCGAATTCCGACCTGATTCGCGAAACCCACAACTCGTTTGCCAGGTCGTCGCCTTTTGTGGATGAAACACAGCGAACGGCAACCGAGGACGACGATGTCTTCCACTTTATTGCGTAGGCGCTCACGCTCTCTCTCTCTCTCTCTCTGTGCACCTCCAAGAAGAACGCTAACGACTCTACAGATATACATCGATCAATGATAAACTATACGAACTAGACGGCCTCCAACCCGCGCCAATCTCCCATGGCGTCTGCACAGCTCAGGAATTCCCCAACAAGATCATACCGGTTCTTCAACGTCGCATCGCGCGCTACCCCGCTACCGAAATTCGCTTTAATCTCATGGCATGCGTCAAGGACCTCCGCATTCGGGCACAAGAAATCGGTGATGAGGAGGAGCTGGAACGGCAGGAAGATCGGCGTGCGCAGTGGCTATGGGAGAATTCGTTGCGGAGGCACAACTTTGTCGGATTCGTGGGTGAGCTGTTGAAGGGTGTGGTCAAGGCCAAGTTGGCGCAGGGTAATGGCGCGTATGAGAAGTGGATTGAGGAGGCCAAAGGGCGGACGAAGAAGAGAAGAGAGGATTTGAAGAAGCAAGGAATTGTCGAGGAATGATTGGGATGCCATGTCGTATTGGCCCGTTGGACGTTGACGAATTCATGATAAGATGGGACAACGCAGTGCGTTTCATGACTCTTGTATATCTCGCAGCCAGTCTAGCCTGTGCATGGGCTAAGAATTCACCAAGAAAACGATCCTTGGAAACCAAGGTATCTTCCATTCATTCTTGGGCATCTGTCACTGATGACATGCTCTTACCCCCACTGTCCCATCATCCATACCTGCTCACCTACCAACCCGACTTGCCACCTCTCAGGTAGCATAAGCCCACTCCTCCCCCTCGGGCCGCCACACCACGGGCTCCAACGGCCCCTCGACACTCAAGACCTGGCCCAAGGCACACTCGGAGGATGCAACCCGATGCTGATGCTGCTCGTAGAAGACATCGTACTCGTCGCGCAACGCGTCGTCGAGATTCCTCACCGCGCCGTCTGGATGCAGCTTCCTCCACGGGCGGGTGCACACGCGGCCTTTGCAGCGCTTGAGCGTGAGAAGCAGGGCATTGAGGCGCGACGAGAATTTGCGGACGGAGTAGCCTGCGATGGCGGCGTTGGAGGAAGAGAAGGAGTAGAGATTGGTGAGTTGGTAGGGGTCAGTCTTGGGGGAGTGAGAGAAATCACGTCAGTTGGTTCGAATGGGGCAAGGCAACCAAATGTAAAGGGAGAAGGAGAAGGAGAAGGAGAAGAAGGAGAAGAAGGAGAAGGAGAAGAAGGAGAAGAAGGAGAAGGAGAAGAAGGAGAAGAAGGAGAAGAAGAAGGCATACCGTCATATCATACAACTCCACTTGATTCGTGCACCACACCGTATACGCAACATCATAGCCCCCCGCCGCTGCCACCACCCTCACCGTCTTGTGCATGTTCCCCGGCCAGGTGTCCTGGCCGAAAAACGCATTGCCTTCGACGAGATAGTCGCCCCAGAAATCGATATTCACGTGTTCGCTCTTGCGGGTGCTGCTGGTGCTGCTGCCACATGGCGATTGCTATGCAGCCTCCCGTCACGGGCATTGGCTCGCCGTCAAAGTCGTCGCGGAGCGGTATGCCCGCGAGCGTGAAGAGCGTGGGTACAATGTCGGTGTGGGTGGTGGGGACATGGCTCACGCCGGCTTTGGCCACGCCGGGCCCGCGAATGAAGAAGGGTATGTTCATATGTTCACGTCTTCCTCGGTGTCGCAGCTTTTGCTGGGGGGGCAGGCGGTGCTGGCCGATGTGGAAGCCGTTGTCGGTGGTGTAGATGAGGTAGGTGTTCTGCAGGATATCAGGCCTAGCCGTGAGCCGTGAGAGGACGGCATCGATGAGCTCGTCGACGGATTGGAGGGATTGCAGACGTCGGCGGTACCAGTGGTCTGCGTAGGCGACTTCGGAGGCGTTGAGCTGGCCGAGGGCTGCGAGGTAGGAGGATGAGCCTGGCTTTTTTTCCCTCTGGTGTCAGCATGCGAATACAGGTATGGATATTGGGATGTTGGGTTTGGCGGCCTATTGTATCTGGATTGAATGCGGGTGTCCGGGGAACCGTCACATGGGGAAACAAATTGCTCATGTCTCTATGCTGGTACGGGGGGGGTTGAAGGTAGCGGGCCTCGGCGACGTTATCGTCTCAGAGTGTGGTGCAATGGGTGCTATGCCCAGGAAGAAAGGCCGCTCCTTTGCAACAATGGTATCGTCGAGGCGAGGAAGCCCAGTGCTGCAGCGGCAACGAGATCAGTGGAATACTGTCCCGGGAGGTTGCGGTATGGTTTTATAGTAGAACAAGTATGTCCCGGGATCCAGAAGAACTGTTGCAGGCCATTCTATGGTATTTGGAATAGTTTCGCGTGAAAGGGAAGAGAGGAAGATTACAGTCACTTCCATTCCAACCAGCTATGCGGGGTTGTCATAGGTTTTTGTCGAGTGGCCGTTCATCATCTACCTATGGGTCAGTCCATGATGGGCTAAATGGTCAAATTCTCTTTTCCGCAGTTTGTATAAGAGATTACTCATACCATGCCGGTGTAGTGGGTATTATACCCTGCCTCCTGCATCCACACCGGAAAATAGTCGTCATTGAATCCTCTTTCAATGAACTTTGGGTATCCACCTTGACCAGATATTAGTTGCTCTAGACTTCAGTCATGGTCCCGGAGGATGTGTTTCTACCTATACATACCATAAGGCGGAGACACGTCAGTGACATCTGTCTTATGCGCTGCTTTCCCTGCCCAGAGCGATACCCTTGATGGACAGCAAAGTGAGACCGTGCAATAGTGCTTCTTGAACCGTGTTCCTTCCTGTGCAAATTACTTCTGTACCAATGGCTGACAATCTAGGGAACTGAGATGCAGGTCTTGATCATCCGTGATGATGAAGATGATATTTGGCGGAACAGAGTGACTGGAAACAGTATTTGTATTAATTATTGTTGTTGTCAACAAGAAAAGGAGAGTCTGTACTGGTCTCATGATGAGCATGATATTTTACCTGCCGAACGCTTTCTGCATCCTCTGGGCCATCAGGTGTGTCGAGGGCAGTGCACGAAGAAGATATTTTCTATCACACAAACACCGTCGCCCACTTAACCCTTCGCTATACGTCATCACCCCTCGATATTGATTGCGTAGGTTCCAACGTTCATTGCGTTCTTTTGATAGACGAGTGCCTTTTTGCGGTGCCCAGTTTCTTTGTACCTCTACATTTGCGGGGATCCGAAAGCAGCGATCGCCATTGGAGAGTTTAGGTACTTGTGCACATAGCTCACCAGCCTGGAATTTTGGTAGAATAGCAGACTGAAGTGCAATTCGATGGCATTTGTATCTGGACTAGCACAGTGCTAGTTGGGTACTGATTGGACAAATGTGGTGTATGCAAACGATACCTACAGAATACACTTAGGCTCGCTGTTATCGTCCCTAGCGCCTTCGAAACAGCCGACAGTGATTGTCCAAGTTTTACAGTTTGAGTCCAGGACAATAGTGCACTGAAGTCGCATGGCCGTGCGCGGTTAGGGCTTGGATAGTCGCATTGGCAATAAATGCGTGTGAAGTAGCATTTGATGGCGATGAAGAGGGCTACTGGACAAAGACAGCCGTCGTCGTAAGGTTTCAATCTCGGCAGAAAGGTGAATACCTAGTGACCTAGTGACACGACTCGTGATGTCGACGGCGCAAGACCTCGTTGATGTCTACGGCTCCGGCATCCGATGACATGAGGAGTGTGTGGAAGCTCTCCGGTGAAATTTGGGAACTTGCCGGTCGGGGAGGATTCGACCGAGCGAGTGTCTTGAATGATGGATGGCGTGGCCTATTATGACAAACCGCCTACAGTCTAGGCTGCATAGTCATCCGTGGGTAAGTACCATAGTAGGTATATCGCTCTGAGAGAGACCCAGGGATACCCTCGGACATCTCCATCTCTCCTTTAGCCATCATCAGCCTTTGTTTCAAGATGTCCAGGGATTCTAAAATCAGGCCATCGGATCGGAAAGGAGCACTCGACGATCTAAACGGCGCGGAAACGTCGATCTCCAATTTCTCTAACGGCGGAGATTTCCAGTGGAGACTCTCGCACTCTCGCTCGCTCGCTCTCCGTGCTTTGTGGTCCCAGCAGACAGGAAACCGAATGTCGCGGCTAGTCGGCAGCGCCATGCCATCACACCAGCCCTGGGTACTACTATACGTACCTAGCGCAGTTCCACCGCAAGGGCCGGTCAGGGCGGGCTGTTGAACCCGAGGTTCGAGAAGCGATGCGATTCCACAGACGAGGCGGCTGGTGGGGTTACAAGGAGCCAGCCATGAGAGTCCATGAGTCGCGCATCCGACGACGGCACTTCAAACAAACGTGCGCTGCTCGTGCTGCTGCCTACCCTTCCAGGCGACAGGGTTGGTAGGCGCATTTTTTTCTTTTGGCCCTTCAGCAAAGTTTAACAAATCAGCGCTCCAGTCTGACCGAATTCCCACCCGGCGGATGCTTTGCCGGCCGTAGACAGGGATCTACTGCGATACGGCACCGTGATTCGTGATAGTCGTTATACTATGGTACATGTACCTACGTATCAGTGCGTGGCGTCGCCTTCGCGTTCAGACCACCGAAAGAGTATCGCCTCCAGCACCGCACGTGGTAATTTGTGCAGAGTGCCGGTTAGACACGGGCGTCGCACTAGGATGAGCCTTGGGGCTGCTTTGGTGCCTACCTATGTATGTATCTAGCGGTGTGGCAGGCCAGCCATGGCAGCACGCTTGGTTGCAGCCGACTACTCGACTGATGTGCTGTGACTGCGTGTCGAAATCGTGGTATTCATCGTCCATCCAGGGACATGGATGCCTGAGTGCAAACGCTCCGTGTATAATCTACTACGTAGGCACCAAGTAATCTCAAGCTCCTTGGTCATGGTCATCATATGCACCAAGTCTACCTGGCTAACTTTATTCGTGGTCTGTTTCCTGCCACTTCTCAACTTTCCGTCATCTTAGGCCGTTTTTTGACCATGTCGATTCAAAATGAGGTACATTTTTGTCGCTGAGGTCATTGGATCCGCTCAGCATGCTAGCAAGACCGTTAGGCGTCGAGATACGGCATGGATCCACCCATTCGTTGGGTCGTTGCACATGCAGAATCTGCCTCGCCAGGCTGACTGTCAGTCCGCCACACATCGTCCCGTTATTATGCCGTTTTACATTCTGCACTGACCGACTCGGTGTCGGCAGCGCCTTACGTAAAACAGTACGTCAAAATCATATCGTATTCGAGCACTCCTCTTGGGCTACTGCTCCGAGCCACGGTGCACCGTCCATTGGTAACCCGAGCGTCACCGTAGACCTCGAACGTGACAGCTTCTCTGTGAGGAGGGTGTTGATCCTTTCCAAGGGCCGAACGTCAACCGTGTCGCAATAGGATGAGACCGGTAAGCCATGGTAGGCGCTACTACTGAACCTGGGAATATGGCCGCGATGCCTTCCTGTCACTTGTTTCGTCCGACATCTTATTTGTGACTGTATTGCGACGCTGTGCTCGCATCAGCCGTCCGAGGACACTCTGCAATCCCAGTATTCCGTGTGGCACCTATACAAGGTTGCGAAGCGGGCGGGTTGGTATTGTTGTTCCTGGAGAGTTCGTTCAGCGTGCATCGTTCACGTCCAGATGGGTGTAGCCACGAACCCGCTGGGATAACTCGTAGTCATCCCATAGTGTGTATAGGCATGGTCTTGCGGTGCCGTGTATGGCGGAAGCAATGCTGCAGGTGACCCCAGCGGAGACGCATAGCTACTCGAGGATGCATAGCTATTCGAAGACGCATAACTGTTGGTACTGTAGGCGTCGGTAATTGCTCTCGGAACCTCCAGATACGGCGAGGTGGGCGTGGACGATAGGTTTGGTGCTAAGAAGGTCCGGGGCGATGGCGCGAACGCGGGACTTTGACTCTGGCTCTGGCCATAGCTGTACTGTGCCATTTGATTATGGAGGTCCAGATTGATAGCATCCATTGCGTATGAGGGTCGTTGCATGGTGGACATGGCGGCCATTTGTTGTTGCGTCCAGTCGCGACGAGTCTTGTATGACGAAACCATGTCATTTGGGAATTGTACTAGGTAGGACATGGTCTGTATGCGTGAATCATATCTTGTGTCTTGGAATCCTTGGACGACCCGGTTGATCTCCTCCAACGGACGAAGCGATAAATCAGCTACAAACACAGAAGCGACATCTGGGAACATGGGCTCCAGGGCCAGCGCTGTAGCATAAAAGTGGGCAAGTACAACAAAGACATTAACGTCCCCGCATTTAGCAGCGAGAAGCGAAATGGGAACCCAAAAGAGCCATTTGCGAAGAGCATACAATTGATTGAACTGCTCCTCGGATGTTTGCGGTGGATTGGAGACCCGCAGACGATCGAGGTAGCTTTTCAATTGATCGACCCATTTCGTCTCTTGGTCGTTACGATTCAGATAAGGTTGCATGCGTTGTAGGGAGGCATTGATCTCTGCAAGCGTGTTGACTTGTTCTCTGCGTGCGTCTTCCGATATGGGCGTGCTGATTGGGTTCATAAAATGTCGGTTTGGTATAGGAGTGTGGTCGGCAATGTAGTCTGCAAACAGAGACTCGTGCCTCCAAGGTTGCATGGATAGTATTACCTGGTCCTGGAATCAGTTGATGGAATGACGTATATTGATTTGCGAACCTACAGTCTTTGTGCCTGTTACTAATGAAGCCCAGCCGCGCCTGCACCTATGCATCAGTCTTGGGATTTACGGGGGGGGGAGGGTAAGCTGGACTAACCAATCGGTAGCTTGCCATGCAAGCAAAAGTGACGAAGCAAGTAGCCCGTCGGAAATGGATTTGGTGAAATGTGCAATACCATCGTGCAGACCTTTCAGGGCGATACTAGCATGGTGAAATGCAAGATCTCGTGTCTCACTCGACTGTGATATCCAGGCCAAATGAGATGCAGAAAAGGCGAGAATAGAATTCATTACAAAAGGATGAGATGCAGAGAGACTCAAGAACCTGGTCATGTTAGAGCTGCACTGGACTGGGGTCGCTTGGGAGGTTCTCTCGTACTTGGGCATCATATCCGTCCACAGTGTCAATTTCGACGTTCTATTCTTGAACATTTCATTGGAGATGGAGGAAAGATGATGTATTAGGCGCAAATCGGTTCTGCTCATTGCACGCCATTGCGGCTGCGGATACACCCGAAGCTCGGGGAACGGGAACTCTCCTGTCTGGGTCCAGAGCTCGATGGTGGCTTCGATTTCTGGCGTCCACAGCAAGTTTGGCTGTTGAGGAGATGTGGGGGAGTCTGGCATCATGGCCGTGGGACTGTCCATATAGTCACAACGAACCTGATGTTTTGTGCAGTTGCGACTGGGCTCTCGTTAGCCAAAGTAGCAATACCGTTACCAATAATGATGATGGTGATGAGGAGGATGGTGATAATAAGAATGGCGAGCCATTGTCGGTACGCACCACTGGGGAAATGTTTCATCACACCGGATATGCCTCCTCTTGCATGTTTTGCATCCTTTGCGTGACTTGGTGTGGCTGCGCCGGGAAGGGCCTCCGCCGGGACCAGCCATTTTCTTCGGACGAGGACGACGCGGTTTCGCGAAGACAAGACGTGTTCGCAGTAGCAATTCGATTGTGTATCCGTGGTTAGCTCGTCCTCGTTCTCACCGATGGAGGTCTTGGGAGGCGAGGCGGGTGTGGGCTGAGCAGAGGCGGGCACAGCAAGGGTGGGTTAGTGAGCAGTGGATAAGGCGAAGGCCATTGGGTGTGGGCTGTGTTTGGTGATATATAGTACTGCGGGCTGCGAATGGGATGGGGATGAGGTTAGATGGAGGTAGGGCTGGCAGAGACTAGACATGGAGCTGAGCCATGGACAGGCCGCAGACAGGACGACGTGACCAGGAATGTCGTCGAGGCTGGGGAGGAGATGGATATCCCCTGCAGCCTGACCGTGCAGGAGAAGGGATTCGGGCAAGGCCACGGGACTATGTAAGAGAGTCGAGGGTACTTGTGCTCGCTCGGGCCCCAGAGCCTGCGAGTACCAACGTCGAGCACGGCCAGGCCAGAGAGGGGAGCGGGCACGCAAATAGCAGCGGCCGAAGGGAGTTTGGGTCCTCTGGCAACGGACAAGCAGTGAGACGGGAGGCGCTAGCAGGGCGGGCAGCGCGTTGCGGGAGCTACAGCAGCGTAGTCTGTGGTTCACAGGGCAAGCCGGCTGGCCCATGCAGGTATGACATGGCCCCCAGTGTAACTCTTGTGGGGAGTGCGCGGTATCCAGGTAGGCAGCAGGCCGGTATCCTATCCAGAGCCACGGGCGTTGGACCCTCTCTTCATTTGCGTCGTCCCTGGAGGCTGGCGTCGGCGCCGCGGCGCAGACGAGCCCGGGGCGGCATGCGAGCCCTCGCCCTCGTGGTGCAGCGGGGCCCTGGTCGACAAAGACGTTTTGCACTGGGGGCATGCAGGGTGGTGCATGCGCCACTGCCGGCTGCGAAACAGGACGATGCAAAACGGGCGATTGACCGGCGGTGGGTGGAGGCGGAAGGTGGAGAGGCCACAGCCGACGAGAGGCCAACACCCTGGGCCATGCCGAATCGGGGCGGCCGACGCTGCGCCGTAGGGCCACAGACTCGTCCGTCCGCTCCATTCACCCTGATTGACATGGCGTCGGCCAGCTGCTGCATGCGTTGTTATGGTAAAAATAGACGTCTCGTCCGCTAGGTACCCGTCTTCTGCTGTCCTGGGCCCTTACTCACTCTACATCGCAGCAGCACCCGCCCTCTTCGCTCGCGCTGCCGTCTGCCGCTGCTGACAGCGCTTCATTTGTGCTCGGCTTCATTGACCACACTACCACCGCACCGCCGCCATGTTTGCGCCGAGTCGGTGGCAGCCTGTACAATCGAACGGTCAGCCGCGAACGGAGCCAACAGAGCCAGCAAGAACCAAGGCGCCATGTGCCGCATCGAGCGTCCATGTTGCTACCCAGTACAGTACTGGCTGCCTACCTAGGACCTACATAGCAGTCCCTGGGCACCAGGTAGCTGCGTAGTAGGACTCGCGGCGCCAACGGGCAATATCTCGTGCAGCCGGCCTGACTCAGGGGGGCCCGATGTGGTGATTACGCGAGGCATACCGCCAGGCCGACGCGCTGCCGACTGGTCCTGGTTGCCATGAGAAAAATGGACTTGGAAAGTTAGTTGAGCAAGCCACATGTGGCGACGTGACCTGGCGGGACGAAGACTGCCGAGCCGGGTTAGCAGCATCGATCGCAAAGCCTATTCTTGGACGTCAAGTCAGTCAAGCGTGCAGGCATGCAGGCTTGCAGCGAACATGGGTCCTGCCCTGGGACTAGCCTGCCTCCCTCCATGCCGCTCGAAGGGGTGGGGGTTTTGGCAAGAGACCTGCCTCCCTTCACCCGACGGATCCCAAGAAAAAGGTATACTAACTACCTAGTATCTGCTACGGGCCGCAATGCATGTGTAGCTTGCCTGCCTCCGCCCCGTCCCTTCTGCTACTACTCCGCACCCTCACCTTCCTGGCGTCGTCTAGCACCTTGTTCCGTCCGCAACAGCAGCACATGGGAATGAAACCGACCTCTACATACAGACATAGTACTACCATGTAATTTCCCACTCTTACATCCCCCCAAAACGTGACTCGTAAGGAGAAAACATGACCATGGAATACATAGGTGCCACATGGTGTACCCAAGCGTGCCATGCTACCCTCTTCACCCTGTCCCACCTTCTCTCCGCTGGTCTGAAACATGGATAGCGGTCAGCAGTTTGAGTGCCGTCAATGCTCGTTACCCATCTTCTTCTTCCCCAATCGCTAACGCCTCAATCGTCATAGTCACTCATCCCCTAATATTGATAGTCACCCATAACGGATAGAATCTCTCCTTCCAATAATCCATCTGCAGCCTGATGCATAATTTCACCACCAAACATTCCATATGCAACATGCTAATTTTAGTCGTCTTCACAAAAACACTAAAGAATGTGAAACATCGAGAAGAGAGAAAACAAAACAAGCCCGGATGCACGCGCATAACATGAAAACGTGGGGTCAGCATAATCTAACGCACCTTTCGGCTCACTTTAAACATACTATCGAGGGAAAAAAAAATTGAACTCTGGATCTGTGATGACACACATGCATGATTCTAGATTGGTGAGTCGAGAAGAAGTGTGATCATCTAGACTAAGAAATTACCTCAGCCTCTTTCTCTCCTTTCCGTCTCTTACACACATACATAGTACACACGCTCAGCTATGTCAGCTCGTATCGACTTTTTTTTTATTAGCCCCGTGGTGCGACCGATAGGCGGAACAGAAGCGCTTACCCATTCCCACTGGCAGACATTAAACGTACTGTCGCCAATAGTTAAATATACTATCGGCAAGCGTTAGCGAGCACTAGTGAGCGACGGTGCGCGCGCTATCGTCGCACTAATAAATTAGTACTACGCACTATATTTCTAGCACCGTATAGTACTAGCGAGGTATTATACTATATTTTTTAGGTATCTATAGTATCTATTAT
>Ga0182210_1000128_pt1 | contig 15257 bp, 11 predicted proteins | sample G5R1MG_19_FD_129670 | JGI IMG/M metagenome (GOLD analysis project Ga0182210, IMG submission 129670) | Switchgrass phyllosphere microbial communities from Michigan, USA - G5R1_MAIN_03OCT2016_LD1 MG | ecosystem: Host-associated > Plants > Phyllosphere > Phylloplane/Leaf | place: USA: Michigan... | reverse complement strand
TCTATGGCCTCAATGTTGTGGTAATGCCCACCTCACGATCCCTCCCACCTCGTACCCTGCTAATTACACAACCACCTCGCAGGCATGGGGTGCTATGCTCTTCTTCCTACTCCTCAAAGCCGCACCTGCCATGAACCACCCGTCAGCCGACGACGACAATTCTCCTCGAAAAATTTGGCTGGAAATCGATAGTCAAATTCTCAATGCGTTATTCTGCGTGACTGGCTTTGGCCTTGCTCCATGGCGCTTCCGGGACTTTTATTGGCTCAAGAGGGTCATTCATTTCCATGACCACGCTGCCATGCGGCGCTTGACTGTACAGAACAAGGCATGGTTCCGTCCTTCGGCTGAATATGCAGACGCTTTACCAGAGACTACCACCTTCACTGGACAACGAGCACCGCCGACGCCAATTTGGAAGCTGGCATTCACAGTTGACATGATGGTTATAAACACACTGTTGCAAGCCGTTCTTTGCTACTTCATGTGGGGATACAACCGCTTGAATAGACCGTCATGGGCCACTGGTGAGTCTTTTCCCAAGGACCCTAAGAACTCACAGTAACGGATTCCGATAGGTACATTTATTGCACTTGGTTGCGGTGTAGCTATGCTTGCGGGTATCATGTCCTGGTGGGAAGGTCGGAAAGTCAAAAAGATTGAAGGCCCAGAAGTCAAGGTCGTTGAAGTTTGAACCTGGAATGGGCAATGACTTTGTCCGACGACGATGACAATTGCACAGTTATATATGCAGCCGAAGGAAAGATCGGCCACATGGTCCTGAGAGACGTTTATCGAGAAGAGCACAGCCAAAGTTCCAGCAACAGACTGTTTGCTTTAGTAGAACATGGCAGACATGATAGCGCCTATAAGTCAAATCCCGTGTGATGGATACTGGGCTTCATAGCCTGCTACTAGCGTGGCATGTGAGTCAGGTGGAGTGGCCTGGATGCATAGAAAGCAAGTATGAAGATAACCTCGCTTTATTGTTCTAAGCTCTCTTCTATTCGGAGGAACAAGAGGGGTAATGCATCCACCGTCTCTACAATGTACATGTGTACTTGGAGAAGTTGCGGATCCAGTCAGCCAAGCTAAAGAGTCACAGAGGCAGGGAGACAGAAGAGGCAAAAAACTCATGCGTCGAGGGGGTTTCTGGTAACAGGCCACCAAGCAATTCAATTCGAGTCCAAGGCAAACAGAAGTTTGAGTACTAACATGATGAAAATTTGAGCCGCCAGAAAAGGAAGACATTTCCAGAAGCCTGCGAAAAACGAGGTCGGATCTTGAGACGAGCTATTCCCCAGGTCCTCAAGAATATCTTTGGCTGCGGCCTTGTTGCAAGCAAATCTAAGCCAATTTGTATGCCTTGGAAATGGCTGCACGATGTGTTCAAATGCTAAGAAATGTGCATTCGTTTCTTTTGAACTGCTTGATTAGACGAATTCGAGCCAATATCGCCGAAAGTGACATTGTCATGAATGGAGAATTACTCTGCAATACGTTATTAGACACTGATAATTGCAGAATAGGCGGATCATGTACAAATGGCCCTGAACGTATCATTCCACAGTCTGTCGTAATCCACAAACGCCGGGCGCCTATGCACGAACATCTGCCTAATTCCCGGTTGCCTGGATCCTGCGGAAAATGGTAATTTATATTGTTGCCGCAGCCTCAATAGCGCCCGCCAACTTGAACGTCTGCGGGCTTGAAATAACGACGTCGACTGGATATTTCCATGTCATGAACTTGGCCCATCCTGCAGATCTGTCAGCACTCCTTGACATGGCGTATTCCCTTCTCTTGAAGATGACGTACCCCAGTATGCGCACTTCCTGCCAAAGTATTTTCCCAGATAAGGCACCATGACCATTGTCAACAGTAGCTCCAGTTGCTGCAATGACTCCCTCCATTCCCTTTCCGCATCTGAAACGTATTCCTCCTCGTCCGCCGTGGAGTTTGTCGCAGACGAAGGCAGCGAATCGAAGTCGTCGGCTTCGGAGGCACTGACGAGCGGCTCAATGAAGCCGTCGCTGTTGTCCATCGACATGGCGGCCGTAACTTGAATTCGATGCGTGGCAAAGGTCGGGGTTTCCTGTGGCTCGGGACGAAGTACTACCGGAAAGACATGGGTGGCTGCGCTGCGAATACAACGGGAATCCGGCAGGCTGCGATGGACGGATGATGGGGAAGCTACGCTGGCCAATAAGACGTGGTGGCGCGGAGCGGACGCCAGACACGTGATCGTAAATCTTGGCGGCTTGTGTTCGACTCACACATGCAATGCGGCGAATAAACCGCCTGACTGTGCAGCCCTACCACCCGTACCCTGTGACTCTACCGGCCCCCGTCCGCGGTACTATATATACGACCCAAGAGGACTACTCGACGGTATCAAGGTTTCACAAATCCAACCGCAGTCATGGCTGATACTGTACGTCATATCACCCCACATTCAAGGTCGAAATGCACTGCTGGTCGAGGCGAGGGTTTCCACACTTGCACAACATCTCGAACCCCGTCTCCGAGACACACTGATCCGTACTCCGCTAATCCTGAGTCAATGTAGGCCGATGTCTCTGAGCGTAAGCCTCGCAAGTCCGTCGCATTCTCGGAAGGTGCCACAATCGTCGACAGCAATGGCGAAGTCAAAGAGTCGAACGACGTAAACGGCGGTAAGTCCACTGCCGAGAGTCATGCGTCTGGTGAGGTTGACTATATACTGGGGGCGGCGAGGCATGCGCTGACTGGTGGGCAACATAGGCGACGCTAAGGAGGTCGAGGAGGTCACCGACATGTTTGCTGATCTCGCCAAAAAGGTGCACATATTTCCATAACTCAAAGCAGTTTGCAGGAAACTAACTCTGCGATAGAAGAAGAAGAAGAGCAAGAAGACCGAGGGCGACGAGGAGGATGCTGGCGAGGGCGACTTTGCTGCACTCAAGAAAAAAAAGAAGTCGAGCAAGAAGAAGGTCGAGGAGGATTTCGAGGCCAAGCTCGCGGCTGCTGGAGGGGACAAGGCTGAGGGAGAAGAAAACGCCGCTGCGCCTGAGCCAGAAGTTCAAGAAGGCGACATGATGAAAGGCACCGGCATTTGGCAACACGACGCGACGACCCCCATCACGTACAATCTTCTCCTAAACCGCTTCTTTACGTTGCTCCATTCCACACATCCCGACCTTGCCAGCTCGGGCACCAAGAGCTACAAGATTCCTCCCCCGCAGTGTATGCGTGAAGGCAACAAGAAGACCATCTTCGCAAACCTCGCCGAGATTTGCAAGCGGATGAAGCGTACCGAGGAGCACGTCACCCAGTTTTTGTTTGCTGAGTTGGGTACGAGCGGTTCCGTCGCCGAAGGAAGGCGTTTGGTCATTAAGGGCCGTTTCCAGCAGAAGCAACTGGAGAACGTGCTCAGGCGGTACATTGTCGAGTACGTTACTTGCAAGACGTGCCGTTCCCCAGACACAGAGTAAGTCTCTCTCTCTCTCTCTCTCTCTCTCTCTCTCTCAGCCATCATTTGGACGTGTCTGCTAATGCCAAAAAGCCTCTCGAAGGGTGAGAACCGTCTCAACTTCGTCACTTGCAACAGCTGTGGATCCCGACGCTCGGTCCAAGCCATCAAGACGGGTTTCTCTGCGCAGATTGGAAAGAGAAGGAGGATGGTGGGTTAGCAGGCTCTCTACATCGGCGCTTCACGATGTTTATGGCATGCATGACTTGGGCTGGGCTTTTGGATGGGTGTCATTGCTGGAAGCATGGTCAAGCATGGTATGATGGGGACGATTCATGAGGGCTGTTTGCACAGTGCAGCCAACTGTGTATATTCCAAGATCAATCCAAGAGAAACAGCAATGCTGACTGCACAACACGGACGGCTATGGACGTTTTGCAAGGATTTCGCAGAGTGATAGTATGCTCGGTGCTGCATAGCACCTTAACTCGAGCCGCACTTTAGGCGCCCGGCCCTGGGCGCGTGCATGCTGTGGAGTGAAGTACCCGCCCGGACCCGCCGAGCGTCGGCATCTGTTCGTCTTGGTTGTTCCCCAGAGCCGTCCAACCTGGAGCAAGAGTTCTACTTCCAACAGACAAAAACCGAGGCAGATGCCCAACGTGGACATGTTTTGCCAGCTTGAATGCATATGCTCTGATACAGAACCATGCTCACAGGCTGGTGTTGTGGACAAGGGGCAAGCGGGGCTGTGCTGTGCTCCGGCGGCTCGAGGCACCCCCCGCCAGCCAACAGGTGCAGCTTGCCACCGAGCGACGAATAGGCTGATGAGGGGGCGCGCGGTTACTGTTGGACTCTGCTGCTGCTCTTCGGCAGACAAATTTCACGGCCGCTATTTACTCCCTCCTTTCCCTTCGTTCTGTCCTTCTCGTTGAAGCTGATTGTGCGCGATTTCGCTGGAGCTGACGATACGCGCGACACGGCATACAGAGCTTGAGTGTGCTCGGCAAGAAAAGAAGGCAGCGACCATGTCTGGATATGCAAGTCCGCCGCCTGGAGGGGACTACTACCCTCGTGAGTCGAGTCGCATGGCAGAATCAACTCCGCGTCGCTCTCTAACCATGCGCAGCGCCGCCTGAAAAGAGCGGGCACGGTACGTCTGCCACGCCAGCGACAACCCCGCCTTGTATGTGGCGTCTAACATCCACCTCAGACCAACAGCAGCAGTACTTCTCTCCACCCCCAGGCGGCGCCTCCTACCCTCCTCCACCGCAATCGCCCCCCGCACACCAACAGACCCAGCAACACTACCCGGCTCCGTCTGGTGGCACACAACAGCAATATGCGCCACCGTCAGAGCACCAGCCACCTCCACAACACTTCTCCCCACCCGGCAGTACCCCACAGTACCAACAGCCTGCGCCTCAACAGCCTCAGGCCACGCACCAGCAGCCGCTAAGCTCTCCATACGGCGCGCCAAGCCCAAGTCCCCAGCAAAGCGATCCAAGAGCTTCTATGCAGCAGACGTTCAGTGCACCGGGAGGAGCAGGAGCGGGCGCAGCCGTGCTAACGACAGATGATGTGGGGACCTTCAACGGAGGAAGTTATCGTGTGAGCCATCGCGATACGAACACGATACTCACAGTGCAGTTGGCCATTGGGTGTCCATTGACTGCAAAGCCTGGTATGTCATCATCTGGCCATGGTACCTTTCCAATCCTTGAGCATTGAGAGAAGATCAGAAGCTTGATGAAAAAAAAAAGAGACGAAAATGCTAATAAGTCACACAGGCGCTATGATAGCAATGACGCCCACTATATCGCTGAAAGGCACTATGAAATTCTCCCTTAAAAAAGCCCTGACCGGCGGTGACATGTCCAAGTCGCACTACACCGGTCCTGGCGAACTGCTCCTCGCGCCTAGCGCAATCGGCGACATCACCATCATCAAGCTCAGTGGCAATGACACATGGAGCTGTGGCAAAGACTCGTTTCTCGCCTGCACCCAAGGAATTGTCACCGAGTACAAGAGCCAGAGCCTCAGCAAGGCCATGTTCAGTGGTGAGGGCCTGTTTGTGTACAAAATCAGTGGACAGGGGATTTTGTGGTGTGCGAGCTTTGGAGCGATTATCAGAAAAGATGTATGTATGGCCTCTCTCTCTCTCTCTCTCTCTCTCTCCCTCTCCGTCTCTCCCTATCTTGATATCCATTCCATTCCAACCTCCCCCCATCATCCTACACCGATAAAACTAACCCTCAAAACAGCTACAAAAAGACGAAAAGTACATCATCGACAACGGCCATCTCGTCGCCTGGAACTGCAAATACGTAATGGAACGCGTAGCCTCTGGCGGAATCATGTCGAACATGATGGCCGGGGAAGGGCTGGTGTGCAAGTTCACCGGCCCTGGCACGATTTTCCTGCAGACCAGGAACCCACAGCAATTCTCAGCGTGGTTGGCGGCAAACGGCGTGGCTGCGTAAGGAACCGGTGGTGTGTTCCTTGTGAAGGGATGGCATGTTGTGATTTGGCAATCTTATCGCAGGCGTAGCGTAGCGTAGCGTATTGTGTCGTGTCCTATCTCGATGGAGGGAGCTGGCCACTTGGTCCCGTCCCTGGCTTTTCATAGCGGTACCCAATGGCCTCGCGGGGTAACTTTTTGATGCCTTGCACCGCCGTCTTTCGTTCCCGTGGACTGATGAGCCATAGGACACCGTCGCTTGCTCATCACCATGCGCCTCGCGACCACTCGTTCTTCGACGCGCGCACGCGGGATCTGAAATTAGACTTCATCTCCCCCCGAACGGGAGGTCCACTTGTCGCGAATCAAATTGAAATGAGAGCATGCTATAAGTCTGACGCCAAGCCGTGAGGCGATCTACCGTAGGTACTGTACGTACATATTTCCTTGTTTCCATGTTCGCCCAATATCTTGGCGACCGGCATCTTGGCATGATGTCAGGGTACCGACAACCAATAGGCACCGAACTTATTTATGAATGTTGAGCAAGTGGATTAGACTACTATATATAGGAGGCACCCTACATACCTATGTACATACTATGTAAGCTAATGCGCCAAAAAGGCGCTTTGCATGGCGCAGGAACATTTGTGCACGCTGTAGGTACATTAGTACACTGGTTACAGGAGGAAGCAATGTGTCGTCGCGTTCGATTCAATGGGTAGCTCTTCGTATTTCCCCAGACGCTTGTCCAAGTGCTAGGCCAATTCCAGGCTATCTAATTTTGGGTGCGGTTAGGTATCTTACATCTGAAGATAGGTACTCTCGCCGTGCATTTGCTAGCGGTACACTTTGCGGGGTCGCTCGTTCGTACTAACGAGGAGCGTCGATCAAAGATTCCAAAGCAGTACGAAGCCACTGAGAATTGCGATATCAGAGTACTCGAGGAGAAGCCGGTGCATCCGTGTTTGGATAAGTACAGTAGCCCTTGACACACTGTTGACACCCAACATCGTAATGGGAATGAAGATCCAAGGCCCTGTCGAAGTGTCAAAGCTCAGCCGGATAGGTACCCTCTATGGATACCCGCCGTCGATGGCCACGAGGCCAGCGGAAGCGTGTGCGCAAGAGCATTGTCAAAGCTCCTGGAAAGCTCCGAACAAGCTTTGTCGAACGAATCACGAAGGTAGAATCGCCTTAGTTCCGGCGAGTTCTTCGCTAGGCTCAGGAAAGACGCAGTAGCCAAGATGCGCGTGAGGAGAATGCCGTGTAGAACACAAGTTCAAGACCAGGAGGCGCCAGAAAGATAACAATACATACATTAGAGCCTACTCCATGAGTACGTGAGAGGCTAGCTATCGTGAGCATCTTTGGCATCTTGTTTGACAGTGTAGACGCGAAGAGAGCAGACGATCTTGAATGCATTTCGATGCAAGTGCTATCGTATAGCCCCCTCAGGTGTTCACCGCCAGTTTGGAGCGGAAGGATTGACCTCGGGCGGTTGTGTGAGGAGACACCTTCAGAACCGTTGGCGATGGAAGCATGAGTCGTAACCCCAGGCCCAGGAGAGATAGGGTAAGTTCCGACAGGAGCTTGCAGACAAGGCCTCAGTTGTAGTACTAGTCGTAGGAGCATGGCCCGGGACTCAGGAGCGAGCTACCTACGCCTAACGTGCTTGTGCCTAGAACAAGCGCGTGGCGTCCTGCTAAAGGAACTGCAAGGGGCCTGTACGGTAGGTGTAGCATGTAAGATTTGTCAGGTATTGACTCAGGATGGTTATCCACCAGGATGTTGTGTACGAGGAGTTGCACGGCTGCTTTGTATCGTAGAAATGGATGGGACGGTGGTGGAATCATCGGGCCTATCGAGGTAGTCAATGGTTTGAAGGGTGAATTCTGATCATGAAGGGCAGAGTCTAACCAGGCCTTGAGCGAATGATCGACTGGGCGCCAATGCATCTTGGCGGTCTTGCGTTGTGCGTGATTTCTCAACGGACCGTCTTGCTTGAAAGGTCCTCGATTATTGAAATTGCTTCCGATTCAGCGCCACACAAGATCGATTATGCGATGGGGAATTCCGGGCCAGACGGGCTGGAAAGGGAAAACGCACTGGTGGCTTTACCCCGCGCGCTTCGCTGTTCCTACGACCATACTGTGTGGAGACGGCAAGGCGTTCGTTCGGTCGTGGCGCCACAGGCTATCCCCCCAGGCTCCCACGCCGGCGATTTGGCTGCGAGTCTAGACGGCCGTCGCCCTCGTCCTGGCGTGCGTGCAGTGCCCTCGAGCAGCACTGAGCAGCAGATTCTGATTTGGCGTCAAGGACGGTCTGACACGCGATGACCGAGGCGCTAGGCACGCGCAAGGAATTCGCAGCACGTTGCAGGTTGGAGGGTTGGAGGGTTGGTGGCCTGGACGGAGGAGGGACGGGGACTGACGGGGACTGACGGGGACTGGGATGCCCGGCCGTTGCTCTCTATTCGCCACATTGGTGGAACCCCTCGACCCAACACCCAGAATTTCCCCACAACCGTCCGCACCGCCTACGCTATGGGGGCACAATGCAGCCCGTCCGCTTCCATCGTAGTGGCCCGCTGCCGACGGCTGACAATCCACGTGGGCCAGGTACACGCCGTGTGGCACGGCAGTCAACAAAAGCAAGGCTAGTTCCGCCGACGCGCGCCGGCGGGAGTGCGTAATTTGAGATACGAACATACGAACCCAGCCCAGGTGAAGGTGAAGGTGGCTTGCGTTGGGTCTTCCTGCCCTACGGCAACTCACCAGTGAATCGATATCTCGCGTCCTCTCTCCACTCTCACTCACACACACACACTCTCTCTCTCTCTCACTCCCACACTCTCTCTCCCACCCACCCACCCACACACACACTCTCTCTCTTGTCGTCTTTCTCCCCACCATCATCGCTGCACCACGCCATGTCGCTCGACCTCCAGGCGCGAGCCGATGGCATGGGCGTAACCCACGCGCTTCCCTACAAAATCGCCCTCATCGTCATTTGCTTCCTCGCCCTCGCCGTGTGGAACGCAATCGAGGTCTTCATCAGCATCTTTCGCCGATTTCGCCGATATCGTGGCGTATACTTCTACTCGCTCATCGCAGCCTCGGTCGGGATCCCCATACACGCCATCGGCTACTTCCTTCGCTTCTATGATGTCTCTCGTTCGGTCCCGCTGCAGACCATCTTGACATGCGGCGGTGGCATGCTCATGATCACCGGACAAAGCATTGTGCTGTGGTCTCGGCTCCACCTGATCAGCCCGGGAAAAAAAGACCGATGGCTACTCTATATGATCCTTACCGCCTGCGTCGTTGTGCAAGGCGGCGCCACCGTGCTGTCCACAGGCGCGGCCATGGACAGAGCGACGCCGACGTTCCTCGATATCTACGAGAAGTGGGAGCTCTTCCAGGTCACCTGGTTTGCCTTCCAGGAGTGTCTGATCAGTGGAATTTACATCTACCGGACATTGGGTCTTATGCGCAGCTCATCGGCGTTTCGAAGTGCAGACACCAAGCGGCTCTTCATTCACCTCATGGCCGTCAACGTACTTATCATTGCCTTCGACATGACTGTGGTTAGCTTCCAATTCGCAAACCTCTTTTACCTGCAGACGAGCTGGAAGAACTTCGCCTATGCCGTCAAGCTCAAGCTTGAATTTGGCATCCTTCAGCAGCTTGTCGACTTTACGCAAGCAGGCTTCGCCACAAACTCAGGACAACGCGCCTTTTCATCGACGGCAGCTGGTGGGCGTGGAGATATGCAGGCCAGCACACAGAGGAACTCTGTCCCGGCTCGATTCGGTTATTCCACATATGCGCGCATGAGCGAGGAAGGGACAGCCGTACCCATGGGAGATATGCTCCGGAAGACCACCGAGGTCGAGGTCACGGTTGAAGACGATGTCCATAGCGAAAGGAGCACAAAGAAGCTTCGAATGCACCATGAGACAACGGTCTGATAGGCCTTGTTTCGTTATGTCTAGATGTTTACAGGATGTCTGTCTGGCTCCCCAGACCCCCTGTTTCCATAGAAATGAAATTCACGACCATTTTCACATTTTAGGCCAGGCCGGTGGGAGATGGTGCCAGGCCAAATCACATCACGCCACAGATTTCATGATTCATGCACGAGCTTCCCTAGTGTCCAACGGTGCATTAGGTCTGACGCTGCGCTGCTAACGGTAATCCTACAAAGGCTACACTGCGCTCGTATTCATCGTGAGACACATACATAGTAGTAGGTACACAGCTTCCACTATTACCTATGTACCCACATAGTATGTGGACATCGAAGCGGGCTACAAGAAGCAGCCAACCAAGGCGTGAGTCTGTTTCGTCCATCGGCTCTCCGGGTCCCTATCGGGACAAAGTTTTTCCACCCGATGCGCAGATGCAGCCATCAACTACCTCATCGCTCATCGCATCGATGAACAAGCCGACGAGCGCAAAGTTTTGGCGTTGGCACTCCCGCTGCATCAAGGACAAAGAAACAGAAACATGGACCTTTGGCTGAGCATGTTCGACCCTCTAAGCCATGGGGTGAAAGGCTAGTTCAAGACCATGGCCCAGTGCCGCCTAGCTGCGCACCAGGGAAATTTTACGCTCCCGCCACGCTTCCCTCGCCCGTGGCTCGCTCTCTCCTCCTTCACCCGCTTCCGGCGTCCGGCCCGTCATGTCGTTGGAAAAAGGAGGAGACGATGCTGCGCGTAGCCTTGCTAGCGAGAACCCCGACAAAGCGACTTGCAGTCGCGAACAAGGTTTCTTGGGCTCCCTGCGATACCTGGAGGCGACACTCGACGCAAAGCTGGGCATCGAGTCAGATGCGATTACGAGGAAGCTGCCGGAAGACAAGGGTCACGTGTCGTGGCATGAGCAAATGTCCATGTTCTTCCTTTGGGCATCGGGGACGATGAATACGTCTTGTTTTGCCACCGGCTTCTTGGGGTGGGACTTGGGCTTGTGTGAGTAGGCCCTGTGTGGTGTTGTCTAGGCGACAAGCCGCTGATGACCGAGCCGCAGCGTTTCGCCAGACGATTCTCATCATCATCTTTGGATCGATCCTCGGTGGTGCTCCTACGGGCTTTGCTGCAACGTTTGGTGCTCCGACGGGCCTGCGCCAGATTTCGGTGTCGCGTTATGCTTTTGGTTGGTGGCCCAACAAAGTTATCGCAGCGCTCAACGCCATTGTGCAAATTGGCTGGTCAGCCGTTGCTTGCATCACCGGTGGTCTCGCGTTGACCGCCGTTGCCGATGGCCACGTCTCCCTCATCGTGGGCATCGTGATCCTGGCTGTATTCGCGACACTCATCTCCTTCGTCGGGCTCAAGGCCATCCTGGTTTACGAGCGATACGCTTGGTTCATCTTCTTTCTCATCTTCATCATCTTCATTGCCGAGACTGGCAAGTATACCGACAACAGCACCAAGACCGAGCTCAAGGGGGCAGATAGGAGTGCAGCGATATTGAGTCTGATTGCCATTGTCTACGGAAGCTCGGCGTCATGGCAAACGATAGCCTCCGACTACTACATTCACTACCCCGTGAGTGTGTCGCGCTGGAAGGTGTTTCTCATGACCACCTTTGGAATCGCTATTCCTACCTCGATTGGGATGGTGGCAGGATGCGTTGTGTCTTTTGGCATGAACAACCGGCCGGACTGGAAGAACGTGTACGAGAAGGATGGGCTAGGCTTCCTCATCCAGGCCATGCTGTATCCACGCGGATTCGCCAAGCTAATCCTCACCCTGCTTGTTCTATCTGGAATCAACGTCAACGTCATGTCCATCTATAGCGCCGCAATCTCGTGCCAGCAATTCGCTCGGCCATTCGCACGCGTTCCTCGCTTTATCTGGGTCTTGTTCTGCTTTGCCGCGATCCTGGGCCTCGCCATCGGTGGTCGGGAGCAGTTGAACGTCTACCTTCAAAACTTTCTCAGCTTGCTTGGATACTGGTCAACGCAGTACTTTGTCATCCTGTTGAGCGAACATGTCATCTTCCGCCGCATGAGTTTTGACAACTACGACCTCGATGCGTGGAACGATCCGAGCCGCCTGCCACGTGGCATCGCTGCGGGTACGGCATTTGCCATTGGCATCATCGCTTGGGTGATGGGCATGGTGCAAACCTGGTATGTCGGTCCGGCAGGAAAACGCATCGGTGCCAGCGGAGGCGATATTGCGAACGAACTTACCTTGGTTGTCACTGCCATCATCTACATACCTGCAAGGTTTGTGGAAAAGAGGATGATTGGCAGGTGAATCGAGTTGTCTTGTCTAGCTGCTGGAGAAGGATGTCGACACGTGATCGGCAGGATTCAGCGAGGTTTAAATGGTATTATAGCAATATTTCACTGGATTCCACTGCGGTCTGGGATCGTATCACAGCCGCTGTGCGTCTCAGCTGTTGATTCCCGTGGCAACACCCCAAAAGTACAACGCTCATGCTCCTAACACGAAGATGGTCATTGCCACAAAGAGTGACATGCTAGTCTTCTTGTTTCTCTGACCCTGAGGTCCAAACTCGAACGCTTCCTTGCGCTCATTGATGATGTCTCCCTTCGTTATTCCTTGTTTTCTAGTCCACTGAAGATGTCCAAGATCCACAGTCCACAAGCTACCGATGGATAGAATAGTGGCAACTAGTACGGAACCCGAGGCAAGTATTGATGGATAGAACAGTGGCAACTAGTACGGAACCCGAGGCAAGTATTACGTACACAATCACCACATGATCATATGAATTGTTGTCGTTGTCCTGGAGGACCCCGGTGATGATGCGGATGATGATGCTCATGCTGTTATTTGCGGCGATTTTGATGGCCTACGCGGAACCGCAACCCTTTTGGTACCATATGGAGGTACGAATCGGATCAATGATGGCCGTTGGCCCAAAGGTGAATGCGACACCATCTATGCTAAAAAGATGCGGCGGTGCCCGCGTACGTCGGACCCCAGGCTGCAAGACACATGGACAGCAGCATGCCGAGACCACGTACAAGCTTGAGGGAAATCCGATTTCCCATCACGTCGACGATAACATGAATCAGTGAGAAGGTGACGATGCCCCAAAAGGGCCATAAAAGCCGAAGAACCTTGGCGACCTCCAATTTCTTATTGCTTTCTGTGAGCCTTTCACTCGTCGCCGGATGATACGTTCCCGTGTACTTGTTGGTACGCCGTCGTATGAAGAATCAGTATACAACCGTGGTAGTGTTCGTGAAGAGGTTCATGAAGACGGCAGTCCAGTACACCCAGCTGAAATCTCCCGTGTTTGTTCTTCGCAATGACGTTCGCTGTCGCTTGGCCGACGAAGGATCCGATCTTTCCAATGCCGAGTTCAAAGCCAAGAGTCGAGGCGAAGCCGAAACGAACCAGGAGGTAAATACTTTTGTACTGTGCAGCCTGAGTGGCGATGTCACCAAAAGCCTGGACAACAGCACCAAAAATCATGAACTTGTACGACCGTACGGTTGTAGCTGCGACAATGGATAGGGCACCGACGCTGTAGATGGCGTTGCCCCAGAGCATGGCACCTGTCCGTAATCATTAGCCAGGGCGCCTGGGCTTTTCAAAAAAAAGGAATCAACTGACTTGCACCACCGATTCGGTCGGTAATAATGCCGCTGAACAGAATCAATGCGGTCTTCCTAAAGTCCTCGCTAGCTTCTCGCACCGCGAATTGAGCGTTATTCATATGCAGTTTCGAGGATTAGCATTTGTCTGACTTGGGTCAGTGTGTCATTGTAAGAAGTCAACAGTATTTGTTACTTCACCAGCAGATCAGCCGATGAAATTGCGTGCGCAGACTGGAGAGGGGCCCCCAAACGCGAATAACAGAGGCAACCGACCCTTGCCAGGCATTCCAATGGAAACCTGGCTTGAGAAGTTACCAACAAGCCAAGGCAGCTTTGGTGACAGCAAATGTCGTGGGCAAGTAGAACAAGACTTGTTGATCGAATACGGGATGGATCACATGATCCATGCATATCCTAGCTGACTATAGGAGAATTGAAGTCCTCGCCGCCTCAGCGCGAGCCGACGGGTTGGTTATGTGGAAATTGCCATGGGGCGACAGCGCTCCGCCAAGGCCCCAGGAATGCTTGAGCAGGAGCCAATGTTTCCAGCAACAATACCGTGATTGCCTCTGGTCGAAGCAAGCTGGGTGGTCTAGGTAGGTCCAGATGTCGTTCCGGTTGCGAACTTGATTGGCGAATTAGAGGTGGTTCCCTAGCAGGGTTGAATGATCTCCCGGGAGTTCGCTTAAACATGTCTTATCAAGAGGACTAGTGCGTTAGTGCCTCACTGGGTGTCTTGGCAGTGAATGCACGTTTCTGCAAACCCATCCAAAAGTCTGCCCGGGGCCTTCCGGAGGCCGTTCCGTGTCTGTTTCTCGTTGCTGCTTGGATTCCCGCCGCTCTACGGCTGGGCACATGCTACGTTTGTGGATGGAGCGCGGCAAAAAGGTGTGGGAGCATGTTAGGTAGACGTATGCATAACATGCGGGGATTCACTGACTTGTGCCGCGCTACTAGCGGACGCCAGTTGCTGGCGGGAGGTGATTGAACATCTCCCGTGGCTCCATGGCATGGCCGAGTCGGGGCACGTGCGATACACGGTCGGATGGGTCCCCCCGTCTCCGCGCTATTCCAATCTGGGATAGCTTCCTCTACCCGAAAGCGTGCCTGGAACCGTCCATCTGCTACGACCATCCAGACTCCGCCACCAATACCTCCTCGGTAGGAATTCCACCTCCACGACACCCCTGACTCTAGCAGGCCTGTGCGCTATCCAGAAAACCGCAGTACGGTCCTCGTCGAGTTTCCATTGTGTAGCGATCTCGTGGCGCCTCATTTCGCAAAGTTCAGGGAGACGAACTTCTGTTACGACTCACGAACATATACCCTCCCATTCAGCCGAGACCGGGACAAGATGGTACCAGAATCTATGACTGGAATGGCACCACAGTTACGGCAAAGTCTGTCCTCTCGCCGTCCGTCCATGGGACGGATGGATGTGAGGAATTGCTAGAACACAGCATTTGCCCGGTAGCTAACAAGCGCTCAAGTTAGAGACAGAGAGTCTTCTCAGCTAACAAACAGAGTGATAGGTATTCAATGGACCCGTTGTCCTTGGGCTAGACCCTGTCCACGGAATGCCAAGCCATCACACCCTGATTCCAGTCATGACCAACGTTAGGCGGCGCCTTTGAGGGGCTCAGCTCTCCACCATGGCTGCTCTATACCCCGCGTGCTTAGCTCCACCAATTCCCCTCACGGCTTCTCCGATCAAGCCATCTCAGGGTCTCGGTAGCCGGGCGCTATGTGTGTCTTAGGCGG
>Ga0182210_1000126_pt1 | contig 15325 bp, 18 predicted proteins | sample G5R1MG_19_FD_129670 | JGI IMG/M metagenome (GOLD analysis project Ga0182210, IMG submission 129670) | Switchgrass phyllosphere microbial communities from Michigan, USA - G5R1_MAIN_03OCT2016_LD1 MG | ecosystem: Host-associated > Plants > Phyllosphere > Phylloplane/Leaf | place: USA: Michigan... | reverse complement strand
TGCCAATGGCCTTGGCGAAGTCGTTGCCGGTCATGGCGGCGGACGGCTTGGCCGGCGCACCCTTCTTCCTGCCCGCAGCGGGGCCATGCTTGGCCTGTCCAGCCGGCGACTCGGCGTCAGCAGGCAGCGGCGAGGCGGCCATCGAGTCTCGCCGGCATTGGGGCTGGGCCGTGGCCGTGCCGTTTCGTGTCGTGCCTGTGCGTGGGGCGAGAGGGCGGTGGTGGTGTTGTCGCGAGAGGCGTGCTGGCGGTCGGCGTCGCGATTGGGACTAGCGGTGTTGTCGGGGCGGTCGTGCCTTCCTTCGGTATGGCTTGTTCCTGCCTACACGGCGGATCCCCGCAGTGGCAGTCGGAAGGCAGGCGTGGGCGGCGCCTGCTGCTTTGGAACGGGGCGGTGGGCAAGGCGACGTGGCGACAGGCGCTCCATGTGCGGGTCCGTCTTTTTCGTCGTGGTGTTGTTGTTGTTGTGTGTCTGTCTGCTGTCCAACTGCACAGTGGCTAACTGCTTGCTCCGTAGTCCGTCAACTCCTGCCAGGCCATCCTTGCCCGGCCTGCCAATCCTCAAAACACGGCTTCCGACACAATCCGATCCGGTCCCTGCACTCTCTGCCCCATTGGCCGAAGAGTGTAGTGAAAGCCATTTGTCACGGGACCGCTGCTGGTCTGCAAGCATCGGTTTCGTGACATAACGACTCCATTGGTTGCGTTCTGTCTACCATATACCTTTCTAAGCTGTTCCCAGAGAATCTGCTCGCCATAGATGAGCTTGGCAATCCTCTTCGCAGCCCACAGGCTTCCCTTGGGCGGGGCCATGTACTGACGATGCATGAGTTCGGCGCTTTCCGAGGCCATGTAGGTGGAAAGTGGCGTATGCACATGGAGAAGCAGGCGCAAGCTCTTGTGCCACAGATGGCGGCCCCGAAAATGGTGAGGATCTTGACGCATGCACTTCCGAAGGTTGGGTTGAGGGCGGTGGATGTTCTGGCTGGCACCACGGTTCGATTGAGAGAAGGGGCAGCGTGGGATGAAGATGGCGAGGCCATCGAAGATGACTTGTCAGACGAGGATCTGAACCAGTAGCATTTGTAAATTGAGTACAAAGATGGTCATCACGGCGACTCTGCTCTCCCACCAACAAAACGCCACCACACTCTAGCACCCCCTTCGGCGCACCACCGTCCACCCAACAACTCCCTATATACTCTTCTTCACATAGCCAGCCTTGGTCGCGCGCTCCATGAGTTTAGCGGCATCGTTGACCGCGGAAAAGGCGCTCCACGTAGCCATAACACTGTGGTACATGAAGTAGGCAGGAATCACGATCCAGAAGGCGTTCAGGAGGACAAAGTAGCCCCAGTAGTAGAAAAGCTCCGGGCGCGAGTAAGACAGGTTGAGAATGTAGTGGTCAAACAGGGAAGTGGCGTAGTAGAGGACGTCGCCGTAGAACTGGCCGAGCGAGACGACGAGCTGGGCCGGGTAGCGGAGCGGGTGGTCGATGGAGATGAGGTAGGCGGTGAGGAAGGAGCCAGGGCCCCAGAAGACCTGTTCTTGTTGTCAGTCGTGGTTCGTGGCCGTCGCTCAAGGTCGAGCGCGAGCCAGGCGTGCGTACAGCAGTGACCGTCTCCATGCACAGCACAAAGGCGTCCTGGGTCAGGTAGCGCGAGTCGCTCAGGGCGTACTCCTTCCACAGCTGGCCAAACAGGTCGTTTGCGCCGCCCATGTGGCGGAAGTTGTAGGCAAAGTAGCCCTCGAAGAACGAGTGGATGCAGCCGCAGAGCACAAACCACAGGATGGCCGCGTAGTCGGCTCTGCTGGCGTTCGGCCGCGTGCGCTTGACCATGGCGTAGGTGCAGCTGAAGATGGCGGCAATGCCTGCGCTGAAGATGGCCAGCAGCTTGACGGTGCTCCATTGGTTGGCCAGGTAGCCCACAATCTCTACCTCGAGCGGGTAGTAGGGGTGCGCGCCCGATGCGAGGCGCGACGTGTTGGTAGCTGCCATGGTGGCGGAAGTAAGGCAAGACGAAGGGGGGCTGAGTGTTTCGCTGGGTGTGTCGATGACTGTGTCGATGGAGGTGGGCAATGGCAGTGATAGTGGCAGGGAGAGCGTGTGGTGGTAGGTAATTAGCCTGGGCTCGTCTCCTGGGTGCGGCGCAGTAGTGCGTGTGGGGAGGATCCGCGATATTTGGTCGACATAGGTAGTCCGCTCGCAGGCACGAAAGCACGTGACCGACGCCTGACCGCTCCTTTCTCCTCCACCATGTCCTTCCTCTACGCAGCCAGCCCACCCTCGAGTCCGCTGTCTCGCTCGCATCCTCTGGCGCTGTCTTTTTGCCGCGCCGCCCGGCGCTGCCTTTTCTCCATCAAGCAATCCTCTGCCGCTGCCGCCGGCCTGCCTTGGCGACCACAGGCGTCCGGTCTTACCCGTTCGCGGACAAGTGTGTCGAGCAGCCAGTCTGTACGCGGTGAAATGTGGCTCGGTAGTCGGAACACGCTGTAAGCCAGCCCAAGGCCGTTATGAGCCCAGAGCAGACGCAGTCGCAGGGCAGGGCAGAGCAGGGCGACCATAGCCGTGCTGTCGAGTCCAACAGGATACCCCGGATATAATTGGGAGCGCGCGTAGTGAGGCTGGAGATTCTTCAGCGTCCATGCTCTTCCTCGTGGCTGCGCATGCAGTCTGCTGGCGAAAGGAGTGGCTCCGCAAGCCATGGCGACCCCTCCTCAGACTTGTGTCTTGATCCAGCGAAGCAGTGCGGTAGGTTCTTGGCTTGGCTCTGACCAACACCATGGATTCTGCATTCTGCCAACCCGTCGCAATGTCATAGTACATTTCTTCACAGCGACCAAACCATAACCGGTAAACGACCCCCGGGGTTATAAAAACCTCAATGACTCTGGGGTAAATCCTACCAATTGTTCGTTACCAACAGGCCTTATTCTCGGCAAATTGGAAAAGGCTCGGCTTGTACGTAGTCGATATACCAAACTACAAGTAGATGGAATAACGCCGAGTTTATTAGGTTACATCACTGGTTAATTACCTCAGGCCTGGTATTCCATGGGCGCACAAGGCCGTAGGAATATATCAATCAATTCCGCGCATAAACGTTGGTTTCAGGGAAACAGAAAAGTGAGCAATTTTCTATTAATAACGAGCAATATCTTTACCGTTATTCACAATCGTGTCAAATGGGAGATTTAAAAGGAGCCTATACCTATCGGCCATGGATGGACGTCCATTTCCTGTATCTTTTTTTTTTCCTTTTTGCAAGGGACAAACCAGTTTCTATTCATCAGCGTAGTTCACAATGCGTCTCCCGGCTCTTTTCCCCCTTGGTATTGCTACTATTTCTACACTCGGCATCGCAGCGAGCATCCCACCAACTCACCCTCTGGAACCAAGAGCCCCCATTCTCGGGGGTACGCCCGACAGCACACGCGAGTTTCCCATGATGGTCGCACTTGAAACGGCGCAGGGCCAACATCACTGTGGTGGCGCGCTCCTCAGCGCCAGATTTGTGCTGACGGCGCGGCACTGCGTGAGCGGCCTTACTCCGCAGCACATTTTTGTTCGTGCGGGTACTTTATCTCGTGTAGGTTCTTGCGTGTTGGCGTAGCGTTGGCGGTTCGCATTCGCTAAGGGATGCAGACAATAGCCCAAGGGATAAGAGTCCAAGCCTATGGGGGCTCGGTGCTGGGCGTAGCAGACGCGGCGATATTGGAGCTTCGGGAACCAATACCTGAGGCGGGCATGATTCGATACGGGAGGTTTGCACGTCATGGCTATATGCCTAGGCCTGGGAGCATAGTTAGGATGGCGGGCTGGTACGACTCGAATTTCAAGTCCCCCTAACGTACAAGCCAGTACTCACGTTACTATTAGGGGAGGTACCAGTGATCCTAATCCTTGGAGCGGCAGAGTACCATTTTCTGCCCAGCTTTTGAGGCTGCAGCTTCCTGTCCTACCGCTCGATCACTGCTATCAGATGTCGCCGACCATAACACCTACTCAATATCGATTTTGTAGTGCCAACCCAGACCCTCAAGTTCGTAAGGGTCCTTGCAATGGCGATAGCGGCGGTCCAATTCTCGATAAGGATGATAGGATTATTGGTATCCACTCTCTAATGCCACAGCCTTGCGGTCACCCAGGGGCACCAAATTATCATGTAAATATTGGCACTATCGCGGCATGGATCGAACATGTTACTGGACTACAAGGGATATAGAACAAGCCACATTCCCAACACACACCTCACCCCCAAACAAGCTTCTTAAGCGAATACTCCCACTGCTCCAAGAAGCCGGTGGCGCGCCTCGCATCTTCAAGACTGATAATGTCCTGTTCTTGCACCGCCAACAGGTTGCGCTGCTTGACCGTCTCCTCATCGTTGTCGTTACCTGTGCCATCATCGACACTGCTTTCGGCCTGTTGCTGTTGTCGTAGCAGCACGGCATTTGCCGCGCGGACGATTTCGGTGCAGATTGCGGCGACGAGCTCGCGTTCGTTATCGGGTGTGGTGCTGGGTGAGGTACTGGATGCAGATGCAGATGCGGTGCGTGGTGGGAGGGCTTTGAAGGCGAGGAAGCGGTGCTTATTGTTGCCGAGATGGTTGTGAGGCGACGGGGGTGTGCTAAGATATGGTTCGGGGCGGGTGTGTTCTTTGGCTTCTGCTTCCAAGGCCCGGGTGTTCCTTCGTACCAGTCCACGCTTTGCTTCGGCATGGTATTTGATGACGAGCCCGACGTTTCTCTGCGTGTCCATGTGGCGTTGCGCTAGGGTCGAGGTAACATAGACACCACGCATCACTCCTTGTATGTCTTTTAAACGTATGCGCTCGAACTCCTTCACTTTCTCGGTGCCCCAGTCCAGGCGACAGAAGTACAGCGCCTTGTTCGTAAGCAGGAGAACGGCTTCTTCAAAGGTTGCGGTTTTGACCTCGTTCGCAGATGTGGGTGTGCTCAGTGTCCAGCCATGGAGGAGATCCTCGTCGTGGTCTTCGATGACAATACTGGCACAGCGGTCGATGGCTTGCTGGCGCACTTTACACACGTCAATAAAGTAGTCAGAGCTCTTCATATCGGCTTCAAATTCGGCAAAGATTGTGTCCGTGGCGCTGCCGAGAAGGTGATCAATAACAGCTTGGGTGAAGTAGTCGTTTACAATATTGTTGTAATAGCGCGTCAGTGTGAGGCCAAAGTCGGTCAGGGCACCTGTAAGCTGCCGTTTTCGAGTCCTTGTAAAGTCACCCTTGAGTGCGGCAGTGCCGGCATATTGGCGCGAGATAGCGTCGCCATTATCAGCCCAGAGGGTGTTGAACCATGATGTACTGGGGTCGTGCTGGAGATCAATCGTGTAGTTACCTGTGGAGAGTTGGGCTTCGAGAGCGTTTCGAGCACAGGCAGATTGAACAACGTTGGTGCGATCGAGACAGTCCATGCAGTTGGTACGCACGACACCTGTTTGTTTTCTTTCCACTTTGTCTTCCGCAATCTCAACCCAGCCCGTAGCCTGCGTAAAAGGTTCAAGAGAGTCCATTAATTTAGAGACGTTCTCGAAGCGCATACCACGGCATATATTGTGGAAGTCAAACCATTCAAAGCCCAGCTGTTTGCCCTGGCTGTCGATGCCACCGTGATCGTTTAGAGCCTTTGTATGTGTCTCGTACAATTCACCAATTTTTGCCTCATTGCCGTGTTTATCGATGAGTGAGGCGCAATGAATTTCCCCATACCGCGAGGTGAGCTCTGCAAAGTGCCGCTTAAAAGCACCGGCATTCGTTTCAAAGGAGCCCCAGGTATTCACTTGTGGTTTCAGACTATAGGGAGACTGAGAGAAGAAGAGGGGGATGGAACCACGGAATTGTGTAAAAGAAAAGATCTTGTCTTGTGAGGTGTTCCATGTGGGTGTTGACAGTATCTGCTCTGACTCGACGGTATTTGCCGTGCAGCCGTCATCATCGACTCCCCGACGGAGATATCGTAGACCAGCGCGCTTTGTTGATCTGCGTGAGATCAATGTCAGTAGAAAGTCTTTTCCTTCTGGTGTAGGAGTTTGAGGTGGTATGGTCTCTTCTTTCTTCTTCTCATGCCACGACTGTAGTAGAATATCATCAGGCGTGGCAGTCGGATCTACCACCAAGCTATTCGAATGAGGGTCTTCAGGTTTGATCGTGAAAGACCTTTGGCCCACAAATCCTTGTATAATAGGCAGTACAAAAGAATGCTGGCCCGCGTTGATGAACGGCGAGATGATGTGTTGGTTCCAGAAGAACTGGACGCACGTCAGCGATGGATGCTTTGAAGTTGATACATGATCCAACATACCAGCGGGTCAAACTGCTTGAAAAGAGGAATATTGGAGCTGGGCTTCTGATTCGAAATGGCACGCGAGAGGTCGTAGTCGTAGGAGAAGAAGAAATTGCCCGACGAAAAGTACATGTTGGTTGTCTGCAGAATCTTGGGCAGCAGCGCGAGCGTGGTGGCATCCTTCTCACCACCCAGCGCCCGCGGAATCTCCTTTGGACCCAGGGATCCTGTGATGTTCTTGTCGTCGCTGAGAATAATCTCAGAGCTCACAGGATACGTTGGCTGATCTGCGACAGACGAGTCGACATTTTGGGGCATGTTCTTCGCACGGAGCTCGTCGTCGGATCGTAGTCCCGGCAGAAGTCTGTTGTCAGCGCTCCAGCCCTGGCGCGAGAACCACTTGTCGGCAAATCTCCCATAAACGCCTTTGCGCTGCATGACGTCCTCGGCAACGGTCGTCTTCGGGGCCGCCTCTCCCTTTTTCCCCGTCGCAGTGTCGCCAACTACATTGCTAGCAGCAGAAACATCCTCTTCGAGCAGCGAGTCGGTGACACTGGGCGCGCCTTCTTCGCTCTCGCTCTCGCTATCACTGGCATCGCTTTCAGCGCCCAGCGCCCGGTTCTGCCGTTTCACATGGTTGCGGGCGCTGGCAATGGCCTTGCTGGCCTCTGCCTGTGAAGAGAGCGGGATGATAGCGACCTGTGTGATCCTGTAGACGGGCTTGCCTCGGACCTGGGCCACTTGTTCACGGTTACTAATCGAGATGAGGAAGCGTGACGTCGCAACTTGTAACATGCCAATAACGCCGTGCGCCTCTATCGACATCAATGAAGTCTCGTCGGCGCGCCTATTTTTGAGAAGAGGAACCACATTGCCCTGGTAGTCGATGCGGACGGCCTGTTGCGCTGCGGCTTGGTAGTGGTGGTGCTTAGGAGCGCTGGGTTGAAGGACCAGTCCGTCGACAGCCGCGAAGAGGATGAGTTTGCGCACCAGACTCGGCATCTTTTTGGCAGCCTACAATTGCAGTATGTCAGGAAAGCATTAGTTATGATGGCGGCTTGCAAGACCGGCACAGCATTGCGTTGCGGGCCGTTTTGTCGTCAACTCTGTCAGGTGGGCTGAACGACGTTTACGACGGTGATGACGTAACATTTGGTACAGGTAACGATTAACCAACTACGCCCCGAAGCCGGCAACCAAAACAAAACTTAGGTTGTACGTGTCGGACTGGATTTTCAGGAGCAAGATCAATCATGGAGTCCGGTGGAAATCGGTAGTAACAATTGGGTTCATTATACCTACCTATGAACAAGACGAACCGCTGCCGACCGGCAGCAATCCTCACAGGGGTATTTACTATGTATAACTACGCCTTTGGTTCGCCACAGTCCGGGGTGGACCGAATTGGCTCTAATGGTGATTACAGCCAATCATTGCTTGGACGGCATGGTCGCTCAGCAAGTAATGATTCATGCTGGTACCTGACTTAGACGAGTAGGATTTTATGCGTGGGGTAGACGTGTACTTGCTCGCTGAAGTGATAAAGACAGGGTACCCAGGTGTGCGACTCAGCGTATTGCGAGGCAAGGCGGTTGAAGTGTGGCGAGACAAGGCGGCTACCGAAGAGGCTGGTGCAACGGTGGACGTCGCTATCTTATGGCTAGAAGCACCCTTACCCGAGGGTAGAACAATCAGAGCTGCTACGTTTGCCAGTGCTCACTCTCCTCCTAAGCCGGGTAGCAAGATGGCTCTTGCTGGCTGGTGCGATTTCCTCCTGCGGTGTTACCCCCATGCTCAGAAGAATACTACCATTACTGTTCTTAGGGGATATACCAGTGACCCTCACTATGAAGGAGCCGAGAGAGCCAACCAGCTCCAAAAAATCCAACTTACTGTCCTGCAGAACGATCGCTGCGGTCAGATGTTACCGGGACAGCCTCCGACTCCGTTTACGTTGTGCAGTATCAACTCAGGCCCTACAGGTGACATAGGACCATGCCTTGGTGATAGTGGAGGCAGGCTTAATGGTATTCAATCTGGGGTCAGACGTCCTTGCGGGCATCACCAGAGACCGAATCATCACACACGTATCAGTGCCATTGCGCCATGGATTGAAAGAGTTACGGGATTACAGGAAAGCGAGTAATTGGTAGCACGGTCAGTCCACTTTGGAACATCATCGCCCCAATTATTTTCTAAAGTAAACTGGGAGAGTATTCGAAATCACGAACGAATTTCGTAACAAGAGGGGAAGAAGAAGAGGAGGGGGAGAGGTAGAGGCAGACCGCGATTTGTAGCTCTGATTCAGGCGGAACCGCGAACTTGTCGTTATTCATCATCATCATCACTATCCTCTCACTACTTGACTCAGGTACAAGACCGAAACCCATCTTAACACACAGCATGCGTCTTGCCCTCCTTAGCCTGCAGACTATGATTTTCGTCAAACATGTCCGCAGCCACCTTCTTGAAAATTGGGCTGACAAGAGTCGACCGGCGGCGCAGGGCAAATTGATGCCTAGCAAGAGTCAGTCATCTTCACATACACACATACACAAGCTCGGTCGGACCAAAGCCACCGGAGGAGGGGAAATAAATAACATACTCCTTGTGCTCCTGGATTTTCTTTGCATCCAGCTGATCCAGCGTTTGCAGCGCAAGCTTGAAATCAGCCAACAGTGCGTCACAGCGCGACTTGGTGAAGTCTTCGCGTACCACCACGCGGATCATCTTCATTTTTTCCGAGTGGGGGGCCATTGTGTACGCTGGGACGACCCAGCCGCGTTCACGGAGTTGGTGGGCACTGCATAGCATCGTGCTTGGTTAGCAGGAAGTCCTCCAATGTGCAAGCCCCCAATTCATTTCAATATGGGTTGATAGAGACTTACACAGCAAACTCATCATATTGCTTTCCGAGATCCTCGTCAATGCGGCATGCAACAAGCGGTAAGCCGGAACCACCCCGCTGGCTCATGATGATGAAGCCCAATGCCTCGAGATTGGCGGCCAAGTAGTCCGAGGTACGCGTCAGGTTGAGCATAATCCTCCTGTATCCACGCTTGCCCAGACGAATAAGCTGGTAGTACTGCCCAATGATCTGACTCGCGCCACGCGAGAAGTTGAGTGTGAAGGACGCTTGATCAGCACCGAGGTAGTTGATGTTGAAGACGAGTTCCTGCGGTAGGTACTTGGGATCGCGCCATACGATCCAGCCCACGCCGGGATACACCAGACCATACTTGTGGCCCGACACGTTGATGGAGGTTACTTTGGGCAGGCGGAAATCCCAGAGCAGCCCGGGGTTTACAAAGGGTGCAACGAAGCCGCCAGATGCGGCATCGACGTGGATGTCGACATCAATGTTGCGCTCGACGAGCAGGTCGTTGATGGCCTTGATATCTTCGTATTCACCAGTGTAAGTGGTTCCCAGAATGGCGCCTAGGATTGTTAGCAAAGACCGCGTTCTGCCCGTAGATCGTTGCAACACACAGATTCCGATGGTGTTCTCATCGCACAAATCGACCGCCTCCTTGGGGTCGATGACGTAACGCTCGGTGGTGCAATAGACGTACTTTTCCTCGACGTCAAAGTAGCGGCACGCTTTCTGGTACACATTAGCATCAAGGCCACCAAGCCTACTCAGCGGGAATGGGGACAGCTAACCTCCCAGCAGACTTGTACAGCCGAGTTCATCACCATGTTGGGCTTGTCATAAGGCTTACCCTCGGCCTTGCGCTTGTTCTGCCACAGCTTCTTCATGGCGAGAACACCCAACTACACGAGTACTTAGCGAGACATGCCATGCCCGTTGTCACCTCACGATAACGCACCATGATGGCCTCCGAGGACCCGATTGTAGAAGTACCAATGGTATTTGCCTCGGCATCCGTCGGTGCATTGAAGAGCCTCGCAATCATAGAAACACAACCTAGCCACGCTCAGTGATTGCGTCCAGCAGAAGCAAGCGCGGCGCGACGTACGGTTCTGGATGTCAGCGCTGACGGGGTATTCTTCGTAGTCGATAAAGTTCTTGGAGAAGGCGTCGCTAGGCGAACCCGTCCGTTAGCCGTGCTCATCACGAATGGCAACGCAGCGTGTGCATACACCATGAGTTTCTCCGCCTCATCTTCCTACCACAGCGTTAGCGAGTGCCAGGCAGAGCAAGCTTGCAAGGCCCATGTACCATGTAGGTTGTGACAAACGAGGCCAGATTGAGCGTCGGCGTGCCATCGAGCGTGAGGTCGTCCTTGATCATGCGGTAAGCGCTGTATATACGATCAGCTTGTCACCAGCTTCGACGAAGAAGAAGAAGAAGAAGAAGAAGAAGGTGGGTAACGTTACACTGGGGCGGGCATCTCGCGATCCTAGTCGGCCCTGGTTAGCTGTGTGGACCATTGGGAATGGAAGTGCGTGCGAGTCTCTCGTCTTACCGGCATCTCATGCCGGGGAAGGTCCTCGGCGGCATACTTGCTCCCATACACGGTGGCAGTGAAGTCGTCGGCGTCGTCCTCGGGCGTGAGGTCGATGCCGCTGGTGCTGGGAACAGGGTCGAAGGTTATCCTCTCCGACTCGACCTCCTTGGAGGTGGCTACGCGGTTGATGTGCACCATGTTGGCGTGTGGCGTGTGACGTGTGTCAATGGCAGGAGGAGTGGTAGGCAGGCAGGCGGGCAGAGGAGAAGGGTAGGAAGGCAGTGGACGGGGGAAAATAACGCGTTGAACCCCGCCCATGCCCATCTATCTACATACATAGTATAGTACCGCACAGCGCACTCAGGCCCTCTCCAGCTCACACGTCTCACACCGACACAACCTAGGCCCGCCAACCATGCAGCCAGCAAGGTGGACGAAACGCGGGAGACGCCGGCCGGCGAATCGCCGCTCGCGGCAGCACGGCGCCGGTTCCACTGTGCATCATAGTACCGAGAGAATAGGGTCCTATGCATGTACCTCCCTCTGCGGCCGTGCGGGGTATGCGATGGGCGGGTGCATTGGGGCACATGGCGTCGTGGACACGCCTGGACAGGCAGTAGGTATAGCATGCTGTGCCCAGAGAGTAGCGACTCGCTGTGCATACTCTCGTCCTCGGCGGCGGCGGCGGCGGCGGCGTCGGCGTGAGGCGTCGTGGCGGGGGAGTTGGCGGGGTCGGCACGGCTAAGCATTTGCCCTGGAAGCTTGTTTTGCGCTGGCAGCCACACCGCTCCTGGCGCTAGGCTGCTTGCGGCTCCCCGCGCTACGCTGGTTGTGGACGTGGTAGGCGCCAAAATAGCTCCTCAACCTCATCGCATCGTGCGAACAGAAGCCGACACCCACGACCGCCAGGTCATATAATATTCGCAATGCTGATGCGACTGGCGTTCGACTGCGCGGGCGCAGCGGGCGTGCTCGACGATGGTTTCGGCGCCACGCGGTCATCCGACGCCAATTGCACCCGCTTGACAGGATTGTGCGGCGGGAGATAGTAGCTCGGGGTTGATGCTGCTGCTGCTGCTGTCCGGGCCCGGCTGTCCTCCATCAAGGTGCATATCGCATGCTCGACGGCCGCCCAGTCGTTCCAAGCGCCGTGGTTATGCTCGAGCGAGGGCAAGCTGTGGGGTGATGGCTGCGGGGACGTGTTGGAGCTTGTGGGAGGGGCGCCGGTCCAGACCCACGAGTGCTCCGTGATGCCCTGGGCATCGCCGCTGGCATACGCGAGGAGTTCTTCGTCGTCGTCGAGGCGTTGGAAAGAATCGGCGTCGCGGCGTAGGCGAGCGGAAAGCTCGGCGAGAAAGAAGGAGAGGTGCTTCCCGCATGCGCTGTTGATTCTGCGCATGCTGCCAATGGTGGAAGAGAGATGCAGACACATCAATGCTGCGTCGTACTCGCCGCGTAGACATAGAATGAGGATACATCGCCATGTGTGCAGGGCTACCATGTTGCTGGCTATGGAGGCCACTCTTGCCTGCCAGCTCTTCTGCGCCTCGGGCCGGGAGGTATTGTGCAGAGCTCGAGACACGTACTTGGCCGTGTCCTTGGCGACGGAAAGGCAGCGATCAAGAGCTTCGGCCCGCTCAGCTGGATGCGCAATAGGGCTAAGGTTGCGCCGATAGAGGTGGAACCGGGCCGTAAGCACCGTGATGACGGTCGGCAGTGCCGCCGCCTCGAGTTGGGCATGGGAGCTCGAGCGATAGGCCTCGGGGAGCAGCAGCATGCTGGAACGAATCTGCTCGTCGTGGCTTTGCAGGGTCGAGGAAGGCACGACATTCGATCGCAGGGTTCGAAGAATACTCGCATACATTCGCTTCATATGAATGACGGCCACAAATCCCGTCAAAGGTGCCGCATTCGCCTGCGAGCGAAAGGCGCCGTGAGGCCCGGCATGGCGATCCTCCGAGGACGAGGGTAATGGAACATCACAGTCAATCTCATGGATCAGCGTCGGCCTATTCATATCCAGGGCTACAGCTCTGTGTGCCTGCTCGTCAGCGAGTGTCAGCTTCGGCATAGGGGAAAGTTACCTGTCATGGGTATAGATGGCCCACCAAAGTCTACGCCTCACCTCGTTCTCGACATGCGTCCCGGAGCCGAGAGCAACGTACATGTGCAATCCTTGAGCGACACTTACAGCAGATGCAAGCCAGAGCGACCCAAGCGACTTCATGTTGCTCTCCATGGCATATATACTGATTAACAATGCCGCCTGCGCGTGTGCAATGGCAATCTCTTCCGGCCAGGGTGTCAGCATCTTCATCGCGCTCTCAAAGTAGTCTGGGCCTCGGCTGACGGCATTTGGGCTGTGGCTGGCCTCTTCGGCCGGCAGAAGGCTGCCACATGCCAGAACGGCGAAGAACAGGCCAATCCACTCCCGCGAAGAACACCCAAACCCTCTTGTTTTGTAAATCTCATCGACCTCACGCTGGAAGGTGGGCCAGTGCACAATCGGATACCATTCATGTATGCAGTCAAGGTAAGCTCGTGAAAGATGTGCAAAATCCGCCCTCGATGGCACATCGGGCAATCCGGGAAACGAGTGGCATGTCCGGTGGCTGCGTGTCTGAAAGGGTGTTTCAAAAAGGCCTTGGGCATGGGCCTGAACATTCCGGCGGACGTGCTCAAAGTTGCTGAGCTGTGGCTTTGGTACGTGCTGGAGCGAGGAGCCAATACCGGCACCCGGTTGCATCCCAGACCGTCGACGCTTCATGTCGATTCTCTCAACATCGGCAAGTTCCTTGTCGGGCATTTTCGTGCGCAGTTGCGAGTTCATTTGGGTCAGCTCGGCAATTTGGGTCTGGAGATCCTGCACTTGTCTATATCGATCAACAAATGGGACTCGCGCGTGGGACCGTAGAAAAGCCTACTTGATCGATGACATGCGTCGGTTGGTCTCCTTGGTGAACTGACACTTGTGGTTGCGACTTGAACATTCCGAGCATGCAGATGTTTCCGTAGCATCGCACTGAGACGCCCATTAGCAGGTTGATCCTCAATGCCAGCAGGAACACCGTGGCATCCTTTCTCATGACTCACCTTGACTTTGCGCTCTCGGCAAGCATCGCAAGAAGGGTCCTTCCTCCGTTGTCGGTACGCTCTCTTTTGTGCGTTCAGGCTTGCCGACGATATTTGACCCTGGCCTACCATGAGGGCCGATGCTTCGCAAGACTGCGCGTCGGGGAGACTTCCTGATGCCGTACTGGGAGAAGTAGAATGGCGGTATGAATCCGATGCGCCTACTTTGGGTTTGCTCGGAACCGTAGGCGCAGGTGTGCGAGCGGGTGATGACGCTGCTATTGCGAATACATGTGGCGGTGGTAGTATAGTCTGTGACGAGCCCGTGTTTGACCCTGGCGGAGAGGGGCGCATGGTTGGGGAATGCGAGGGAATTTGGTTTTGGTGGCGTCTCAGCACTGAAAATTAAATGCCCATGCGTGGTGGGTTGTGAGGAAGTGTCGAAACTTCAAAGTAGATACAATACACTGCGATATGGACACTCGCACGTGGATCTCGGTAGCAACCGAGCACAGCACCGCTCAGAACCGTTCAGCTATGCAAGTAGCAAGCACCTTACCGTGCCAGTGCAGTCGAGGGACCAATAGAGGGCGTCGGTTGGCGCAGAGGCTTGATTCAGAGGTGTACAGAATCGGGGGGTGGTGGGTAACTAGGATGACCACGGGGGTCTTTCAGCTAGGGTGGAGTGGAGCGCACCCGTACAGGCGGATGATCCGAGAGTGAAAAGGCTGAGTAGATTGGGAGTACCAAGACTGCCTAGACGAGTAGTGATTCTGTTCGTCTCGGTCTGTTGAGGAGGTGTCGCTTGGGGTGTACAAGAGAAACGCGATCTTCGACCACGTACATGGAATGAGCCGGCTTACCCTCAGCTTACGGAACCACGAATGAGAAGGATATCCAGATGTTTGACAGAAATTGGTCTGGGGCTGGATGGAAATGAAGGTGTGCTTTGAGATTTGCAAGGGTTGATCATGGGTCGAATGAAGCCGGCCAGAGTTCGGCGAAGAGCCGGTGAAGTATCTTCTAGGTAATCCCTCCAGACACCCAGGTACGTATATCGAACTAGGTATCGAACGACGCGCCGATCCGGCGTGTAATTTTGCAGTACAGACCAACAGATCCCACTGGCCGTTGGAAGAAAACGGTTGGATCTGGCGTGTTGTGGGAAGGGCAGGGTGGAGTTGCAAACACCAAGCTTTTTTTTTTGCCACTTGCTCCCTACGATATCGGACAGAGACTGCGAATCATGCTGCGAACTGGCATGCATGGATGTTTCCGCGGACGCCCGTTAAGAAGCTCCCAATCAGGACGAAATGCCAATCACAGCGCGCTGGTTCTCTCAACTCCAGCACGGAAGAAGAAGCCTAAGCTATTCGTGGAGATAGGGAAGCGGTACGGAAGGTCTTCCAATCGGCTGTGTCCGTCTGCCGGCTAGTCACGCACAGCAGTACAAACGTCCCGCACCACACGCCGGTCCTAAGGTATTGTCCATGCTAAATCGGCATAGTCCTAGATGGTAAGAATAAAAGAACCAGG
>Ga0182210_1000125_pt1 | contig 15339 bp, 16 predicted proteins | sample G5R1MG_19_FD_129670 | JGI IMG/M metagenome (GOLD analysis project Ga0182210, IMG submission 129670) | Switchgrass phyllosphere microbial communities from Michigan, USA - G5R1_MAIN_03OCT2016_LD1 MG | ecosystem: Host-associated > Plants > Phyllosphere > Phylloplane/Leaf | place: USA: Michigan... | reverse complement strand
CCGAAGCTTAATTAGTAGATAGATAGGCAGAAAGTTAACGCCTGTACACGCGTGTAAATAGACAATACACTATCTATCTTAATCTACCCAACTACAACGATAACCTGACAAGCCGAAGGCTCGTCGGGCAGCTGCTGAAGCTAACTGAGCCTGAGGATACACCTCTACAGCATACACAGCCAAGAGATAATCAGATCTATTGCCATCTTTTTCCTCGATAATTACATAGCTTTCGATAGGAACATTAGCCAAACGAGGCTCTTTGGTAGAGTCCAAGCCAAGCCTTCGCTTAGCCCTTTTGCTTCGCTTTCCCTTCTTCCCATTCCCAGTCTTTTTCTTCTGTGGTCTTCTCTGCATGCTTGGAGCATCATCCTCCGAAGATGCATCTCCTTCATCATTCTTTGCTCCGCCAAGGCTCAATACTGAGAATTGATTGAGAAATATGTCGTCGGCATCAGGCTGCTCTTCATCAGAAACTTTGCCTAGATTCCTTGAATTACCCCCGAGCGCCTCAAATGCCTCGGTCAACGCGTCAATGAAATATTCATGGTTCGCGCTGCTACTCTTGATAAATGGATCCGGCTTTGCATTCATGATCTGCTGGAAAGCAGCATACACGGTCGAGCGGGCTTCAATGACGGCCTCAAGGAGCTTAAGTATGGTGGATGGGATTGGTTCGAAATGCTTTCCAATGAATGTAGACATGTGTATCATCTCGGCAACGGTGATCCGCCCCGTGGTGTTGATTGTAACGGGTATATCATCGGTGTTTCGTCCGGACTGGAGAAGGCCATTGGATGTATTGATGATCCAGTATAAGAGGCGACTAGTGTCTTTCTTGTACGTGAGATAGATGTTTTGTCTTGTCATTATGGAAGCTAGTGAAGATAGGAGGTGGCCGTGAGGATTGTAGGGATATTCCTCCATGAAACCTCAGGTCATGCCACCTGCAAGGGGGGCTAGTGTCTTGGCACCAGCGATGAGCGAACACTGACTACATAGTATTTCATCTTTTTATGCGAAACCCGATTCCAAGGATCATGTTGGGACCCGCAAATCTACGAGGCGGTTCTGGGTCGTGTCCAGGAGCTATACTAATCGACTTGCAAAGACCGTCTTAACAAAACCAGATTACTGTTTATAAGCTACGACTCTAACTCCCCTTGCTCGTGCAGTTAACCTGCTGCTCAATCCCTGTAATACTACCACAAGTAAACGAATTCGTGCCACTCGGGCTTTTGACATCAATGTTTTCAATCGTAATGTCGCTGCACACGGTTGGGCTCGAGCATACTAGATACCCTATAAGCGGATTGTACTTCTGGCTCGTGGTACCCTTGAAATTCTTAATAGTGATGTCGGCGATGGTCAGTTTGGACGGGAATTGGTTGCAGAGCGTGATATTCTTTTGGCCATAGCATTGTGTAATTTCAATGGCGTAGTCGACATTGGAGAGCTGCATTGTGTCATAGGTGATGTTCTTGACCGCGCCGCTTCCACCGCCGCCTTGCAGGTCGCCGGAGAGGGCGGACGAAGCGCCAGGCCAGACTTTGATGCGTGCGCCATCAGAGGCGTTGGACATGCTGATGTTGAAGACATTGATGTTCTCGACGATGTCAACTTCCCCGGGGTACTGGCCGAGACTGCCGACTGATATGCCGTGGCTACCGTTGCACCAGAGATTCTGGACGACGATGTTGGTGCTGTTGGGTTTGAACGAAACACAATCGTCCCCGTTGTTAATACGAGAGTTTTGAATTACGATGTTGTCGGATCGGTAGGTATCCCATCTATGGTCGATGAGTATGTGGAATGGTGATGTTTGTTGTCTTGCTTACCCATCGGTGTTCTTGGCGGGATTTTTGCTGGTGCTGCCACCAGAAATGTCAATGTTGGAGAATACAACGTCGCTTGAGTTTGCAACAAAAGTATACCATTGCGGGCTGTGCCGGAACTTCAAATCGGCGACACTCCCACCCTCTAGACCTATGACCCCAAAGAGGATAGGTCGTAGGATGTAGATATTTGAGGCATAGAGATCATACCACGCCTGACCGTTGCCATCCAAGGTACCACCGCCATAGACGTTGACATCCTTGCCACCGAGTTGAAAGAAGGTAGTGGCGTTCTGGAATACTTGCTTGAACGCATTTTCCTGCCAATAATTGGTGTCATTAGTGAACTGGATGCTTCCTTGAATATCTAGGTAGTACGCCGTCAGTTCAATCTCAAGAAGGGTGCTGTGCAATGTAGAATCATCGTACCGAGATCGATGTGCTCAAGGAAGGTTAGATCCAGAGCAGTGCCGATTGTATAGCTGGATTTCTGGGGAAAGAGTACATGTCCGCCATTGTTGCACTCCTTGATGGCGCTTAGAATGTTCTGGGAGTCATCCTTGCCGTCGCCGTTGGCCTTGACTATGCAAGTTTTCGTACGCGCTGGGGAAACGGGGAACGCCCTGCCCGGGTGCCGAGGCGAAATAGCGTAATTAGGTCTTTGAGAAGCGACGGTTATAGCTCTCACGTCCCCAAGCAGCAAGGATGTACCGGCAGATGCCTGCAGAACTGCAATGGCGAGGATGCCCGTGATTCGCATACTTCGAATCGTTCAAAGTTCGGGTGCAGAAGTCGACTGTCAAGGCAACTACCTACCTGATGCACTCAATGGGGATAGACAAGGCCATATTTATAGTTCACAGCAATCCTCGCCTTTGCTTAGCCATGATCTCGCATAGTACGTAGTAGGTGATTTTGTCTATGGCGCTAAGCCAAAATCAGCGATTATCGGGATTCGTGGAAATTGAACGACCAAAATTGCCCGCCCTGCATGCCGACAATAGCATCACCGCGTTAGGAGCGACGGATCGACTTCTGTTCCTAAATACGGGGTTTCTCAAGTCGCTCATCGTAATGCGTGACGGTTCTCTTGGGCTCCTTGCCTTGCCCTCCGAAAGTTGCATTTTTGAATAAGTGCTGAGGTCACTGCCTCTTTGCCAGCATTCATCCTCGTGTCCAAAGACAGTCGCAAATGACTGATGACTCTTGCCAAGGGCCGTCCCCCTCTTTGAAATTGCAGTCGTCGTCCGCTAGCAATATTCATCACCAAAGGGAATTGCGTTATATCGGTGCTATTCATACATGGTAGTTGTAATACATCGGTCGAATGTCCTTCGGGAATAAGCGGAAATCGGCCCGTAATCTTCACTTCCGATCAGTCGGTTGAGAGCTGGAGACTGCCGAGATTTCCAGTGTTACACCCGAACATCAAACGCTTGGCTGAGACTGTTACCTCGAGAGTCAGCGGAAGTGGCGGACCCTGGTTGCTTGGACGTCACGTCTCGTCGTTCTCTGGCGATTGGGAGATATTTTGTCCATAATCCATGGATGCGACCAGCAACGAACTTTGAGGGTCGGCCCGCTCCGTACATCGGTGATACTCTGGATCGTAAAATGAGCATGGCGTACTACATGGATGGCGAGGCCTTCCTAACCATCTACTTGCTTTTGCTCCTATTACCCTCATCGCTGAGAGTCGGGGATAGAATTTGCCATTTTGAAATGGAAGCAACGAAACGGGTCTGATGAGTACGGAAGCATCCTTCTGGAGGCCAGATGCAAGAGAGTAGGAAAACCACACTTGAGGCCTACGTGCCTAGGGGCATTCGTGCGCTAGACGTCAGACAAGTATTCTGCGAGGTGAGATCAAGGTTTACGCCCGTTCCGAGCTACCCTCCCTTACACTGAACTGGGAGACTTGCTGCCCCGCCGGAACCGTCAGCCGCATCTAGCTCATTCGCCACTCCACCAAGTCCAACAAGGATCGACTGAACCCAGGCACGGGGGAAGCGATCAGTCGCAAAAACACCTCCACAACAGTCCCATAGGGTACAAGATACACTGGAAGTGACGGAGATGCCGCTTCAGTTGACATTGGCTATTTACTGCTGTCGTAACTAAATCGGCTCTCGAGTCCGGACAGTAGACACACAGGCTGTACATTTAGTACAACCTGTCGCACAGCATCTCAGAGACGGCCTCGGCGCTGTGATGAGCGGCAAGGTAGACGGAAGGATCCAGAAGGAATGCGGTACGGCCAGGCGACCAGTCGCTCTCACAAGCAACCAACAGGATCTCATGCCGCAGCTCCTCCCGGCCTACATGTCATGCTTGCACTGCGCTGGATTGAGTGTACAAGAATTCGTGTGGCAAAAGAGGATCGAGGTAGGAGGGGTCTGGAAGATCACACAAGGATAATTGAGATCGCTGTGACGAGATTAGGTAGGATAGATGCCTGTTGTAATCACAAGCGACCATCAGGCAATCTTTCCATGGCCAAATATGCCCATCTCTGAGCCATCTGATGGAATGAAATGCGTTTGATACGGCAATGTGACTAAGAGATGAAAGAGATAACGACGGGTGGGGTATGGTAGGTGGATAACGTACGCGCGCACGCTCAGCAACAGCCAACCGAAGTAAGAAAATCCAATGCAAAAATTCAACAGATTCCAGCTCTCCATCTCGCACCGCCGAAACCCCACTCGCTCAACCGTGAACAATGCCCCACTAGCAACCAGATGCTGCAAGGACCTATAGACAGGAGGACGCTGAAACCCCATCCTCGTATCCGACAAAGCACTCATTGCCTCCATGCGCCTCACAGTGCCGCCGAAAGAAAAAGAAATGCTTCCATCACCCAACATACCCTCGATATCCACCCTCCTCCCATCCCATCAGACCCAGATCTTCTGTCCAGACACCCCCTCCTCCATCCGCACTCCCGGGCGTACACGGCTCGTCCAAGCTCGCCGGACTCGACGCATCCGCAAAGAGGGCTTCTGTGGGACCATGCTCGAAGAGAAAGGCTGGCTGCTCTGACAGGCCCAAGGCAGAATGCATAACCTGTGGGAGACCGTGTGGCGGAAGCGGAGCGGACGTGTATGGGTACGGTCTGGCGATATCGTCATGGTGGTGGCCATGGACGTGGTCATGGTCGTGACAAGGGGTGAAGAAATCGAGGTGCATCCCCCCGGTGGGGTGGCCTGCAAAGTCGGCAGACAAGTCTTTCGGGTAAAAGTCCATGTCGTCGTGGCTTGCGTAGCCTGGGCTTGGGCTGTACAGTTCTCTCGCCCCTACGCCACCCAAGCCTGTGCCTCCCACTCCCAGACCCTGGACATACATGGCATCGAAGGCGGCCGGTACCCTGCGACTCGCATACGGATCACTTGTGTACCCCCCGCCCCCGCCATCCTGCATCCTATTCGACCTGCGCATACGCACGCTGCGACGCGCAGCGTGCCCGCCTTTGGAGCCAGAGGCCTGACGCTGGGGTTGTGGGTGGTGGCTTCGGTAGCCGCGCTTATTGGGAACCTTGGAGCGATAGCGGGTGGTAGATTTGACGCCTTCACGAATGGCGTCAGCACTGAGGCGCCACATAAAGCCCTTCTTGGATTCTTCGCCCGGCTGGTCCACTTTTTCAAAGGCCTGAAAGTGACGAGATTAGTGTCTTGTGTAGGGTTTGCGACAAGACAAAGAACAAAAGGAAGACTCACACCGTTCATGGAGAGATTGTGCCTAATGCTGTTTTGCCAGCCTTTTGTCTCGGAGACGGTAGCTTTGTCAGTGTGCTTCTTGAACCAGTCGTAGATGTCGCGGAGAATCATGGTGTGACCATCTGCATGAAGGAGTGCTTGGTATATGAGCTGGGCGTATGGCTGCTCCTTATCTACTGCGATCTCGCCCCCGGGGTCGCTACCGGTAGGATACGGAGACATACTGTCGTGCGGCGTGGAAGCTCGGGTCATGGTAGAGTAGGGGCTTCGATAGCCTGCGTGATCCTCCACTTTGATGAGTGGGTTGTATGGATTGTTATAGTCATTGCTCATCTGCATGAGGTTTCCGTTGCTCTCTTGGTCTGACATGCCCATGCTTTCAAGCAGCTGCGTCGGAGGTTCAATCTGGTAGGCTTCGGGCGGGTAGGCTTGTGTCGTGACGATGCCGGCAGGGAGGCCGGTCAAATCACTGCCACTGTAAGAGCGCGGACGACTGGGGTCGGAGAACTGGGTGGCGTAGGAGAGATTGTAGTTGTCGCTGTATGAAACGTTATTTTGAGAGAATTGGGGGTCGTCTCCCGGCCTTGACTCATAGGAGCCAGCAATGGGCTGGCTGTTGCTATTTTGATCGAACGGTTGGTAGGCAGAAGTGGTGGATGATGGCCAAGACATCGACTCCAGGTCGTCAACGCCCATGGTGCTCGATGATAGCGCTTGGCTACTAAAAGGCGTGACCCGGTGGACTGCATTCGCCATTGCTAAGGTATCGGAAGAGGATATGGGTAGCGTAGGCAGTAATTCACCATGAGCATGAGGAGGAAGAGATGCACAGGTGGCGATGCTGTCCCGTTGGCCCATGGCAATGTCGCCCAAAGTGTCGGCGGAAGAGGTTCGGCGAGGCGATTGCGAGTGCGGCATAGTGGTTGCGCTGTCAATATTGATGGGGGCTGCGCAGCAGTGAATGGCAAGGTACGTATCGATCGACGGTAGGCAACGAACCACGCCAGCACTTGTCGTACCACCCAAGGAATAGCAAGAATTAGGAAATTCCAAACGATCCGGGCTGAAGCCAAATCAAGTGAAGCGGCCGTGTTGAGCCATTTAGAGGTTCCGTTAGACGCCAGCGGCAGGGAGTAGAGTAGACAGTCATTGTTACTCTACTGCTTCCCCACCCGGGTTCCTACCGCTAGCACAGCTGCAGAGCTTGTTGCTGCAGCGTGCGCCTAAATGGACAAACAGGAAATTCCAGGTGAGGACCAGAAGCTGCATTTGCCTGCAGGGCTGGTACCACGGGACCGCGACGCTACCCACGGCCCGGTGGTGTCAACACACCCTGGTGCAACTCGGCGTGCTATTTACTGTGCGACATAGCAGCCAATCGTGCAGTGGCTTGAGTAGGCTGGCAGTTTGAGACGGCTGCCGGCATCTGATCCAAGGCCTACTAGCAACGTCAATGGACGGATGACAGCCGCGCCTGGATGCCTGGCACCGAACTTTCCATGTCTCCGGCCGCATTCCATGCATGCTGTCTGGCTCCAGTCGACCGTATGGGTTCTTGGTGAGGTGGCAAGTCGCTTCGGGACAAGACATTGTGGATGTCGGTTGACCAAGCACTTCGCAGGGTAAGACATGCCATCCGGTTCACGTGCAAACCGGACCTGAACAAGGCCTCCAATGCACATGTACCTCTGAACAAGGGGTCGGGCATGTTCAACCCGATGCAGGCAGCCTGCAAAGAGGCAGAAGCAGTCCACCGTTTGGGAAAGCCCCCACAGCGGAATGTAACGCAATCCTTCTCTATTCTCCGGTGAAGCCTCTGGACAGGCCTGCTTGAGCGTGCAGCCGTTGTGTTTGTGCTTGATTGGCCGGAGCAAAGGAAGACGCACGTCACTCCTCAAAGGGAAGATACACCGCTGCGTTTCTCGTCCTGACATGGCGACATGGGTTGGAAAGGACGGGCCGCTCGATGGTTGCTTGGGACGGACAGCCTCACCAATCCTCACCGCCACGAGGCAGTATCACGAACACTGGAAACGTTGGAGATGCGTTGGCTGATACGAATGGATTCCATGGTGGTGGATGTAGCTAATCCGCACCCAAAGCTTGAGTAATGCCCGCCCTGAAAATGGTCCTGTTGCGGAACGTGCCTAACAAGCTGCCAGATGCCAGAATTTGAAGTACAGAGGATGAGCGCGCTCGCATTACTTTCGATAGTAGATCTGCCCCAGGTCAGTGATGGAGGACAGGTTGAGGTCATGGGGGCGTTGACATACCTTCTTGAACTGGAAGTGGAGTTGCAAGATACCCTGACGCTGGTTAGCGAACTGGCCTGGCCCTCCCAGCATGGCGAGGGGGTACCTTGTCGAAGCTGCTTTTGAAGCCACGCTCTCGCTTGGCGCTGTAGTCCCATTCCTTGTCGACGATCCGGAAGGCAATGTCCGCGTAGGGCGGCCCGGCGATGAATCGCAGCAAGCAGGTGTCGTCCTCCCCGGCCGGGGCAAAGGACTGGCCTTTCTTGCGTCCGTTCTCGCGCTCGATCTTGTAGGTTGGCGCCTTGGTTTTGTCAATCAAATCTGGGTAGAATACGTTGAACCGGTAGCCATGCACAATCTTCGGGGGCGGGTTATCGTGATCGTAATGCGTCTGATTGTACTTGTTCCACTCGTAGCCCATTTGCACGCGATTGAAGTACCGCGGCTTTCTGGGAACGTATGTGGCCGCCCACTGAGGCTTCGCCGCTGTGACCTCTTCTTCCGCCGTGAAAATCTCCTCGCCCTCCTCAACCCCGCGCGCTGCTTCTCGTTCGTACAGAGCCATGGTGGCATTCGAGTAGTCCTCTTTCTCGACAGGCGCAAATCGGGAGGCGCTTGTTGTCACCGCTAGGCTGCTCGTGGGCTTTTTGGCGCTACTGCCATGATCCTCAAGCATGCTTTGCGCAGGAACGTAGCCCAGCTTTTGGATTTTGCGTCGTTCGTTGGCCTGACGGCGTTAGCGTGAGAATCGCAGCCACGGCATGCTCCTGTAGAAATGTACGCACCACATTCTCGAGGAAGGTCTTCTCCTCGACCTGCAGCAGGGGTTTGTCCTCTGTCCGCAGCTTCAGGAGCGGCTGAGGATCAAGCGAGGCGTCGTAGACAACCGTGGATGGCTGTATCGCGTCCGGTTCCTGACTGCCCGTGAGCAGGTCGTATATATTTCCCTGCACTGATGCAGCCGCTTCGGCCTGCTGCTTGCGGAGCGTCTGCAAGCGCTCCGTGACGATCTGCTGTGAGACGCGGCGCAGCTTCGCCTTGGCCTTCCAGACGCGCAGACTCCGCAGCAGTTGTTCCCAGTAGTCGTAGTCAATCGGCTCGTCCGAGTCGAGCTTCTTCTTGACCTGCACCTCGAGCGTCTCCAGCTGCTCGTACGACTTGGGGGCCAACAGCCGGTCGATGTCGGCCGCCACGGAGCTGGTGCCACGACCTTCGTCGCCCGACGCCTTGGACTTACGGCGGACGTCTTTGCATATCGCCTTGAGGGACTGCGCAGGTCAGCAGAGGCTCGCGTGCTGGAGGCAAGCCGTGTGTGCACGCACCGTCCAGTAGTCGCGGTTGCTGCGGTTCGTCTCCAAGGTGAGGTAGTGGTCAATTTCCGTTTCCAGCTCGGCCAGGTCCGCGTTGCTCAGCCCCTCCAGCACGCCCTCGGGGTCCACCACGTCCAGATCGTGGTTCGCAATCTCCTCGTCGAGTATGTTCTGCTCCGTCTTGTCGATGAAGCGCAGCGTCACGGCGAGCCAGTCAATGGGCTTCGCCCGGCCGCCCTTGACGCGCAGAGCCGCCTTCTTTTTGGCCTGCTGCAACACAAAGCGGTCCTCGTCGGCCACCCACGCCTCCTCGGCCGCATTGGTTGACCGCTTGGCAGCCTGCTCGTGGGCGCGTGGGTCGGCAGAGCGTTTCGCAGGCACAGACGAGCCTGGCGCACTGCGCTGGGGCAGTCGTGTGCGGTCATTGCGCCAGGGGGGCTCACGTGACGCCATGTTGGAATGGATCCGGTACTCTGCTTCACCTCTGCAAAGCTGTCACGACGGGCCTCAGGCAACTTTTGGCCGAGGCTGGTGACGTACGTCGGTGGCCTCGGACGCTAAGCCTTGTTGGGCACGGTGGCTTGGCACGCCTGCCTTCCCACCACTGCGGCGTCCATGGGCAGCGCCACGCCATAATTTCAAGATGCACGCTGCATAGCACACAGTGAAGCTGCTGCCATGGCGAGCCGCCGCCGTCCATCTCTTCTACACCCTGCACCAGGATGTCTTGTTGGCGCACTCTCCAGCTGTCCCATCAGCCCAATGACACGCATATTCCCCAACTCCTCGTCAAGCCCGTCTTCGACGTCGACTCATACACAGTCTACGTCACAGATCTTAGCGACATATGGGCGGAAGAGCTGCATCTGGAGGCCATCATTGACCGGGCGTCGAGCGAGCAATCGCCCATTGAAGTCAGCAAACACGACACGGCGCAGCTTGCCATCCTTCTAGAAAACATCCAGAAGGCTTTGCTAGGCTCCCACGATGCTGTTTGCCGCATCACTCGCGGCAGTCGGGATGGTCTCACTCTGCACACGAGCGTGGGTCTCCCCAACCCGCTCGGCTCTTTGGCCTGGACACATCAGCTCGAGAAGCGGACATCCGTTACGCTGAAGAACGAGCTCGTCCTGCCGCTTTTGGTGTCTACGCATGTCCAACATGAGCGCATCGCTGATCTAATTTCAATAATAGCCGGCAAGGACAAGGCCATCAATCGGCTACTTGATCAATGCGACTCCAGCAATCTGGATCTTGCTGCCGCTTTCCCAAGTATCGGCGGTTTGAAAGCGGGGAGAAGGACAATCAAACGCGAGCAAGCGGCTAAGCATGTTCCCGCACTGCATCCCTTCTGTGAGCAGCCATGGAGGGAACTCACAGGGCGGTTCAAGGACTCGAACGTGACCACGCTGATGACTCTCTGTCGTGAGGCGCTAGTGCATAGCGCCCTAGAAGTACCGCAGAAGCTGATGTCGGAAGGGTGTAGCGAGACATGGTGGACAGCCTTGCCAGATACGATGGCTCTTCTTAAGCCGATTACAAGCAGCATCAAAAGCGCGACGGCCGTGCCGCCACACAAGCTAATTATGCAAACAAGTGAGGACGAGACCGAGGACGAATTCGAGACCCATGGAAACTTCACGGTGCGTACTGATCCACTCTGCCGCTATCATGACTGATAAAAGTGTAGAGTCGTAGTCATTCCGCCCGTGAGAACGACTCCGCTAAAGTCATTATAACACAACCGCCGATGGTCACAAGTGACGAGCAAGCAGATGTGAGTACCGAGGAAGAGGAGGATCTTGATGATCCGCCCAAGAGTCCAGGCCAAAGTCGGAGTCAATATAACGATAAACAACAAGCTTCCCCACGCGCCAGCCCAGACCTATTGAAATTAGAGGCCAGGGTCAACACTACTGCAAGTGTCCTCTCGCCTAGAGAGACCGTACCGCCCTCTTCCCAACTTGGCTCTCCAACACACGCCTCGCCCAGAAAAGTGCGGAGACACTTTAAGATCGGAGGCAAGGGAAAGAATATCAGCGAAGGTACTTTACAACAAGCATCAACGGTCTCTGAAAGAATGAACAGCGACAGAGTGATACCATTGCTTCCCACAGAGGCACCGTCATCGGCTCCGCCCCAACGGCTCGTGAAGAAAGAGACGCCTACACCAGAACATGATGAGGAAACACCGGAAGAGAAGGCTGAACGGAAACGGGCGGAATTGAAACGCAAGAACGCCGAGGCAGCCAAGAAACAGGCACAACAAATCAAGAAGAAGAAACGGTTTTGATGCATTCAACAAAATACATGCGTTAGATAGCCTAGAGAGCACTTCAACGGCAGTCCAGCCAGGTGGTGTGAAATACCCACCACGATGTCGAAGTGCTGTTTGGTGGTTGTTTGCCGTTCAGGCCCCGTGTCCATGTCTATAACATATACACCTCGCGCGCGGTCAAAAGGCGGCGCGCATCCACGGTGCTCTCATCAGTATTCAATACCGCCATGCCCTTGTTCTTGACTCTCTGGATTTCCTTCATCGTGGGCCCGACGTGAAGTCCATTTTTCTGGTAAAATTTGTCTTCACCTGCGACCGTTCCTTCCGTATTCGTTTGTTTGCCGATGACTTCAAACCGACTCAATACAACTTCCTCATCCATCACCTTCCCATCTCCTTCTGGGTCTCCGCTACCGTTTCGACTGGCCTTTTGGATAACCAACATCGACCTTTCTCGACAGCGGCGGGCGACGACTGCTAATTAGCATTATGTGCAAGTATGTCTCGCGCAGATTGCTCTGGTTTGGCCCGGATGACGCTTACGCTTGCAGGTATAATTACCTCTATCACTCCGTTTGTCAACATGGCGAGTTTGTCCGAATGACCTACTGCACTGAAGCAACAGCACTCGGCCTGCCCAAACTGTAAGATTCCCAACGTGCGTTTGCCGCCACATCTCAGGCGCTGATATCCGCAGCGACGATCTTTCGCCAGACAGCGCCGGTGCACGTTACTCGCCAGTGGAACATTCTCGCCCATCATCTTCTCATCCTCTTGCGGTAGCATCCGCACAAAACAGCAGCTCTTCCTCTTTGCATAGTCAACAGCATCGTCACAACAGCATGTCAACGCTCAGGCCACTTAATGCCGGGTATTCATATCCTCAGGACGCCGATGTGACTGCGCATGAATGTCAACAAGCCCCCGAAGCTGTCTTCACGCCACGTTCAGCATTGCATGATGGGATGCGTGTCAATAGCATCAACACCCGAGCGAGTGGTCCACCCAATGGCAACCTGAACATCGACCTACCGTCGTATAGTCGAGCTATGTTGTCCATGGAAATCATTCGCGATGGTAAGCTTACCCAAAGCGCTTCCCGGTCTAATCATCACGCTATTCATCTGGAGGCGCTGATATCTTACCACGAAGACAATCGCAACGCAAGCTCGTTAAGCCGACGTTTCTCTGGCTCTGACACCGGCACTACTCGAGTTTCTTCTGAAGAATTTCAATTAAACTCTGATGAGTCCCAAACGGTCGGACATTCTGTTCAGACTTCTCACAGTCCTCGAAAGTCACTACCAACTCACTGGTTACAAAGGAGCAGCGGACCCCAACTTGCAACCGCACAACGTGCCAAGGAACGCTCGCATAAGAAAGACCCTCAAACTTGGTCTCGAGTCGAGATGAAGAAGATTCGAGGAGCACGCTCTACTGTTGAGATTCGAAAGGCTCAAAGTGTAGACGGTCCAAATTATCTCACCAAGGAAGCGCTTGCTGCTGTTGAAACCGATATTGCATCGCCAAAGTCTGTGCATAGCCCTAGCAAGCTTCACCAGTCGCCATCTTGGTGCAGCCCGGCCACCTCACCGCTACATAGCAGCCCAAAGCCGCATACGACACTCACTATGAAGATGTCGCCGACCCGCGTTGCTTTCCTCAGTGCTGAGACAGCACCAGGTAGCCACTCGCGGGCGCCCAGTAGTGTAGCTGCCTCTTGTGGAACCTTTTATACCGCGAATGAATCGCCTGTAAGAAGTCCTTCAGGCTCAGAGTTCAGCTTCCAGTCAGCTTCAGAGTGTCTTCAAGAGATGATCATTCCGGATTTGAAGTATGCTGACGGTGAGATGCTACAGGCCACCCGTCATACTGTGGGCGCAAGCCCGGTGAAACAGAAGGCCGCCACTGTTGGGAAAATGAGCTCCACGAAACCCAGACTTGCACCCAAGATACTTTCTCCTACATCGGTTACCGACAGTAATTACCCGAACACACGTGCATCCACGACGGACGGATCGTTGACCAGTCCGACTTCGTTTAGCCCAGAATCGCCTCGGTTGGCTTGTCGTATCCCTCGTTTGGCGGGAGCGGTCAAGCCTGGTAGCGCGTACGGCGCAACCCGGAGCTCAACTTTGAAGCGAGCGCAGTCTGTGCGATCATTGGCATCAACGTCAAACTCGCGGCGGAATCAATCTCCCGAAGCGCACCAAGTCGCTCTGCCAGAAACACCTGCCGATACATCGCTGCGCCATGTCCGTACAGTTAATAGTTTGGGTACCACACCTATCTTGCCCAGCCATCCAATTCATGACATGGCGAAGTCATGCACTGATTCTGGGCTTCATAATGTAGACTCTACACTGGGAATCTCAGTGCCTGATTCCCATGGGGGAAAGGCTCCAGAATCCCCGTCCGTCCCAGGAATGGAGCGAGCTGGCCTTACTCTGAAAGACAGCGCTGACCAGGGTTCGCGGACTATAAGCATCACGACCGTGCAGGCCTTACCATCGCGCAAAGACCCAGTTCCAACAGACTCTGCTATCATCTACAGTCGCAAGAAAGTTAATCATCCAAATGTGGTCCTCGGTACGACTTCTTCCCTTTTAACCGAAAACTCCACTTCATGCGTGGCCGCTTCTTCGACTGCGTCATCGGTTCGCAGTAGGAGCGAGGGGTATCCATCGGAGACGTGTCAACAGACAGAACGCCAGCAGTCATCTCAGTCTAATCTAGGCACCGAACTTCGTGCAACTGCTCCCGACTTTGTACCTCAATCCCATCCGAGTATTCCGGCTGAAAATACTCTTGTCGAGGCCTTGTCACCAACTTACTTCGATCAAGCCCCCTGGTTTCCGCTGGACATGACGGGGTTTGATAAGTACGGGATCCCCTGGTTCTATTACATGTATCCGGTGCAGTTCGCATACGATCAAGGCTTCCGCAATGGTCGATTCAGATCTCCAAGGAAATTCCATAACAAGAAGCAGCGACAACCGAGGCATCCAGCAATAGATGGCCAACAGTCAATTCGAATTACCGGCTCACAGCCTTCTAAGATGGAAACCTCAGGCCCGCCTCTGGCTACTATCGCTCGTCGTCCAGCGTCTGGTGAGTTGATGCCGCCGCCTAGGTGGCCTGCGAACAGATACCAGCAGAATTCTCAAGAGAATTGTCTAAGGGGTGGTGGAACAACCGCAGCACGGATTTTAGAGGGTTCCTCGGCTACACAGGCTAGAAGCACTCCGTTTGCCCGGCAGTTGGACTTAATCTCCCAACGGGACGTCTTGTGCAATACCTCCCTTGGCAACCGACCTCCTCGCAAGTATGATGTCGATCTCACGACCGTACGCAACGTTGCCCCCCTTCCAAGTCAAGGTGGCGAGCCTTATACCAACTATCACACTGTTTCCTCCCGCCACGGACGCTACCATCATCGCTATGCTGGAAATGGCCTGTACAATGGTCGAGGCAGCGTCGGTATTCCCATGTCTGCCACGACTCCGTTCCCAGACCCTTCGCCGCCACAAGGGCGCCCACATCTAGGTGGTGAAGGTCGACCCGCCATCATCGGTACGGAGGCGTGCGGCATGGTCGATGTTGTCTTCGCTGCGGAACTGGGCGGTGGTGTGCCCTGCAACACGTGCGCACCTGATCACTAGGAGCATCATGACACCAAGTCCACTGGGCTGGCACAGAGGTGATCTGTTCACAGACGCGGCAGAACAGAGAGGTAGTACTGGCTATTGGTATCACAGAGATGGATTGGGTTGGCCCGCTTGCTTGCCGAATGCTTGTATAGCCGTGTTGGAGCCGTGGCTACATTGTTCGTTGGAGCATGCTTAGGAGATAGGACTAACAACGTATGAATGCCTCTTTCGTTTGCCCAGCCTTCTCCGTTCGCCGCGTTGCTGGTCAGGGTGAAAGACTTTGACGAGCGAAACGGGT